>ENA-UOYA01002828-UOYA01002828.1-activated-sludge-metagenome-genome-assembly--contig:-NODE-2828-length-16209-cov-7.512133_pt1 | contig 16209 bp, 13 predicted proteins | sample MGYA00238163_ERZ764804 | MGnify/ENA primary metagenome ERZ764804 (study PRJEB28919, sample SAMN05720223) | activated sludge metagenome | isolation source: Anaerobic digester | place: Hong Kong... | reverse complement strand
CTACACACAGGCATACACTCTTTCCCTACACGACGCTCTTCCGATCTTGTCGAGCAGCCGGAATCGTTCGGTCGTCTCTATCGCCTCGCCACTCTGCAAAGGTGTGCCATCCAACCGCGCGATTTCCTGCCGGACATTCAGCGGCCAGGCGTCCCGACCCGGCGCGTGCTGGTATTCCCCGTTTACGTACGCAAACCACCGGCTCGATTCCGCCCGAGCCTTGAATCCCTCATAGGAGTTCCATCCCCGTCCGTACGGCCGCCCGTAGTCGTTGCTCCACGTCTGCCCAAGATGGAAGCTGTCGTTCAGGGCCGTGCCGCCGATCACCCCATTCCGGATGTAAATCGATTCGAGCACGACGCCTGTTTCCTTACCCCTGCCGTCCAACTCCGCGTGGAGCGCCCGCAGCAACTTCCACACTTCGGCGCCAGTCCCCGTGTCAATTTCACCGACTCGCTGCATCAACTCTTCTGCCTCTGCGGCTTGGCGCCGGCACTCCGCACGGGTCCAGGGGCGGAGTGTGGAGGTCTGCGATGGAACGAGTCCCAACGCGGCCAGTCTCTCCAATGCGGGATAGATCCAGCTATCCAAAGCGACATAAGAGGAACCCTCCGGCACCGCACTCTGCGCCGACCCCACGCCCATGAGGATGAAAACAACGACCGCGCACCACCCTACCCTGGTTAAAGCCATCTTTCAGCGGACGCAGACGACACTGGCGGCAACTGCTCATTCCCCTTCCCTACCGAGCAACCGTCCCAGTTCGCGCTCCAGGAGCTTGACGTGGACATCCAGGCGATCCAGACGCGACTCTAAGGATTCAGCTACTTCACCAGTCGCGGCGCTCTCCGCAACCGACCGCAGTACCGCCTCACGTGCGAAACCGGAGAGGCTGCGGACACTATTGGCCGCACACACTTCCCGCAAGCGATGGTATTCGGCTTCCAACAGACGGAAGCTCACAGTTCGAGTTCGCCGGGCGAACATGGTTCAGCGGATGTTTTCGGCTATCCAGCAATTAAGCGGGCTTGATGCAATCGGCATCGATCTCGGTGGCAATGGAACGCTGCAAAAGATCGATCGAGACAACCAAACGGCCGTCGTCTTTGTTCCGCAAGAAGATGCCTTCGGCCCCCGTCAACGGCCCCCTCACTACGGAGACCCGCTGCCCCTCCCGTAGGAAGGGCCAAGGGCTGACCGGCAGACCAGAATTAAGCAATACTCGGACCGATTCTATTTCACTCTCCGCTACCGGCGCCGGTTCGTTCCCGAAGTCGACCACCGCGACCACACCACAAGTGGTCACAATGGGGAGCCGATGACGGAAATCAAAGCGGCAAAAAGTATACCTGGGGAACAAAGGCCGCTTCAGCTCTTTCAACCGGTCCGACCACCGCTTTCGCACGCGATAGGCAGGCAGAAACGTTTCATAGCCCTTCGCCGCCAGCATCGACGTGACCGCGCTTTCGGCGTTCGGCTTGACGGAGATGGCATACCAAGGATGAGTCATCACTGTTCTCGGGAGGGCATAGCTCACGCTATGTCTGTCCCATCCTCTTGAACAAAGACAAAAATGTCAGCGACGCGGGCAGGCTCTGCGGTACTTTAGAACCACCTGTTTACGTGGCGCTATCGTTTGTAAGCATCAAGAATACAACACAGTGTTAAGACAGTCAAGCAATAAATCTGGCATGTCAAGGCAAAGTAGAAATGTCCCCTTTTCCAGCAAAGTGAGAATGTCCCCTTTGGACCGGGCTGGCTGGGGGTGCGTGTTAGAGTCGATGCGTCCGCACGGGGTCGCGCCCGGACGGACGCCCAAGGCCGACGCGACGGACTGGCTCCGGAGAATCGGCACCGCCCCTCGGTCTGGCTCACTGGCCCCCGAGGGGCTTTCCGTTTGTGGCCTGGATTCTCGGGTGAAGTTCCCGAGCCAAGGCCTTGGGCAACCAGGCGCGAGGTCCGCCGGGCGCTTTTCGCCCGGCGCTCCTTGTTGTTTTCTGGCACTGGTTCAACTCGTCGCATTGGCGATCGCAATGGCCTGCTTCAGCGTGGGTCCAGGCCGCGCGAAGAACCCATTCATCCAACTGCTCCTGCCGCCCGCCCGAGGCACCTTTCGCGGCTGCGCCGCCGCCGCCGGCCGCTGGCTGGAACCGGCCGACAGGGGCTGCTGGCAGACCTCAATGCGCAGATAGCGATCTTTGAAACGCATGCGGATCGAACCGTCCAGCCGCACCTCAACGCGCGCTGTCGCCCCGCGCAGGCCGGTTCGCACGTCGCCCCGCTCAATCTGGTAGATCTTGCCCTCGTGCCGCACCGTGTAGCCGTTGCTCACCTGGCGCTCGACAACATGGCTCAGGCTCGCCGCCAAGTCGTGTTGCTTACCAAGTGGCCGGTGCGCATCGCACGCGTTGGCCGCTTGCACCGTCAACGTTTCATTCCACCACGGCAGGAACTCTTGCTCCAGATACGCATTGGCCGCCTCCAGAGTGCAGGCTCCGGCCACACGCAACCCCTTCACCAGGCGGTCCTGCGCCGTCGCGAATCCGCGCTCCACGCGACCCTTCGCTTGCGGGCTGTGCGCCGCGATCCAGGCGATGCCCAATTCCCCCAAGGCCCGTCCGATCTGTGTTGGCGGCATCTCCACTGGATCCTTGTCCACCCCCGGCTCATCCCGCCGCCGTTTCTCCGCTGTTTGGAACAGGCTCGCCTTGTCGGTGTAAAACGCCAGCGGCCGTCCGTACAACTCCACATAGCTCCACAGCGCACGCATGTTCTCCGCAGTCGAATCGTGGCGCACAAACCGCGCGTGCAGCCGGCTGGTCGCATCATCGATCATGAAGATCAGATAGATCTTCTCGCCCCGCCCCTCCAGCCAGTCGTGCTCGGAGGTGTCCCATTGCACCAGCTCCCCGCAGCGGCTGCGCCGCGGCCGCCACGCATGCACCTGCTCCGGCTTCCGCCGGTGCGCCTTCCACAACCCGGCCTCGATCATCCACTTCCGCAGCGTCTCCTTGCTCACCGGCAAAGCATGCTTGTTGCCCAGGTACTCGCACGCCAAGGTCGGCCCGAACCCGCGGTAGATTGGATCCGACAAGATCTCAACCGCCTTGCGCTGGGTGGCCTCCGCCAGCCGCCGTGGGGACGGCCGCCCGCGCAACCCATGAATCACCGCCTGATCACCGCGCTGCTTCAGCGCCTTCAGCAGTCGCTTGACCTGCCGCTCGCTGACACCCAATTCCCCCGCAGCCTCCCGCTGGGTAATCAGTCGCTTCTTGGCTTTCTTCAATGTCACCAGCCGGTCCCTCTCGACCTGCGTCATCAGTAGCTGTCCTTCTTGCACCTCCCCAGCCTGATTCCCGTCAAGGGGACATTTCTACTTTGCTCTAAAGTGACATTCTCACTTTGCTGCGACAGCAATAAATCTGGCATTTATGTCACTTCGTAAATTATGAATATTGGAACATGTCACGGGAATATCCCAGGAGGATTATCATTTCCGGAGGTTCTATGACGATTATGCAGTTCGAATTACGAAAGTCGGCCTACATGACTAGCGCCGCGAACTGTAAAAGCCGGGGCGCCCGGGGCAGCAAGCGATGACTATTTCAGCTTTCCGGCGGACCAGAGGATCGCGTTTCGCACCAGGCGGCGATATCCGGGATGCCGGATGGCATCTTCACCATGGCCGGGTTGGATATACACAACCCGCGCTTTCGGATGCGGCCCTAAATAAACGACCGGTTTGTCGTTGAGCGGGTTATCCGTCTCCATTAAGACGGTAATTTTCGGTGAATGCCACATACCCTTGTACAATTCGTCGTTGACCGGGATGGGGCCGACACCGCGCGTCACCGGGTGGTTGACACCCGCGACCGGCGTCACGAGCATGTCGACGTCTTCCTTGTATACCGATTTCGCATGATCTCCCAAAGGCTGCGTGTAGTACTTGCCGCCGATGACGTTCTCGTACCACCACGGCCACGACGTGTAATCCACAATGGCATGGTGGATGGAGACAACGCCCTTCCCTGCTTCGACGAAGGCCTCAAGATTGGCCTTCTCCTCGTCGCCGATGGTCTCTCCCAGGTCGTGGAACACGATCACGTCGTAGCGGGAAGCGAGATCTTTCCGGAATGCCGCCTTCTGCGTGGTAGCGTGCCACCACACGATGTCGTCCTGACCTTCAAACAGAGTGTAGAAGGACGCTGGATATCCGTGACCGCCGGTCACCAGGAGGACGCGAACGGCGTCGGGCTTCGCTTGATGTGTCGCTGCGATCCGGGTGGGAAGCGTAACGTTCCCGGTCGCTACCCATTCGAGCGAACGGGCGAACGCCGTCACGAAGCCCGTCTGGTGCATGGCGGAAAGGTCGTGGCCCAACGTGAAGTGAATTACGCGCCCTTTCCCGAACGGTACGGTCCACAAGATGGGCTCATCGCGGCCGGTTCCCTTCTTCGCCGGGTCGCTGTACGCCGTCGCCAGCACGTGCACGTTGGGCCGCAGATCCATGCGGTGGTACAACTCATCGTTGGCGTGGAAGGTGGCGTCCATGCCGCGGCTGATGGGGTGCTCCCGGTCCGTCCACTTTACCGGGAAAACGTGACGCATGGAGTGGCCGATGTTCTGAGGTTTCCAGGTTGAGCCGATCATATCGGCGTAGGCCGGCCACGCGGCGCCGGGCGCCGGATCAAAGAACGGTCCGTAGCTCACGCCGTGAAACGCCACCATGCCCCTTCCGGAGCGGATGAACTGCTCGACGGCCTCTTCGGCGGTCCGGCCCCACCGCGGACCGTTGTAGTTGAGGATCAGGGCGTCGTAAGGCGCCAGAGTTTCGCCCGTGATGCCGCGGACCTCCTCGACCACTTTCACCTCGAACCGGCCCGTTTGTTCCAGCATGTCTCGCAGGAACGGTGTAGTCAGGTTCCAGTAGTGATTTGGGACATCCGTGCGGCCCGTCAGCACCAGCACACGCAGTTTGGGCTCTGCAGCTTGCAACACAGACGCGAAGGCGGTCAGGATAAGAAACCAGCGCATGGTTCTGTTATCGCACGACTATAGACCCGGCGGAGGATACCTCTTTAGTGTGAGAATCATAAATATTGTTTCGCACGCCATGAGACCCAGCATTCTGTTTGCAATGTCAATCGCTATGACGCTCACAGCTTCCGATACTCCATTGTTTACCGCCCGGCCGTTGACGGCAGAGGGTTCGTTCACCGAAGGGATTGAAGGCCCCGCGGTAGATCGCGAAGGCAATGTTTATGCCGTCAACTTCGGTCGACAGGGGACCATCGGCCGCGTGACGCCGGATGGCCGGGGCGAGATATTCGTTCAGTTGCCAGAAGGTAGCATCGGCAACGGCATCCGTTTCGACCGCCAGGGCCGCATGTATGTCGCCGACTATGCGAAGCACAATATTCTGCGTATCGACCTCAAGACAAAAGTTGTCGAAGTCTTCGCGCACGAGCCAAAGATGAACCAGCCGAACGACATCGCCATCTCCGCGGGTGGCGTCATCTGGGCCAGTGATCCGGATTGGAAGAACAACAACGGCCAGGTCTGGCGCATCGACACCAAAGGCTGCGTGACGCTCGCCGCACCGGGTATGGGCACGACCAACGGCATCGAAGTAGATCCCACGGGCAAGATCCTCTATGTGAACGAATCCATGCAGCGCAAGGTGTGGGCGTTCCGCATCCGCAGGGACGGCACACTCAGCGATAAACGGCTGCTCATCGAATTCCCCGATCACATCATGGATGGGATGCGCTGCGACGTCGACGGCAACCTTTACATCACGCGTTACGGCAAGGGGGTGGTGGCGATCGTGTCACCCGCCGGAGCCATCATCAGAGAAATCGATGTGCTCGGTAAGAACCCCAGCAATATCTGCTTCGGCGGACCGGACGGCCGGACGTGCTATGTGACGGAAGTGGAACACCGGCGGCTAGTCGAGTTACGCACGGACAAGCCCGGCCTGGAATGGCAGCGCTGGAAGAGAAGCCGATAGAGAAGGCGGAGCCGGTCTTTCCCGGGGATCAAGCCGGAACGGAACCTCGATTTGGGTGATCACGCGGACCGGCTTGCCACGGACCAGGAACGGGCGGTAGATCCACTGTCTGACGGCCTTCTCGGCTGCTTCAACCAACAGTGGATGACCACTCATCAGGCGCAACTGCTCAATGCGTCCTTCCCGGCCTATGATCGCCTCGAGCCGTACTGTGACCTGAATGCGGCGCTGGATCGCGGCAGGAGGAGATTCATCTTTTCTCCTCCTGCTGTCAGTTATGCAGCAAAGTTTGTGAGGAGATCCCCCTGGTCGCGGGCGATGCCTTCGCCGGCCTTCTCACGCTCTAAGAAAATAACCACCTCACTTCTCACCCATCCAGCTCAATCTCGTGATGCTGGAGGCCGGTGGCGGGATAGACGGCTACTCGGGCGTCGCCCTTGTGTCGGACCGTGAGTTGCCGCACAACCTCCTCCCAGGTATCGGCGAAAATGGTCCCGGCGGGAAACTCCTCACGGTTCTTGCGCGCCAGATACTGCGAATAGACGATCAGTTGGAATCGCTGCGCCGCAGGCGTTGACGGGCGCCTCGCGACCGTGTCCCAATAGCTCTTTCCTGCCGGGTAGCCGGGCTGCAGCAGATAGTGCCAGGCGTGGATGCCCTCCGGGCATTGAAGGATAAGCACCCCGGTACCTCCGTCGCGGACCGACTCTTGAATCCAGGGCATTCCCTTGGTGCCCTGGCTGGTCTGCGGAAAGCCGTTGGCGATCACTACGTCGGCATTCTTCACCACGGTTGTGCGGTAGTTCCGGTTGGCGGTGCGGCAAGCTGCGCGGTGCGACTCGATTACGTCTCCGGCAAACACGCCGCAAACCTTGCGGCGTCCGTTGATGACGAGTTGCACGCTGAAATCCACGCGTGCCAGCCGCGCTCCTTCTTCCATGTCTTGCCGGACGTCGTTGTGGAAGATGCGCCCCGGGAGGGCGGTCTTGTTGTGGTCCGCGAGGACCCTGTGGTTGTAACGGATGGTGTCGAAACCGGCTACCCCGGGCAGGACGGACTTGGCGCCGCCGCCGTAGCCTGCGATGTTGTGAATCTTGATACCGCCGACGACGATGTGCACGTCCGCCGCCAGGAAGTTGCGGTTGATCCACACGCGATTCCCCAAGCTGGTCCGGCCGACGTCCTGGACACTATCAAAAGCGTTGTGGTTGAGCCAAACGTAAAGCCGGGCAAGTTGCCTGCCGAGTTTGCAGACCACGTCGGGCTGCTCGAGGGTGCGGTGCGCTCCCACAGCGCCCATGAACACAATGTTCTCGTCGGCCAAACCGGCGGCCTTGAGTTCCTCGACGACGAGAGGCATAACTTCGAACGGGGGCGTCGGGCGGCTCAAATCGTCGAACGTGATAATAGCGGTCCGCTTACCGGCAGCGATTTCTCTCAGGGGAAGCGTTCCGATGGGCGCTTGTATGCGGCGGCGGATCTCGTGCAGGCTCAACGGAGGCGCATCATGCCCGGGCATCTTGACCAGTTGAACGTCCCAGGAGGCGGGAAGGTCGATGCGCTCCTCGATGTCGCCGAAATGTTCGTGCGTCGGCAGTACCACGGCCCGCGCCTTCCCTTTCAAGGCCGCAACGGCCGTGGGAAGAAAAGCGCCACCGCCGGTGGCAGTGCCGATCAATGGCACGGAAAGGAAATGTCGACGGCTGGGCATCGATTCCGGCATTATGCCACGGTCGACGGCTCGAGTTCGTCAGCGGGTGGTGACAGCAAGCCGCTTGGAAACACCAGAAATGGTAAGCAAGTGCCGGCCCTCATCCCACTTCCACGCCTTTGCTCCGGTCACTTTGACTTGCGTCGACGGAGGCAGGCGCAGGTTCAGTTTCATGCCGGCAGGCGCGCTGGGCATCTCAACGAGGGCGCTCAATCCCGTTCCCGAGGGTTTGACAGTCAAACTCACTAATCCCCAACGGGTCGTGACCTCTCGCGCGGCGAAACCTTGACGGTACCAACGGTGTGGTACCGCGGGCGCCAGATACAGCGTATCTCCACCCCAAGGCTCCCAGACCAACATCCACCGAAGCAATTGTGCCGTGACCACTTGGACCGGCACGCAGTAATCGCTCCTGTGACTTCGCGTGGCGCCGCCTTTGATGGCAACCATCTCGTACGAGGTCAAGGTGCCCGGCGTCGTGTGGTGAGCCAAGTGCCCATAAAAACCGAGAAGGTAATCCTTCACTTGGCCGCTATCCAGCAAACTTCTGGCGTAGTTCGCGTAGGGCCAATCATCCATGCCGTCGCGGAACCGTGTCGTCCGGAGCAGGTCGCCACCCCGGGCGGCGCGATAGGCGATGATCTCGTCACGCATTTCCGCCGGCAGCATCTCGGCTGAGAGCATTTCCAGCCAATATCGATAATTCGTGTACGAGGAAAGCTCATCCTCCGTCATGCGGTTGAACACCCGGCTCGTACCGGCGATGGGGGGCACGAACGGCGGTTTGGTATCCGCCCGGCGCGCGCGCTTCAACGCCGTGAGAATGTCTTCACGAAAGGCGTCTGCCTGCGCCAGCCATTCCTTGCCGCGGCCTGCGAGCGCGGGGTCGCCCCGCACTGCACCCTGCTCGTTCATCCACTGCCCCAGTTCGACGAGCCCCCGCCACGCCCACACATTGCCGGAGAAGTAGAAGGCCTGCTCCTTGCGTGTGTCGGCTTCCGCAGCCCCGTAGATGAGGCCGTACGTGGATGAATCCGGAGTCTGGAACCGCCGGCTTGAGGTCCGTTCCTTGAGCAGCCGGTCACCGATGCGCTCGAGAGGAGCGAGCTGCGCGACGAGCCATTCCGGATCGCGAGCCACACGGGCGTACCGCGCCGCGAAGGCGAGCACTTGCCCGTATTCGGAAACCGCCGGACCGTAATAGTCAAATGTCCCGTCGGCTTTGACAAACTTGTTCAGATAGAATCCGAGCCGCTGTCGGGCTTCCGCGTGGAGACCCCAGTCCATGAGGACGGAGTTGAACAGGATAGTGGTTGGAGGAAATGAGTCGCATCTCTCCTCCGCATAAGTGAGCACCCCGTATTTCGGATACGGACCGATATAGGTAATAAGCCCGCGCACAATACCGGCCTTGCTCGCGTCCGAAACGCGGACTTCCGGGACCTTTAATTTCATTGCTCTGTCGAAGAACGCCTTCCACGTCGCGTGAACACGAAACAGATCCCGGTAAAAAGCAGTTCCGTCGGCGGTCGGCCCCGTTCCGGGCAGCGTCCAGTACGTTCTCTTTCCATCAGAAGCCCGCATGCGCACGTGTACCTTCGGGTCATCACCGGTTGCAAATGCAATCTCCTCGAATCCGGCGCGCCGCGAGACATCGTAAAACGCATAATCGATGACGGGCAGATAACCGCCGACGAGGCCTTTCTTGTTTGGCAGCTTCGAGGCGTCAGGGACCGCAGCGCCGAAGACCGCGCTCTCCCGCCACGGGTCGAACAGAATTTGCTCCAGTCCCCCATGCTGCTTCGAGCGGCCGAATCCGAGGCGCCCATCCGGCTGAACGATGACCTTCTGCCTTGAAGTCACGGTGCCGAGGAAAGTGTAGCTGTCGAGCGGCGGGAGCAGATTCGCCACGGCTTCGTACGAGGGCTCGGCGTTGCCGGCCAGCACGCGTTCGCCAAGCAAGTCCTCCTGCGCGGCCAGCAATTCGTCGTAATAGGAGGCAGGAAACGGTGCTCGCGGCGGCTGTAGTATTTCCAGTCTGCCAACGGACTTGCGCAGCGTGGCGACTGGACCATTCTTACCGATGTAGGCGATGATCCCCCACCGTGCGAAATTCCGTTCGAGCACAGCCATCGGTTCGGATCCGGGCAGGATCGCCACCAGATCGAAATCCCCGAATCTATCGCCAGGTCTTACCTCCTGGGCCGGCTTGCCGGGGCTCTGGAGAACCGTCGCGCCGGTCTTGAACGCAACCGTGCGAGGCCATTCGATCGCATTCCGCTCAGCGGTTTCTTCCGCCGGGCAGTATTGGTCCCCAGCCAGGCTTTTTGCGGTTTGAACCGCCGGCGCCGTGATGCCGATGGACAAGAGGGACAGAAAGGTCAGGGTTCGAGCGGCTCGTCGTTTCACGATGATCTCCGGTCAGACTCAACCTTTGTAATATATCGAAGCACGCAGGAGGGCGGCTTCAGATGATCCACTCCCAACACGTGGATAGCGCAATGAACCACCTGGTGGAAGACGCCAAAAAACGGAATGTAGCCGCAATCACGCGGCGGCGGTTGCTGGCGACGGCCGGCGCGCCGGCAATCCTGCGTGCGGACAGGCGTCCGAACATCCTATGGATCATCGGCGATGATCTTGGCGCCGAGTTGGGTTGCTACGGCTTCCCGCTAGTCCGCACCCCGAACATGGACCGCCTGGCGAACGAAGGCGTCCGATTCACGCACGCGTTCACAACCGCGCCGGTGTGCTCATCCAGCCGCTCCGCCTTCAACGTGGGCATGTACCAAACCACCACCGGCACACACAATCACCGAAGCCACCGCACCGACGGTTACCGCCTGCCCGGGGAGGCGCGGCTGGTGAGCGAACGTTTTCGCGAGGCAGGCTATTTCACAGCCAACATGCTCGACATCGCGCCCGGCGTGCGTGGCACCGGCAAAACGGACTTCAACTTCCAAGCGCCGAGGCCATTCGAAGGCTCCCATTGGAACCAGCGGGCCAAGGGTCAGCCGTTCTTTGCGCAAGTCAATTTTCAAGCGCCGCACAAGGGGCCGGCATTCAAGGCAGCCCGCCAGCAGAAACAATTGGTGGATCCCGCACGAGTGCCCCTGCCACCTTATTACCCGGATCATCCCGTCGTGCGCGACGAGTTTGCGAATTACCTGGACGCGGTGAACCTGCTCGACACGCAGGTGGGTGCCGCACTCGATGCGCTAACCAGGGATGGACTGCTCGACAACACCGCGATCATCCTATTCGGCGACAACGGGCGCTGCCTGCTGCGAGGGAAGCAGTGGCTCTACGATCCCGGCACTCACGTGCCGCTCGTGGTCCGCTACCCCGGCGTGCTCGCCAAAGGCCGGCAGCGCGAGGATCCGGTAGTTGCGCTCGATATCACCGCACAGTCGCTCGCCTACGCCGGCATCGCCGTGCCGCCGGAGTTCCATGGCAGGCTCCTGTTCGGCGGCCGTTCGCGGGACTACGTATTCACGGCCCGGGACCGTTGCGACATGACCGTCGATCGCATCCGCGCCGTGCGCGACCGGCGCTACAAGTACATCCGCAACTTCATGCCGGAGCGGCCCTACACCCAGTGGAATCAGTACATCGAGAACTCCTACCCGACGCTGAAGATCCTACAGGAACTGCACGCGGCGGGCAAACTCAACACCGTCCAGGAGCAATTCATGGCGCCACGGCGGCCGGAAGTTGAGTTTTATGATCTTCGGACGGACCCGCATGAAGTGCGCAACCTAGCGTATTATCCGGCGCACAAGGAACACGCCGCCCGCATGGGGCGCATCCTTGACGACTGGATCCGCGGCGCGCGCGACCAGGGAGCGATTCCCGAGCCGCGGGAAGTGATCGAGCGGGAGGAGCAACGCTTTATCAAGGCGTTCAAGGAAGGAAAGAGCGCCCCGAAGGTGCCATAGCAGGCTGTCCCCCTTTGATAATATCTTCCCTGCATGGACCCGAAACAACCTCTCGACGAAAAAGTAGCGATAGTTACCGGCGCAGGCTCGGGAATTGGCAAGGCGATAGCCTTGTTGTTTGCTGAGCAGGGAGTTCGAGTCGTGGTAGCCGATTGGAAGGCACCGGCGGGCGAGGAGACGGTGGAACAGATCCGCGGTAAGGGCGGCGAGGCGCGGTTTCATCGGGTCGACGTGTCGAAGGCGGCCGAGGTGGAGGAATTAGTCCGGTTCGCGGTCGAGCAATACGGCAGGCTGGACATCCTCGTCAACAACGCAGCCATTCAGATCCTGGGCACGCTCACCCGGACAAGTGAAGAAGACTGGGACCGTTTACACAGCGTCAATCTCAAGGGTGTGTTCCTTTGCTCGAAGTACGCAATTCCAAAAATGATTCGGAGCGGCGGTGGGTCGGTGGTCAACGTGGCATCCGTACTGGGACTAGTGGGCGATCCGGACCTGGCCGCCTACTGTGCAGCCAAGGGTGGCGTGATCGCTCTTACCAAAGCGGCGGCGATCGGCTACGGACCCCGGGGAGTGCGGGTCAACTGCATCTGCCCGGGTGATGTGGACACGCCGATGGTGCAGGAGTTCTTCAACAAAGATTCAAATCCGGACCAGGCCCGGCGGACGGTGAGCGCCCACTACGCGCTGCGCCGCATCGCAGACCCGCGCGAGGTGGCGCAGACGGCGGCATTCCTGGCGTCGGACGCCTCGTCGTTCCTGACCGGATCGGTCATCGTGGTGGACGGCGGGTTGACATCGAAATGCTACTGATACTGTACGTTCTGGCCTGCTTGCTCGCGCCGCAGACGGCCCGCGCCGATGCGCTAGCCGAGATGCGCAAGGATGGCCGGCTGCTTTGGGGCGGCGACCAGGAGGGCGGCGGTCCCTACGTCTTTCCCCGCCCCGACGACCCTGCCCGGGTGACCGGCTTTGAAGTGGATTTCGCTGCGCGCCTGGGCGAGTACCTGAAGCTCGAAGCGGTGTTCACCCAGGGGCAGTGGGACCGCATGCCTGACATGCTCCGCACCAGGAAGATCCACGCCATCATCAACGGTTATGAGTTCACGCCGGAACGCGCAGAGGTGATGGAGGCATCCATTCCTTACTACGTCTACGCCCTGCAATTGATGGCGCGCAAGGACGACTCCGCGATCAACTCGTGGGACGACCTGCGGAAAGGACAGCGCGGCGCGAAGCTCAAGATCGGGGCGTTGACCGGCTCCGCGGCCGAGAGTTACGTGCGCCGGTTCTGCGCTGGACTGTGCGAGGTGGTTTCTTACGACGGGAATACGGACAGCATGCGCGAGGTGGAGACGGGCAAGCTGCGCGCCACGGTCCAGGACACTCCTATCGCCTCCTTCTATGGTTCGCGCTTCCCCGCCCTGCGGCGCATTGGAGAGCCTGTCGCTCGCGGCTATTACGTCGTCTACGTGCGCAAGGGAGAGACGGCCCTGCTCCAGGCGATCAACGAAGCCATCGTGCTGATGGTGCGCAACGGTGACCTGGAGCGCATCTACCGCAGCTACGGCATCTGGGACGAGCAACAGACGGAACTGGCGGACATCGTCGATAAAGGCCGTTTTTACGGTTACTACAAGGCGGCCGACGCGAAAGTAGAAAAGAACCGCATGCCGGCGCGCGAGGATGTACAGGCAGGAACACGCAAGCGCGGATGGCGGGTGGTGAAGGATTACGGTGGGATCTTGTTGCAATCGGCGGGGATGACCGTGATCCTCTCGACGATCTCCTTCCCGCTGGCGATTCTGCTGGGCCTACTGGTGGCCGTGGGCCGCCTGTACGGTCCGAGATGGCTTCGCCTGCCGCTGGCTGGTTATGTGGAATTCCTGCGCGGCACGCCGCTGATGCTGCAACTCTACTTCCTGTTCTTCTTCCTACCGGAGATCGGCGTGGCCGTCCCCGCCTTCTGGACCGGCATCCTGGGGCTGGCCGTGAATTACTCCGCATATGAGGCCGAGATTTATCGCGCGGGTCTGCAGGCTGTCCCGAAGGGGCAGATGGAGGCGGCGCTCTCGCTCGGCATGCCGCGCGGCATGGCCCTGAGACGCATCGTTGTGCCGCAAGCGGTACGGATCGTGATCCCGCCGGTGGTCAACGACTACATCGCACTCTTCAAGGACACTTCGGTCTGCTCCGTGGTGACAATCGTGGAGTTAACCAAGCGGTTCTCAGTCCTTTCGATGAGTACTCAGGCGACCATCGAGCTGATGGCGATGACCGCAATTTTGTACCTGCTGATGAGCTACCCGATGTCGTTGCTTTCGGGGCGAATCGAGCAGCGGCTGGGACTGGAGCAGGCGGCATGATCACGGTCACCGGTCTGGTCAAGAAACACGGTCCGAACACGATTCTCAAGGGTATTTCCTTCAAGGTGCGGAAGGGAGAAGTACACGCCGTCATCGGCCCATCCGGAGGCGGCAAGAGCACATTCCTGCGCTGCATCAACGGGCTGGAGCAGTTCCAGGGTGGCACGGTCCGGGTGGGGGAACATGTGCTGACACCCGCGACCGACCCGCGCAGGGACGCGCAACTGCTCGAAGCCGTGCGCCGCAGGACCGGATTCGTCTTCCAACAGTTCAACCTGTTCCCGCACTTAACAGTGCTCGAAAACGTCATCGAGGCGCCTGTGCACGTACTGCGGCTGAGCCGCGAAACGGCTGTCGAACGCGCGCGGGCGCTGCTCGATCGCGTCGGGCTCACCGCCAAGCAAGACGCCTACCCCCGTGGCCTCTCCGGCGGGCAGCAGCAGCGCGTCGCCATCGCCCGTGCCCTGGTCATGGAACCGGAATCGATCCTGTTCGACGAACCGACCAGCGCGCTCGACCCGGTCATGGCCGGCGAGATTCTTTCGCTGATGGCGGACTTGGCCAGAGACGGGCAGACCATGATTGTGGTGACTCACTCGATGAGTTTCGCGCGCAACGTGGCTGACCAGGTGCACGTCTTCGCGGATGGATACGACGTGGAGTGCGGACCGCCGTCGGGGGTGTTCGAGGAGCCGCAACATCCGACGACGCAAGCGTTCCTAACGCAGACTGCGAGGGATTAAGGCTGCAGAACACCTCCGCGGAGGCTGGTCAGTAAGAAAAACCCGCCGCAGGGGGCAATGTCGCGGCTCCCGATGCCATTGCACAATCATGGCAGATTCAACAGATAGACATTCCCCCTCATCTGTGAAACCTCGTAAATAATCTCCTCGGTTCCGAAACGCCACGCAGGGCTGCGCACGAACGATCCATAGGCGGTGTGATGCGTGAGTTGCTTCCGTTCGCGCGTGACCCGATCGATCCACCATATGTTCCAGACGCCGTCGCGGTAAGCGGCATAGGCAATCCGGCGGTTGTCCGCTGAGAACGAGTAAGCCCAGCTCAGCCCCGGATCACTGGTGAGGACCTCCTGACGGCCGGTTTGGCGATCGACAAGACCAACCTGCACGGTATCACCGCGCCGTAAGTTGTAAGCGATCCATCTTCCATCCCTGGAGACGGTGGGATAGTTGGCGCCTTCCCGCTCGAACGTGATCTGCCGCGGAGGACCACCCTCCGCCGGGCTCAGGCAAATGTTGAGAGGCCTCGAGCAGGATGACAACACTTCCCGCTCGTCAGGCATCAGAACCGGATGGAACAGGTCGCGTGTCGAGGGCCATGAATACAGGACTTGATTCGTTTTGCGGGCCACGTCATAGCGCCTGAATTCGAGCCTCTTTCCATCCACGTAGTTGTAAAGGAGCCCGGAGCCGGTAAGGTTCCATACATTGCCTCCCTCCTTCGTGCCCGGATCGCTGGAGACCGGGGTGGCACCGGTACCGTCGATGTTCATGACCCAGATTTCGCGGTTCCGGCCGGCGACCTCAACCATGCAGGCCAGATGCTTCCCATCGGGCGAAATGCTCGGGAGGTAGACCCTTTGCACTGCCTGCTGAAACAGCGGCCCGGGTTCGGCGTCCGGTGTGTACTTCCAGATCTGGCTCACACTGGTGACCCGGGTGAAGAGGAGCCGCTTGCCTTTCGGTGACAACGTGATTCCAGAGGGCACTTCACCACGCGTAGGGTAGAGTTCCACGGGGCGCCCAGACGACTTCGGCAGAAAGTAGATCGCGTAGGCACCAAGCCCGCTCATGGCGGAGAAGTAAAGACCACTGCCGGACGGCCCGAATCTCGGATCTGCCAAGCGCGTAAACCACGTGCCAGGCTGCTTCGGGATGTCCCGGCCGACTTTGACCAATTCGTCGAGTTTCCCGGAGACGAGGTCCAGGCTCCAGATTACGCTTTGGGGCGTCATCGCGACGAAAACCAGTTGCTTGCCGTCGGGACTCCAGACTGGCATCGCCTGCTGCCCCGTCGGGTTGTTCAGGGTGGTCACCTCGCGAAGTTGCGAGCCGTCGGAGGCTACCGTCCACAACGTGGACGGTCCGGCGCCACCAAGGTCACCCCAGGCGAAAGAGACGGGCTCGGTCGATCGGAACGCGATCCGCTGCCCGTCGGGCGACC
>ENA-UOYA01002827-UOYA01002827.1-activated-sludge-metagenome-genome-assembly--contig:-NODE-2827-length-16214-cov-7.753636_pt1 | contig 16214 bp, 18 predicted proteins | sample MGYA00238163_ERZ764804 | MGnify/ENA primary metagenome ERZ764804 (study PRJEB28919, sample SAMN05720223) | activated sludge metagenome | isolation source: Anaerobic digester | place: Hong Kong... | reverse complement strand
ATGAGCTCGTCGAGGGGCGCTCCGGCCGACGGCAGGTCGATGCTCACCCAGTGCTTCTTGTTCATGTGGTAGCCAGGGGTTACCTCGGGAAACGTGGCGACGAGCGCACGGGCATCCTCGGGATCGGCCTTGAGCGTGATGCGCGCGCGCCCGGCCTCGTCGCCCAGGATCGCGAAGACCTTGCCCACGACCTTGTAGACGTGCACACCCTCGCCGAACGGGTAGCCGAGTTCGGTCGCGGGATGCCCGGCGCAGGCGTCCATGGCCTCGTCGAAGTTCATGGCACGCAGCCTACGATCAACCCATGACGATCTTCCACATCGCGCACGCCGTCGACTGGCACGATGCCGAACGCACCGGCGAGTACCGCGTCTCGACCCGGGGGCGCACGCTCGACGAGGTGGGCTTCATCCACGCGTCATCCGAAGCGCAGGTGGTGGGGGTGGCAAATGCGTTCTACTCGGATGATCCGCTCACGCTCATCGTGCTCGAACTCGACGAGGCGCGAATCGAGGCGGCGGGCATCCGGGTGCTCTGGGAGGATGTGGCCGGCGAGCTGTTCCCCCACGTCTACGGGCCCATCCGACCGGAATTCGTCGTGTCGGTGACCCCGCTCGCGCTCGGCTAGGTGGTCGTACGAACGATCGCGACAGCACCGGCGGCAAGGGGCGTACCCCGGGTCACCTCGCTCTGGCCGACGAGGTCGAACCCCGAGACGGGCACGGATGCGACGGTGTCGCCATGGTTGATCACGGTGACGTAGTCGTGGGCCTCGCCGCGCCGGCGCACCACCTCCAGTCCGGCCGGCAGATTGGCCGCCTCGATTCCCGCGTCGGCGTACACCGCCGCCATCACCCTGGTCAGCCCGGATGCGTCGAGCCGGGTGCTCACGTACCAGCCGACTCCGTCCCCGTGCCGATTACGGGTGATCGCGGGCATCCCGGCGCCCGGGCCGTCGAGGTAGGTGCCCATGACCTCGGCGCCCGCCAGCGCCAGGTGCTCCTGCCAGACGTCGGCCGCCAGTGTGGATCCGTCGAAGGCGACGGAGGCCGCGGCGTTCTCGCGCAGCGGCAGGAACTCCTCGACGGTCACCCCCAGGGCGTCGCGCAGCGGTGCTCCGTAGCCGCCCTCGTGCACGGTGTCGAACTCGTCGACTATGGCTGAGAAGAACGACACGAGCAGGGTGCCGCCCTGCTCGACGTAGTGGGTGAGGTTCGCGGCATCCGCCGTCGTGAGAAGGTACTGCGCGGGCGCGATGACCAGACTGTAACGGGACAGGTCGTGGCCCGGCAGCGCGAAGTCGATGGTGATTCCGGCCCGCCAGCACTGCTCGTAGAAGGCGCGGATGCGCTCGGCGTGACTGACGTCGACCGAGGGGCGCCACTCCAGATCCTGGGCCCAGAACGACTCGAAGTCCCACAGGATGGCGACGTCTGCCTGCACGCGAGAACCTCGCACCTCGGCCAGGCGGCCGAGAGTCGCGCCAAGCTCCACGACCTCGCGCCACACCCGCGACTGGGTGCCGGCGTGCGGAATCATCGCCGAGTGGAACTTCTCGGCCCCCGACCGCGACGCGCGCCATTGGAAGAACAGGATCGCGTCTGCCCCGCGGCCGAGGTGGGAGAGCGAATTGCGAGCCATCTCCCCCGGGCGCTTCGCGACGTTGCGCGGCTGCCAGTTGACGGCCGAGGTGGAGTGCTCCATGAGGATCCACGGCTTGCCGCCAGCGACCGAACGCGACAGGTCGGCGGCGATCGCCAGACCGATCTCCCCCTCGGGGTCCGCCGCCCACAGGTAGTGGTCATCCGAGACGATGTCGACCTCGCGGCCCCACGCCCACAGGTCGGTCACCCAGCTCGAGTTCGCCATGAAGTTGGTGGTGATCGGCTGCGCGGCGTGGGCTCGGATCGCATCACGCTCGGCGATGTAGCACTCCCGCAGCTGGTGGTCGGTGAAGCGCGCAAAGTCGAGGCGCTGCGCCGGGTTGACCACCGACAGGGCCGCGGCCGGCACGCCCACCTCGTGCCAGTCGGAGTACCGCTGACCCCAGAAGGCGGTGCCCCAGACGCGGTTGAGCTCGGCGATCGTGCCGTAGCGTGCCTCCAACCACCGGCGGAACGCGAGCACCGCGTGGGCCGAGTAGTCCTCCCCGACGGGCTGGCCGTACTCGTTGTGCACGTGCCACATGACGACCGCCGGATGCCCGCCGTACCGTTCGGCGAGGCGCCCGGCAATGCGCGCCGACGCCTCGCGGTACTCGGGTGACGACGGCGACGCCATGCCTCGGGCGCCGAAGCCCATGGGTACTCCGTCGCGGCTGACGGGACGGGCATCCGGATGCTGCGTGAAGAACCACGCCGGCGGCGAGGCTGTCGGTGTGCCGAGGTCGACGGCGATGCCGTTGTCGTGCAGCAGCTCGATCAGGTCGTCAAGCCAGTCGAAGTCGAAGACGCCCTCGCTGGTTTCGAGGAGCGCCCACGAAAAGATGCCGATGCTGACCATGGATACGCCGGCCTCGCGCATGAGCGCGACATCGTCGTGCCAGGTCTCGCGCGGCCACTGTTCGGGCGTGTAATCGCCGCCGTAGGCGATGCCCTGCACCGCTGGCCAGACTCCGTCGACTGTCATGAACCCCAGTCTCGCAGCTTGGCCGGCGCGCTCGCTCGGGAGTGTTTTGGGGCTCCAAGGAAACTCGCAGAAAAAATAACGGTTAGGTAACTAGACAGCGTTACCGTTCCGTTATACATTCATAGAGCAGAAGTTGTTTGCTGTGGCAGCTGATGCGGAATGTGATTGCAGGACACTCTTGGTGCAAGGGAGAGGGTCGGTTCCTAGCCTCTGGAACCGACCCTCAATCCTGTTTAACGGGGGTCTCGGTTTCGATACGCGCTTCGCGCTACTCAACCGGCCCAGCGGCTTGGTCTCGATACGCGCTTCGCGCTACTCAACCGGCGGTAGTTTTACTGGATGAGCGATCGAGCGGCAGCGGTCAACGCCTGGGAGGCACTGTTCCGCGCGCAGGTCACCGTACTGAGGGCGCTTCAGGCCGAATTCCCCACCGATGAGATCTCCCTCAACGAGTACGACGTGCTCTTCAACCTGTCCCGCCAGCCCGAACACCAGCTGCGCATCCGCGACCTGAACAAGCACCTGCTGCTCACCCAGCCGAGCGTGAGCCGCTTGGTCGATCGTCTCGCGGCGCGCGGCCTGCTGCGCAAGGAGGCCGACCCGGGTGACGGGCGCGGCACCATCGTGTGCCTCACCGAGGCCGGTTACGAGCTGTTCCGCTCGGTGGCCGTGCCGCACTCGACCTCGATCGCGAAGGAGATGGCCGCGCTCACTCCCGACGAGCTGGCCGCCCTGACCGCACTCACCGACAAGCTGCGGCGCAGCATCGAGGGTTGATGTCGGGCACCACGATTGTCTGGCTGCGCGACGACCTGCGTCTGGCCGACAACCCCGCGCTGACGGCGGCGGCGGAGCGCGGCGAGCCGGTCGTGCTCGTGTACCTGCTCGATGAGGTGAGTCCGGGCATCCGGCCGCTGGGGGCGGCGAGCCGCTGGTGGCTGCACCACTCGCTGGCCGCACTCTCGGCCTCGGTCGGCGGTCGACTGGTGCTGCGACGCGGTGCGGCCGAGCAGGTCATCCCCGCGCTGGTCGCCGAGACGGATGCCGCCGCCGTGCACTGGAACCGCCGGTACTCGGCCTCCCGCGACATCGATGCGCGGCTCAAGACCGCGCTGCGGGAGTCCGGCATCGACGCGCAGAGCCACCACGCGAACCTGCTGCACGAGCCGTGGACGGTCACCACCGGCGACGGCAACCCGTACCGCGTGTTCACGCCGTTCTGGCGCGCGAGCCTCGAGCTGCCGGTGCGTTCACCGCTGCCCGTGCCCGAGGTCACCTTCGCGGATGCCACGTCTGACAGCCTCGACGACTGGAACCTGCTGCCCACCCGCCCCGACTGGGCCGGCGGTCTGCGCGAGGCCTGGACACCGGGCGAGGCGGGAGCTCATACCCGACTCGACGCCTTCGTCACCGAGGGTCTGCCGCTGTACCACCGGCGCGACGAACCAGCCGTGGCGGCGACCAGCCGGCTGAGCCCGCACTTGCGGTTCGGCGAGGTCAGTCCGTTCCAGCTGTGGGAGGCCGCGCACGGGCGCGACAAGAACTCGGCGAAGTTCCTCAGCGAGGTCGGGTGGCGGGAGTTCAGCTGGAATATCCTGTTCCACTCGCCGAGGCTTGCGACCGAGAACTTCAGACCCGCGTTCGACGGCTTTCCCTGGGGGCAGGCCGACCCCGCCGAGCTTGCGGCGTGGCGCGAGGGGCGCACGGGCATCCCGCTGGTGGATGCCGGCATGCGCGAGCTCTGGCACACCGGCTACATGCACAACCGGGTGCGGATGGTCGTGGCGAGCTTTCTCGTGAAGAACCTGCTCGTCGACTGGCGGGTGGGCGAGCAGTGGTTCTGGGACACCCTCGTCGACGCCGACGAGGCCAACAACCCGGCGAGCTGGCAGTGGGTCGCAGGCTCAGGGGCGGATGCCGCACCCTACTTCCGCGTGTTCAACCCCGAACTGCAGGCGGCCAAGTTCGATCCGGACGCCGAGTACATTCGGCGGTGGGTGCCCGAGTACGGCACGCCCGCCTACCCCCACCCGATCGTGGACCTGGGCGAGACCCGGCGCCAGGCGCTCGAGGCCTATGAGGCGGTCAAGGCCGCTGCGGTCAGCTCGGACCGCGAGTCGAGCGCGAACTGACGGTGCCGGGCCTCAACTACTCCTGTTATGCAGGAGAGGTGGGCAATATTCGCCGACAGGCTGCGCTACATCCGTTGTGCAGGAGAGTCGACGGTTCGTTGGTTCTCCTGCGGAACGGAAGTGCACAACGGATGGAACACGCTGTTAGTACGCCCCCGCTCTGAGCTGAGTGAGCTCGTTTACCCCCGCCCCGGTCCGCCCAACAGAGCAAGGATCCATCCTGTCCTGTGTGCTCTGTGTTTTGGCTTACGAAGCCAACTCCGCATGAACTTGACCGATTGCGCTGACTTCTGGGGCGCGATGGAACCCTGGCTAGCCGAATAGGGGAGAAATTCCACCGGGAGTGGATCAGATATCTCAGACATGCTGCTCCTGACGCTCGAGGATGATCGAACATGCCAGGGTCTGGGGCAGTTAGCCAAACTTTAGGAGACGAAAGCGCGCCGATCAACCGTCACCGCACATCTGAGCGGGCACGCGCCCTCTCAGTCTTGCCTACGGCCGACCGCCGATAGTCTCGACGGCTCGCGCTCCGACGAGCACCCCGCACAAGGCGGAGGCGATCGGGTCGTTCGTGCGCACCCACTCCGCGAGGAAGCCTGCCGCGAACGCATCGCCCGCACCCGTCGGGTCGACGACCTCGGCGTGCGACGCGATCACGTGCTCGACGGTGTCACCGAAGGCCATGATGACCCCGTCCATGCCCATCGTGAGCGCCACGACATCGAACGTCTCCGCGAGCGCCGCCGCGATCGCCTCGGGGGCGGCGAGCCCGGTCAGCAGGCTGCCCTCCTCCAGGCTCGGCAGCAGAATGGATGCCCCGGCGAACGCCTCCAAGAAGGCCTCCACCCCGTAGTCGGCGATGAACCCCGCGGAGCCGGGATCCACGCTGACCGCGACCCCGGCGGCCGTCGCGCGGGCGATGAGCTGCCCGATTCCTGGGGCACCGACGTCGTTCAGGAGCACGTGGCCCGTGAGGTGCAGTACTGCGGCGTCCGCGAGCAGGGCGTCAGTGACATCCGCCGGATCGAGAGTTCGGTTCGCGCCGCGCTGGGTGAGCATCGTGCGGCTCTGACCCTGCACCACGACGACGATGGTGCCGGTCGGTTCGGAGGCGTGGCCGCGCAGGTGCGCTCGCACGCCCGGCAGCGAAGCCTCGTGGCGGGCGACATCCGCCGAGCCCACTATCCCGACGAAGTCGACGTCGGCGCCGAGCGAACCCAGCCACGCGGCGGTGTTGGCCGCCGAGCCGCCGGGCAGGATGCGGATGGATGCCTCGGTGTCGGTGTCATCCCGGATCGGTCCCTGGGGCACCGCGACCACATCGTCGATGAGGTCACCGAAGCAGACGATGCGCTGGCCGGGCTCAGGCATTCAGCGCACACCACGCGGTAGCGATCTCGCCGGCGACCCGCACGTTGTTGCGGGCGAGATCGAGGTTGACCTCGAGGCTGCGGCCGCCCGACAGTTCGACGATCTTCAGAAGCAGGAACGGGGTCACCGCCTTGCCGGTCACGCCGGCCTCGTCGGCAAGCGCGAGCGCCTCGGTGAGCACGCGGTCGTGCTCGGCCGGGTCCCACTGCTGCTCAAGCGGGATCGGGTTGGCGACCACGATGCCCTGCCCGTGACCCAGCTCGTCCTGCGAGCGCATGATCGCCGCCACCTCGGCGGCGGTGTCGACCGACCAGTCGAGCGTGAACGCCGACTCGCGCAGCCAGAAGCTCGGGAAGATGCGGGTGCCGTACCCGACAACGGGAACGCTCAGCGTCTCGAGGCGCTCCAGCGTGGCCGCAATGTCGAGCACCGACTTCACGCCCGCGCTGACCACGGTGATCGGGGTCACGGCGAGAGTCGACAGGTCGGCCGACTCGTCGAAGGTGTCGCTGGCTCCGCGATGCACGCCGCCGAGACCGCCGGTCGCGAAGACGCGCACCCCGGCGAGCGCCGCCAGGTGCGAGGTCGCCGCCACGGTGGTCGCCGCGCTGGCGCCGGTGGCCGCGATGATGGGGATGTCGCGCACGGTCGCCTTGGCGAGCTCCTCCTCAGCGATCCGCCGCACGCCCTCCGCATCGAGACCGATCTGGGGCACGCCGTCGAGGATGGCGATCGTCGCGGGGGTGACGCCCGCATCCCGCAGGATCGTCTCGAACTCGATCGCGGCCTCGTGATTGCGGGGGCGCGGCAGGCCGTGGGAGATGATCGTGGACTCGAGGGCGACGACGGGTCGGTTGGCGGCGAGCGCGTCGGCGACTTCGGCGGAGACGGTGAAAGGAACGGGCATCCGTCTAACTTACGCTGGTCGCGTCGCCAGCCCGAGTTCGCGCTCGCCGAGCGGCTCGAAGTAGGTCAGAACGTCGGCGCGGTCGACCTGCTCCAGGGTGGGCGGACACCAGTGCGGGGTCCGGTCCTTGTCGATCACCTGCGCGCGGATGCCCTCGCGCATGTCGGCGCCCGCGAGCATCCGCAGCCCCACCCGGTACTCCTGGTCGAGCACCTGCTCGAGGGTGAGCCCGGCGGACCGGCGCAGAGCCTCGAGCGCCACCGCCACGCTCGTCGGCGACTTGCTGCGAATCACGGATGCCGCGGCGCGAGCCTCGGCGACGGGCGAACCCTCCAGCCGCGACACGATTACCACGGGGTCGTCGCCCGCGTACGCTTCGTCCACCCACGCACGCTGCGTGAGCAGGTCGGAGGCGGGCACCGCTGCCGCGTGCCGGGCGATCGCGTCGGCGGCGGGCATCCGCTCGAGGTCATCGAGCAGCGCGGGTAGCGCTACCGACGGCACATACCAGTCGGCGAAGCCGAGCGCGATCGCGTCGGCGCCCGTCATGGTGCCGCCGGTGACCGCTAGGTGCGTGCCGAGCTCGCCCGGCGCGCGGGCGAGAAGGCGGGTGCCGCCGACGTCGGGCACGAAGCCGATCGTGACCTCGGGCATCCCGAGTTTCGTCGTCTCGGTGACGACGCGGTGCGAGCCGTGTGCCGAGACACCGACCCCGCCGCCGAGCACGACGCCGGTCATCAGGGCGACGTAAGGCTTGGGGTAGTGCGCGATCGTGGAGTTGAGCGCGTATTCGTCGGCCCAGAACGCGGCGGCCTCGACGCCGGCGTCAGCACCCTCGGCGACCGCCGAACGGTACATCGCGGTGACGTCGCCGCCGGCGCACAGGCCGCGTTCGCCAGCCCCGGAGATGGCGACCGTCTCGACCGAGTCGTCGGTCGCCCAGGCGTCGAGCGCCGCGGCGATCTCGACCACCATCTCGTGGGTGAGCGCGTTGATCGCCTGCGGGCGGTTCAGCAGCACGTGCCCGAGGCAGCCCCGCTGGGTGATCACAACGTCGGACACAGCCGCAACACTAGGCTGGTTTCGTGACCACGTCGACCCGCTGGGAGCGAGCCCGGGCAAGCCGTTGGTTCGCACTGGTGTGGGTCGTTCCGGCGCTGCTGGTGCTCGCCCTGGTCGTAGTTCTCGGCACGAGGGCCCTGCGCGATCTGCCGGGCGTGCAGGCGTGGCTGGTCGAATTTCCGGGCACGGTGCCGCTACCGGATGACGCGCCCGTCGGTTTCCCCACCTGGCTGAACTGGCAGCACTTCCTCAACGCCTTCTTCCTGCTGTTCATCTTCCGCACCGGATGGCAGCTGCACCAGGCCAAGCGGCCCGCCGCCTTCTGGACCCGCACGACCGGCCCGTTCCTGCGCCGCAATCCGCCGGTGCGCATCGGCATCCCGCTGTGGTTCCACCTCAGCCTCGACGCGGTCTGGGTGCTCAACGGCGTGGTCTACATCGTGCTGCTGTTCGCGACCGGCCAGTGGGTGCGGCTGGTGCCGCGCACCTGGGACATCGTGCCCAACGCGATCTCGGCCGGTCTGCAGTACGCGTCCCTGAACTGGCCGACCGAGAACGGCTGGGTCAACTACAACGCGCTGCAGCTGCTGGCGTACTTCGCCACGGTGTTCATCGCGGCGCCGCTGGCTCTGGCCACGGGCATCCGGTTGGCGCCGGGGTTGGCGGCACGACTGCGACCCCTCGACCGCGTCGTGCCGCTGAAGGTGACGCGGCTCGTGCACTACCTGGTGCTGCTCTACTTCGTGGCGTTCACGATCGTGCACGTCACGCTCGTGCTCGCGACCGGCGCGCTGCGCAACCTCAACCACATGTACGCCGGACGCGACGACGAGACGTGGTGGGGCTTCGGCATCTTCGCGGCGTCGATCGTCGTGATGGCCGTGGGCTGGATGCTCGCCCGCCCCACACTCCTCGCCCGGGTCGCTGAGCTCACGGGCACCGTGCGGCGGTAGGCCACGTCATTAGGCTGGGCACATGGCATTCATCTCCGACCTGTTCGACGCGGACGCCTGGCGTGAGGTGCACGGCTTCGAGTCGTTCGACGACATCACGTACCACCACGATGTCACCGGGCGCATCGCCCGCATCGCGTTCAACCGGCCCGAGGTGCGCAACGCGTTCCGGCCGCGCACTGTCGACCAGCTCTACAGCGCCCTCGACGACGCCCGCCAGAACACGAAGATCGGCGTGGTGCTCATCACGGGCAACGGACCCAGCCCCAAGGACGGCGGGTGGGCCTTCTGTTCGGGAGGCGACCAGCGCATCCGGGGTCGAGAAGGCTACGAGTACCACGAGGGCGAGAGCAAGGGTCTGAACCGAGCGGGGGCGGCACGGCTGCACATCCTCGAGGTGCAGCGACTCATCCGCATCATGCCCAAGGTCGTCGTCGCGGTGGTGCCGGGGTGGGCGGCCGGCGGCGGGCACTCACTGCACGTGGTGTGCGATCTCACGATCGCCAGCGCCGAGCACGGCAAGTTCAAGCAGACGGATGCCGACGTCGGCTCGTTCGACGGCGGTTACGGCAGCGCGTACCTCGCGCGCCAGGTCGGCCAGAAGGTCGCGCGCGAGATCTTCTTCCTCGCGGAGGAGTACTCGGCGCAGCGGGCCTATGAGATGGGAGCCATCAACGCCGTGGTCCCCCACGCCGAACTCGAGAAGACCGCCCTGAAGTGGGCCCACACCATCCTCCGCAAGTCGCCGACGTCGATCCGCATGCTCAAGTTCTCGTTCAACGCGATCGACGACGGGCTCTCCGGTCAGCAGGTGCTCATGGGTGAGGCGACCCGCCTGGCCTACGGAACCGACGAGGCCGTCGAGGGGCGCGACTCCTTCCTCGAGAAGCGCGAACCCGACTGGTCGCCCTACCCGTGGCAGTACTGACGGTCGTCGACCCGATACTGGAGCCATGACCCGCTTCGGCATCGACGCCCTGACCGCGATCCGCATCGCCCGCGAGCGCCTGCCGGTGCCCGCCTCGCACAAGCTGGTCGCGCCGAACCGCCTGCCGTCCGACGCGATGTCCGTGCTCTACCGCGCGGTGCGGGAGGGGAACGAGACCGCGGCAGAGGCTCGACGCATCCTCGACGGGATCACGACCATGGGCATCCGTCTGCTCGGCGACCGGGTTTCGCGCGCGACGGCCTGGCACGTTGCCGAGAAGCTGGGGTGGGCTGATACGACCCGCGCCGAGTACGTCGCCGTCACGCAGCTGCAGGCCGACGCACTTGTGACTCTCGATCCCGAGCTGGCGGCGGCTGCCGACGGGGTCGTGCCGCTGGCCGACTTCGACGCGCTCTCGCAGTCCGCGCCCTAGCTCGCCCGGTAGTGCTCGACCGTCGCCGCGATCGCGACATCGTTGGGCGTTGGCGCCGCACCGAAGGTCGACTCGAACCGTGACGAGTCGACGACGAACGGCTTCTCGTACTGGTAGCTCATCTCCGCGAACTCCCGCACGACGGGCACCACCAGACCGACCAACCGAATCGCGCCCTCGCCGGTGACGCGCACCTTCGGCCGACCGGAGTTGCCCGCGGCCGACCACACGCGCTCGGCGAGCTCCTGCTGCGTGACCGCCGGCTGCACCGGTGGGATCCAGACCGAGCCCCACCCGGCCTCGGTCGTGCCGAGCGCGGCCATTGCCGCTGCGGCATCGGGCAGGTAGCTCAGCGTGTGCGGCGCGTCCATACGCCCGAAGAACTGCATGGCTCGGCCGCGCGCGGCGTTGCCGAAGATCGCCTTACTCGACTGGTCATGCCCCGGCCCGAAGTAGTCGGCGGGACGCGAGATCGCCACGCGCAGTTGACCCTCGCGGTGGGCTTGCACCGCGGCATCCGCCATCGCCTTGCGCACCCGGCCCTTCTTGGTGGCCGGGTTCTCGGGCGACGCCTCTCTGATCGCGGCGCCGTTCGGGTCGCCGTACATGTAGAGGTTGTCGGCGACCACGAGGTCGGCGCCGGCCCGCGCCGCCGCGTCGAGAATGCCGGTCTGCAACTGCGGAAACTCCTGCGCCCACCGCGTGTACGCCGGCTGCGCGCACTGATAGACGACGGATGCCCCGGCCAACGCCACATCGAGGTCGGCCGGGTTCGTGGCATCCGCCCCCACCGACTCCGCTCCCGTGACTCGCGCATCCCCCGTTCGGCTCACCAGCCGCACTCGCTCACCACCCGCGACAAGCTGCGCAGCCACAGAACGGCCGAGGCCGCCCGCACCGATGACGATATGCAATCCACTCACGATAACACTCAACTTTCCACTGGAAACATTATGACCAGTGGCAATTTATGGGAGAATGTAACCAATGTCAACTTCCACTTCGCGCACGGGCTACCACCACGGCGACTTGCGCAATGCGCTGCTCGCCGCAGGTAGCGAGGTCGCCCGCGAAGTCGGGTCGGAAGAGCTGTCGTTGCGCGAGGTGGCGCGGCGCGCGGGTGTCAGCCACACTGCCGCGTACAACCACTTCGCCGACAAGAAGGACCTGCTGCGCGGGCTCGCGATCGTGGCGTTCGAGCAGCTCGCTGTCGAGCTTCGAGAGGCGGCCGAACGCGACGACGGTCTGGAGGAGCTGGCGGTCGCCTACCTCCGGTTCGCCATGGCTCACCCGGCGGAGTTCGGGTTCATGTTCCAGCGCAGCCTGTGCATGCCCGACGGTGTGCCCGACCCGCTGGAGGAGGCGTCACGGGGATCTCAGGCAGTTCTCGCGGAACGGGTCATCCAGCTTCAGGCGACGGGGGTGCTGCGTGCCGAGAACCCGGAGATCATCGGCCTGGCGCTGTGGAGCCAGATCCACGGCATCACCACCATCGTGCTCGACACGCCGGTGTTCAAGTCGATTCCAGCCGAGCAGGCGGAAGGCTTAGCGCGGGCGTGCGTCGACGCCATCGTCGTGGGCCTGCGCGCCTAGCCGCGACAACGAAGAACGGGGCGACCCCGAAGGGCCGCCCCGTTCTCGTGGGTTGAACTACGCGCGACGCGAGCCCCGCGTGGCGAGGCCGTAGATCAGCAGCACGACGATGGCGCCACCAATAGCCAGCAGCCAGGTCTGGATGGAGAAGAACCCCTCCAGGCCGATGCCGAACACGGCGCTGCCGATGAAGCCACCGAGGAGCGCGCCGACGACCACCATGGCCACGGCGGCATCGAACGAGAGAGACTCGCCGACCTCCATCGTGTGCAGGATGTCGTCCCCGAGACGCCCCACGAACACGTTGCCTCGCTTCTGCACGAATCCGATCGTGCGGTTCGGGGCGAGCAAGCAGTAGGTGTCCGGCGCGATGAGCGAGATGTCGAGCGAGTCGGTGACAAAGCGCGACGGCAGCAGTCTCGTGGTGGCGTCGGCGGTTCGGTTCAGTGTCATCATGCACTCCTGTCTGTTCTGCAATCCAATCCCGATCCCGCCGGATGCCGTCCCCCATTGACACAGGCAGTGGGCGTGTGGCATGGCTCGGACCGGTGGGCGACTAGATCGCAGCCGGTACCGGATGTCAACCCCCAGGCAGTCTCGGGGCGGAGGTGGCAGCGTTGAAGAAGCACAGCCACCCTGTGCGGAAATGGAGTCACATCATGGGTATGGACGACAAGATCAAGAACGCCGCTGATGAGGCCGTGGGCCGCGTCAAGGAGGGCGTCGGTGCCGCGACGGACAACCGCGACCTCGAGAACGAGGGCAAGGTCGAGCGCGCCAAGGCCGACCTCCACCAGGCCGGCGAGAAGGTCAAGGACACCGTGCGGGACGCCACGAACTGATCCCACGGACGTAGCGAAGGGGCGGAGCCATCACGGCTCCGCCCCTTCCGTCTCTCTGTGGGCCAGTCGTCACGCAGTGCTAACTGGTCAGCTGCTCCTCGCGGTGCGGGAGCTTCCAGCCCGGGCGCACGAAGTGGCAGGTGTAGCCGTTGGGGTACTTCTCCAGGTAGTCCTGGTGTTCGTCCTCGGCCTCCCAGAAGTCACCGGCAGGCTCGACCTCGGTGACCACCTTGCCGGGCCAGAGGCCCGAGGCATCCACGTCGGCGATCGTGTCGAGGGCTACGCGCTTCTGCTCATCGTTGGTGAAGTAGATCGCCGAACGGTAGCTGCGACCGATGTCGTTGCCCTGGCGGTTCTTGGTCGACGGGTCGTGGATCTGGAAGAAGAACTCCAGGAGGTCACGGTAGGAGATCTGCGACGGGTCGAAGACGATCTCGACCGCCTCGGCGTGGTCGCCGTGGTTGCGGTAGGTCGCGTTGGGCGTGTCCCCGCCGGAGTAGCCGACGCGGGTGGAGATCACTCCCGGGCGACGCCGCAGCAGCTGCTGGGCGCCCCAGAAACATCCACCGGCAAGAATCGCGGTCTCGGTGTTGGCCATGGTCAGGCTCCCTTCGTGGTGGTGAACAGGCTGCGGTAGTCACCGTAGCCCGCGGCTTCGAGCTGGTCCACCGGGATGAACCTCAGCGCGGCCGAGTTGATGCAGTAGCGCATGCCGCCCTCGGCGATCGGCCCGTCGTCGAACAGGTGACCCAGGTGGCTGTCACCGTTGGTCGAACGCACCTCGGTGCGCAGCATGCCCCAGCTCTTGTCGTCGTGGCGCACGATGTAAGCGGAGTTGATCGGCCTGGTGAAACTCGGCCAGCCCGAGCCGCTGTCGAACTTGTCAGTCGACGAGAACAACGGTTCACCCGAGACGATGTCGACGTAGATGCCGTCGGCGTGGTTGTCCCAGAACTCGTTGCGGAAGGCGGGCTCCGTGGCGTTCTTCTGAGTGACCGCGAACTGCTCAGCGTTCAGCTGAGCGACGGCGGCCGGGTCCTTGCGATACACGGTGGTCATGTGGATCTGCTCCTTGTCGGGTCGCTGGCTGCGGCCCTCACCTAGTGGAACAGCGGGAGCACCGATAAAGTTCCCGCAGTCAGCGACGCGTGAAGATCTGGTGCACGACCCCGGATGGCGATGCCACGCTCTCGATGGAGAATCGCTCCTCGAGACCCTCCAGCCCGTCCCACAGTCGCACCCCGCGGCCGAGGACTACCGGCACCACGACGATGTGCAGGTGGTCCACGAGGTCTGCCGCGAGAAACTCGCGTACGACGGTCGGCCCCCCGCCGAGTCGCACGTCGAGGGCGCCGGCTAGCTCGGAGGCGAGCTCGAGCGCGGCCTGCGGCGAGGCATCCCGGAACAGGAAGGTGGTCTCGCCGAGGGTGAGGTCCTCGCGCTCGTGATGGGTCAGCACGACGACGGGGGTGTGGAACGGGGGCTCGTCGCCCCACCAGCCCTGCCAGCCGTCGTCCTGCCACGGCCCCTGCTGCGGACCGAACTTGCGGCGGCCCATGATCTCGGCGCCGATGTCGACCCACCCGGCGGCGGCGAAGGTGTCGTCGACACCCGTCGTTCCCTGCCCGATCGCCTCGGCGTCGTGGCCGGTCATGCTCACGAAGGCGCGCGTGGGAAAGAACCAGCTCATCAGGCGGCTGCCCGCATGGCCGAACGGGGCATCGAACGCCTGCCCCTCGCCGGTCGCGAACCCGTCGAGTGAGACGGCGAGGCTGTGCACCCTGAGTTTCGTCACGGCCTCGACGGTAGCAGCGTCGGTGCCGGATCGGCAGCCCCGGTGAACCCGCCCTGTGGACGGGTGATTGACCATGTCATCGGCATCAGCTTGACTCACTGAAGTACATTCAGCGAAGGAGACCCGCTCGTGAGCATGATCACCCGCCGACGTCGCTGGCGCAGGTTCACCGCGGCAATTGCGGCCGCGGCCTTCGTCGCGCTCTCCGCGAGCACGGTAGCACCCGCTGTCGCCGCTCCTGCGGCACCCATCGTGGTCGAGATGACACCCGCGCTGAAGGCGAAGATCCAGGCGTTGATCGACGATTTCCGCACGAGCCATTCCATCTCCGGCATCTCTGCTGCGGTCGTCACGCCCGACCCTCACGGGCCCAACCCCGTGATCACCACCTTCGCCTCCGGCGAGCCGTCGTTCGGTTCCGGAACCCAGGTCGACGCGTCGACCCAGTTCGAACTCGGATCGGAGACGAAGGCCTTCACCGCCGACCTGCTGGCCTACCTCGTCGCCTCCAACGTGGTGTCACTCGACGACCCGGTGCAGATGTATGCGCCGGTCGGGATAACGGTGCCGGAGTGGATCGACCCCGACTCGGGTATTCACACGCCGATCACCCTGCGCGACCTCGCGACCCACCAGGCTGGGCTGCCCGACCCGCCGTGGAACTTCACCGAGGGCTGCGGGGGACCTCCCAGCTGCGAGAACCCGCGCCCCGGCTACACGCAGACAATGCTGTGGAGTGGGCTCGAGAGTCAGCTTCTGCTGTGGCAGCCGGGCACCCGATGGCTCTACTCGAACTGGGGCTTCGGCCTGCTCAGCACGATCCTGTCGAATGTTGTCAATTCCGTGCCGATCACGGATCCTCCCGCGTACCAACTGACCATCGAACAGGCCTTCCTCGACGACCTCGGCATGTCGTCGACGGAGCTCGAACCGCCGAGCCCGCCCATCGCCACCCCTTACTACTCCACTGGAGCGCCGGCGTTCTACTGGGACAACACCAACGCCATCAGCGGGGCCGGCGGCCTCATCTCCAACGCGAACGACATGGGCACGTGGGTAGCCGCACACCTCGGCTACAACACGGCTGGCGCGTCCCTCGGCGTGCGGTCGATGGCGAACACCCTTCTTCCGGTCAGCACCATCACCACCGAGTGCTCCTCGGATTCGCAGTGTGGGCCCGCCGACTTCCAGATGGGGCTCGCGTGGCAGCTCTACTCCGCGACGCATGCCGACATGGGGGCACCTTGGGCGTTCAAGAACGGCGGCACGGCGGGCTCAAGTACCGACACGGTCATGGCGTCGAGCCTGGGGCTCGGCGTGACGACGATGTTCAACCAGGAGCGGAACAACAACGACGAGGTCGCGGCGGTCATCCTGAGATTGCTCATCGCTCAGACGAAGCTCGCGGACACCGGGTCTGCGACCTCTTGGCTGGGCGCCACGGCACTCGGCGCTGCGGCGCTACTGGGGCTCGGTATCGCGCTCGCGACCGATCGGCGAAGGCGCATCGGGCGCACTGGCCGCTAGGACGTCAGGCAGCCAGATGGAACGTGTTCGCGAAACGCGC
>ENA-UOYA01002821-UOYA01002821.1-activated-sludge-metagenome-genome-assembly--contig:-NODE-2821-length-16226-cov-7.568054_pt1 | contig 16226 bp, 13 predicted proteins | sample MGYA00238163_ERZ764804 | MGnify/ENA primary metagenome ERZ764804 (study PRJEB28919, sample SAMN05720223) | activated sludge metagenome | isolation source: Anaerobic digester | place: Hong Kong... | reverse complement strand
CAAACTCATCAATAAAAAACTGTGAGGCTGAAACGAAGTGCATAGCTTTAAGCCTGCCTGATATTTCAGGACTATATTCAATTCCATTTTCAGACAAAAATTGTCTATCAACATCTGCCCATACATCAAGGCTGTCGATTAGAGTTCCGTCGATATCAAAAATAATTGCCTCATATTTTCTTTCCGTCATAAACTCTCCAATACAACAAAATTAAAACAACACAATATTATTATATTATGCAAAATTTGAAAAATCAACTATAAATAAAATAAAAAATACAACAGCCCGTTCCAAAAACTAAACAGGTTGTTGTATTAAATTATTTGTTTTTATGGTTCCATATAATACTTCTTATAGAATTATATAAAAATGGTTTTATTTTTTCAAATTCAGTCGGCTCATTATACAGAATAGCGCTGTAGCACGTTGAGCTTACCAGTTCTACAATAAGAAACAGCATAATTTCAGGTTCTTCTATTTCAAAGTTTTCCTCTGAAAGCATTTTGTAATATATCTCACGAAAGCTATTATCCTCATTATCGGCTTCTGTATCAGCAGTAATTACATTTTTAAAAATTCCCCAGCTTAAATTTTTAGCAATAAAGCTTAGCAAAATCTTATTGCTTTTAAGCTGGTTTATTATATCATCAACAATAAAAATAATCTTATCCTCAAGGTTGGAAAGGTTTTGTTTTTCCATATTGGTTACTGCTGTTTTGAAAAGCTGACTGGATTTATAGGAAACGAGCTTGTTTTTCAGGTCATATTTGTCCTTGAAATAAAGATAGAACGTCCCTTTTGCAACACCTGCACTGTCGGCAATATCCGATATGGATGTTTTAACAATACCCTTTGTTGTAAAAAGTTCAAATGCGGTATTTAAAATAGAGTCTTTCTTTTTCTGCTTGTTTATAGTCAGCTTGCCCATTTTAATAACCAGTCCTTTCTGCTAGTTGTTCTTTTTTTGCGAAGCAAAATTTCTGCCGTGTTGTTTGCAGAAAAGGAACAAATAGCGGCGTGAAAATTTATTTTCCACGCTAACATCCCCTTTTATAGACCGAATATGACATAGAGTTACACTAATTTAATTATAATACAAATTATTCTATATGTCAATTATCACAAAATGACTAAAAGTCATTATTTTGTACATGCTGATTTAATGCAGTTATACAAAAATATGACTCGTGGTCATTTTTATTAGCCAAAGCTATTGACTAACGGTCATTTTAGCTATATAATAATGCTGTTTTCAAAATGACTAAAAGTCATTTATGCTATGAAAGGAGAAAAGATTGAAAGATTTATCTTTCAATCTACAAGTTTTGTTTCTTCGGCTTAAGCCTCGATTTGCTGACGCAAATCACAAAACTTAGAAAGGAATGGTGATGAACATGATTAATATAGCAAAAAAATTAGTCAAACACCGTATACTAATACTTATAATCGGTGCGGTTCTGATTGTCCCGTCTGTGCTTGGAATGATATACACCAGAGTAAATTACGACATACTCTATTATCTTCCGGATGACATTGAAACAATGGTGGGGCAGGATATTCTCCATGATGAATTCGGCAAGGGTGCATTTGCCCTGCTTGATGTGGAGGGCATGAAAAATAAAGACGTTTCGGAGTTAAAAAGCAAAATTGAAAATACTGACCACGTCGCATCTGTAATATGGTATGACAGCATAGCCGACGTAACAGTTCCAATGGAGCTTCTGCCTGATGATATGTACAATACATTCAATTCTGGCGATTCCACTCTTATGGCAATATTTTTTGACGATACCACTTCGGCGGATTCAACTCTTGACGCTGTTGAAGAAATACGCTCAATTGCAGGTGAGAAATGCTTTTTAAGCAGTATGTCCGCCGTTGTTGAGGACACAAAAAATCTTTCCGAGCATGAAACGCCTGTTTATGTACTTATTGCAGTTATTCTCACATGTATTGTTCTTGCGGTTGCAATGGATTCGTTTTTACTTCCAGTATTATTTATGCTCAGCATAGGCTTTTCCATAATACTCAACATGGGAACAAATATTTTTGCCGGTGAAATTTCCTACATAACAAAAGCATTATGCGCCGTGCTTCAGCTTGGTGTTACAATGGACTATTCAATATTCCTGTGGCACAGCTATCAGGAAAACAAGGAAAGATTCAGCGGTGACAAGGAACGTGCAATGGCTCATGCAATCTCAAATACCTTTACCGCAGTATTCGGAAGCTCCTTTACTACAATAGCCGGATTTATTGCACTTTGCTTTATGAGCTTTACTCTCGGACTTGACTTAGGAATTGTTATGACAAAGGGAGTTATTCTCGGAGTCTTGTCATGTGTAACAATTCTTCCGTCATTGATACTTGTATTTGACAAGGCGATTGAGAAAACCACTCACAGAGCGTTTATACCTGAAATGGATGGACTTGCAAAATTTATAACAAAGCATTCAGTAGTATTTATAATATTATTTATTATTGTTGGGATTCCGGCTGTTTTTGGATATACAAATACAAGCGTATATTATAACCTTGATGAAACACTGCCGAAGGACCTTGCAAGCATTTCTGCAAATGCAAAGGTTAAAGAAGATTTTGATATGAACTCTACTCATATGGTGCTTGTAAGCGCTGACCTTGATACAAAAACGCTTAACAAAATGACAGATGAAATTGACGATGTTGACGGAGTAAAATTTGCGCTCGGACTTAATACGGTTATAGGTCCTGCTGTTCCTGAAGAGGCTCTTCCTGAGTCGGTTGTAAGTATTCTGAAAAGTGATAAATGGCAGCTGCTGCTGGTAAGCTCGGAATATAAGGTTGCCTCAGACGAGGTTAATTCACAGGTTGAACAGCTGAACAAGATTGTTAAAAAGTACGACAAAACAGGAATGCTTATAGGTGAAGCGCCCTGCACATATGACCTTATAAAGATAACCGACAAGGATTTTAAGGTTGTAAGTATAATTTCTATCGGCGCTATCTTCCTAATTATTGCGCTTGTTTTCAAATCAATTTCACTGCCGGTAATTCTTGTTGCGGTAATTGAATTTGCAATATTTATAAACATGGGCATTCCGTTCTATACGGGAACAGTTATTCCGTTTGTTGCTTCAATTGTAATCGGAACTATTCAGCTTGGCGCAACGGTTGACTATGCAATTCTTATGACGACAAGATACCGCAAGGAGCGCTCAAAGGGCAGGGAAAAGCATGAGGCAGTACAGATTGCGCTTGCTGCTTCTATAAAATCAGTTATTGTAAGTGCATTCGGATTTTTTGCTGCTACCTTCGGCGTAGGACTTTATTCGGATATAGATATGATTAGCTCGCTTTGTACACTTATGGCAAGAGGTGCATTGATAAGTATGTTTGTTGTTATCTTTATACTTCCGTCAATGTTCATGGCGTTTGACAAGATTATATGCAAAACCTCAAAGGGTTTTAAGTCTGCTATATAGTTAAGAAATTAAGAAAGGATATGATTTTATGAATATTAAGAAAATTACAGCGGCAGTTCTCGCCGCAGCAGTACCTGTATTAAGCACAGCTTCATACGCAAGCGCAGACAATGAACAGAATAACAGCACAGAGGCAGTAGCCTTCGAGAAAACAGAAGCAGCCGATACCAACGACGGAGAGCTTTTCAAGGACGAAACAGTTTATGCTATTGCTGACGCCAGCGGAGAAGCTGACAAAATTATTGTAAGCGACTGGCTAAAAAACCCTGACGCACTTTCGCAGATTACCGACTGGTCAGACCTTGAAAATATAGAAAATGTCAAGGGCGATGAAACCTTTACAGCAAATTCTGACGAAACAGTGTGGAATGCAAACGGTTCAGATATTTACTATCAGGGAACAACTGACAAGGAGCTTCCTGTTGATGTGAAGATTACATACTATCTTGACGGAAAGGAAATATCAGCAAATGAACTTGCTGGCAAAAGCGGTAAGGTTAAGATACGCTTTGACTATGAAAACAAGTCAAAGAAGGCTGTTGAAATAAACGGCGAAAGCACAGATATTTACACACCGTTCCTTATGCTCAGCGGTACTTCGCTTGACAGTGATAAATTTACAGATATTCAGATTACCAACGGAAAAATAATTTCAGACGGTAAAAAGTGCATTGCTGTCGGCTTTGCCCTTCCCGGTCTGAAAGAAAGTCTTGCTTTATCTGACGATACTGCAAAGGATATTAATATTCCGGATTATGTGGAAATAACCGCTGAGGTAACAGATTTTTCTCTTGCAGGAACAGTAACCGTTGCTTCAAGTGATGTGTTTAACGACCTGAAGCTCAGTAATAACAGCAAGCTTGAGGATTTAACTGACCCTATAAATAAGCTTAACGACGCGGCTGAACAGCTTGTCAGCGGAAGCGGCAAGCTTTATGAGGGACTTGATACCCTTGCTTCAAAAACTGGTGACCTTTCCGACGGAATAAGCTCGCTTTCAGCAGGAGCAGATAAGCTTAACAGCGGTTCGTCATCTCTTTGTGACGGAATAGTACAAATTAATGCAGGGTTAAAATCATCTTATGACGGAGCAGGTAAAATTAACGACGGACTCGGCAATGCTTCAAGCGGTGCGGCTTCTGTTCTTGCAGGCTGCAAGTCGTTAAGCTCTGGAGCAGATACTCTCAGCACAGGACTTTTATCAGCAGGAAACGGACTTAAATCGGTTTCAGACGGAATTGACACAGCTCAGCAGTCGCTTACAAAAACAATTTCGGCAGATGAAAGCGTTCTTGCAGGACTCAAACAAATGTATGCGAAAAATCCTGATGACACAACAGCAAAGATGATTAAAACACTTGAAGCTTCAATTGCAGGTCAGAGCAAAATTTCAGACAGCATGAAATCAGGGAACGGCGGATTAAAGGACGGTATTTCAACAGTTCAGGCAGGTATCGGAAAGCTTTCCGACGGAGCAAACGGACTGAAAACCGGCATTGGCACTCTTCAAACCGGTGCAGAAGCTCTTAAATCTGGTATTGAAACGCTTTCTGCCGGCAGTACTAATCTTCACGACGGACTTGCAAAGCTTGTTGCCGCAGGTAACAAGGCACAAAGCGGTGCATTATCACTTTCACAGGGCAGTAAAACGCTTTATAATGGTATCGGACAGTTCAGCAACTCATCAAAAGACCTTATTGACGCAATTCTGCAGTTAAGAGATGGTTCAAAGGAATTAAACGACGGTATGATTGAATTCAATGAATCTGGAATTAAAAAGCTGTCAGAGGTGTTCGACGGCGACCTGAAAACTCTTTTTGACCGTATAAATGCTGTAGCTGATGCAGGAAGAGAATATACGAACTTCTCCGGAATTGCTGACAATATGGAGGGAAATGTAAAAATAATTATAAAGACTGATGAAATAAAATAAAACCTTAATCCATAGAATTTACCTTTTGAAATAAGTTCCATAGATTAAGGCTTACAATAAAAGGTTACATGAAAGGAATAATCCAATCATGTAACCTTTCTTTTTCTGTTTTAAATAGGTTGTCAAAAAATTCTGCTCCTGCAAAATCCTTTATCTTTTTGACAAAGGTACATAATCGGTATGCTTATGTACGCTCTTATAGGCAGGGCGGATGATTTTCCCGTCATTTGTGAGTTCTTCAATTCTATGAGCAGACCAGCCGGCAATTCTTGCTATTGCAAAAATAGGGGTATAAAGCTCCGGCGGAAGATTAAGCATACTGTATGCAAATCCGCTGTAAAAATCAATGTTTGCCGAAACACCCTTATAAATCCTGCGTTCCTTTGCAATTACCTCAGGTGCAATGCGTTCAATCAGCTTGTACAGTTCAAATTCCTTGCCAAGGCCCTTTTCTGCTGAAAGCTTTTCAACATATGCTTTAAGCAGATTGGCTCTTGGGTCTGATAAAGAGTAAACTGCATGCCCCATTCCGTAAATCAAACCGGACTTGTCAAAGGCCTGCTTGTTAAGAAGTTTTGTAAGGTAATCACGAACAGCATCCTCATCTGTCCAGTCGGAAAGATTTGCTTTCATATCCTCAAACATCATTGTAACCTTTATATTAGCACCACCGTGTTTAGGGCCTTTAAGTGAACACAATGCAGCAGCAATTGCCGAATAGGTATCGGTTCCGGAAGATGTTACAACATGAGTGGTGAATGTAGAGTTATTTCCTCCGCCGTGTTCGGCATGGAGAACAAGAGCAAGGTCAAGCATCTGAGCCTCGTGCTGAGTATATGAGCTGTCAGGACGAAGAAGATGAAGAATATTTTCAGCGGTGGAATATTCAGCAACAGGCTGATGTATAAAAAAGCTTTCCCCGTCAAGATAATAGTTTTTAGCCTGATAACCGTAAACTGCAAGAAGCGGGAATAGAGCTATAAGCTCCATTGATTGACGCAGAACGTTAGGTATAGATAAATCATTTGGGGCATCATCATATGAAAAAAGGGTAAGCACTCCTCTGGCAAGAGTGTTCATGATATCATTGCTAGGTGATTTCATAACGATATCACGCACAAACGTCGTAGGAAGCTTTCTGTAATCTGCAAGTATAGCTTTGAATTTTGAAAGCTCATCAACGCTAGGAAGCTCACCGAAAAGTAAAAGATAGGCTGTTTCCTCAAACCCAAAGCGGTTTTCATTGATAAATCCATTTACAATATCATAGATATTAATACCTCTGTAAAAAAGCTTGCCATCACACGGTATCATTTCATTATCCTCAACAGTATAAGAAACAATTTCGGATATTTCGGTCAGACCTGCAACAACACCTTTCCCGTTAATATCACGCAATCCGCGTTTAACCTCATACTTGGTGTAAAGCTCGGGATTAATTGCTCCATTTTTTTGACAAAGAGAAGCTAGGGCGATAATTTCAGGAGTCACTTTGGAAAAGCTGTAGTGTGAAGCCATGTTATCATTCGTCCTTTCTTTAATATAATAAATTTAATTATATCATAAAAATATTGAGAAATCAAGTAATATGTGAAATAAAACCATTCAGCACTAACATAATAAAAATAGGCTGTACCACATTAAAGTGATACAGCCCTCACCGTTAGCAAGCTAAAGCAGCATTATTCCTGCTTCATCTTAGCAAAACATTCACTGCAATATACAGGACGGTCTTCTCTTGGCTTGAAAGGTACCTTTGCAACTTTACCGCAAGAAGCACATGTAGCCTCGTACATAGTTCTTTCAGTTCTTCCGCCGTTCTTTCTTGAATCTCTGCAAGCTTTGCAGCGCTGTGGCTCATTTACAAAGCCTTTCTCTGCATAGAATTCCTGTTCGCCGGCTGTGAATACGAATTCTGCTCCACATTCCTTGCATACTAATGTCTTGTCTTGAAACATTTGATTTCCCTCGCTTATTAATATTTTGGACCTGAGGACGGACTCGCACCGACACCTTTGCCTTTGACAAACAACGCTCTTACTTAAGCTACTTGGCCATATTTACACTTAAAAAATAAATTGATTTAGACTTAATGCCGCTCTCAGCTTGCGCTTAACACGAAATACCGCATTATCTACCGATTTGAATGGAATTCCGAGCCTTTCAGAAATTTCACTGTATGATAAACCGTTGATATATAAGTTGAACACATTCAACTCCATTTCTGAAAGAAACGAAGAAACCCTATGATAGAACTCAGAAACAAATTCTTTTTCAATACAAATTTTTTCGGGAGTTGCGGTGTCTTTTTCCTCTGCACCGGATTTAAAATATTTATCCGTTACGGTGTTGTTCTTACAGGCGACATTTTTAATTCTGTTTACAATGCACACTTCACAGTATGATGAAAACCTCACACCATAAGAGGCATTAAAAGTTTCGGCAGCTTTAAGAAGAGCAAGAAATCCTTCCTGAGTCAAATCCTCCGTATCCTGATAATCGTTGGAATAAGCAAAAGCCTTCTTCCAGATTAATCTTATATAGCGAGAGATAAGAACAGAAACAGCTTTACGGCAAGTTCTGCACAACAGAACAAGCTCCTCATCAGACAGCATGTCAAGACTAACAGAAACGGAGTTTTCAAAAGTTTGTTCACTCCGAGCCATAGTCTTCCCACCATTCATACACTGGTATAACCTATGTAACATTTTAATTGAATAAAAGGAATTTGTCAAGATAAATTTAATAATTCCATTATAATATTCGTATTTTTGTAATAATAGACTTATAATTCTTGCTATTTTTGGCTATTTTAACAATGCTACTGTAGTAGTCAGCGGCATTGAGAACCACTGACTATTACAATACAGAAAACTAATTTTTAAAAATGAAATAATAAAATCAACTATTGTTGAAAGTAATTCTCTCTGCCCTCTGAAAAAATATCACCGCCGCTGCAGTCATTTGCAACAATAAGCGGAAGCTTCTCCAGATAAAGCTTTTTTACCGATTCGCAGCCAAGGTCCTCAAAAGCGACAACCTCACAGCTTTTGATACAGCTTGCAGCCAATGCTCCAGCACCGCCTATAGCACATAAATACACAGCTTTATTGCGTACAATTGCTTCTCTGACCGCCGAATTCCGTTCCCCTTTGCCAATCATAGCACAAAGTCCTAAATCAAGCAAACGAGGAGCATAAATGTCCATTCGTCCAGACGTTGTGGGCCCGCATGAGCCAATCGGTTTTCCGTCGGGAGCAGGGGTAGGTCCTGCATAATAAATTACAGCATCCCTTATATTAATAGGGAGCGGTTTATTCTCCTCAAGCAAGGCATTAAAACGCTTATGAGCAGCATCTCTTGCCGTAAAGATATATCCCGACAACAACAGCTTGTCGCCGACTTTAAGCTGTTGGCAGTAAGAACGCAGATTTTCAACAGTAATATCGTATATTTCTGCCATAAATCACATCATATCCGAAAGAGAGATGTTGTTAGGATTTTCATTTTCTTCAGAAGCAGAACTGTCCTTAGTTGCCTCGGCTTCAATTGCTTTTGCCATATTTTCAATTTCGCTTAAATCAAAGCCAAAGTTAGAGAATTTTGGAGCAGCTTTATTTGCAACAGGAGCTTCTGCCGGCTTATTAACTGGCTCATCCTTAATAGCAGGTTTATGTATTGGCGCAGGAGCAGGAGCTGGCGCTGGCCTAGGCATTCCGGAAGCTACAGAAGAACCCTTACTGCTCTTGCGTATAGATTCCTGTGTATCAAAGATAATTTTCTTAGTTTCGTTAAGCTTTGAAAGGCTTTCGTTTGAAAATGCTTCAAGTATATTTTTAAGCTTTGAAACGTTGTTTTCGATGTCCTTAATTTCTTCGGTAACGGCAGCTTTTATTTTTTCGGCAGCAGCACGCATTTCTGAAGACTTATCCTCAGCGTCAGCAAGAATTCTGTTAGCCTTTTCGTCAGCATTCTTAACAATTGTCGAAGCCTTTCCGTTAGCGTCATCAACTACCTGATTTGCAAGCTTCTTTGCGTCCTCATCCATCTTACGTGCATTCTCTTTAGCCTGAGCAACGATGCTTGTTGCAGTTTTCTGAGCCTCGATAAATACATTGCTGAGGTCAATAGCACTGTTATCTGAAGTGCCGGAAGCAATTTTATTCTTAGCACTCTGAAGCTGTTCTTCAAGTTCAGCAGTTCTTTGCTTCAATTCATTAATTTCGCTGTCCTTGCTAGCAAGCTCATCCTCAATGCTTTTAACCTGAAGTCTAAGGGATTCGTTATTTGCTTGAAGTTCCGAAATCTTCTGCTTGTCGGCAGCGAGGAGCTCTTCATACTTTCCGGAATTATCTCCGCCGCTCTCACTGTTTTCAAGCAGAGCTTTTTTTTCTTCCAGCTCAGCTTCGAGAGTATAAATTTTAGTATTTAATTCATCAACGTATGCCAAAACGTCTTTTTTATCAAAGCCGCCGAAGCTTACCGTTCTGAGAAATCCGGTTCCTTCCATTGTGAATACCTCCATATATATTATAATACACAATAAGTATAACACAATGTGTGATTTTCTACAAGTTTTTTTAAAAATATAAATTCACAAAAAAATATAATTTTTTTTGTAATATATTATAATATAAAAATTATATATTCGTTTAATTGACATTATCTTTTCTTATTTTATTAAAAATTTCAACAACATAAAATTTAGCCTTGTAATTTTCAGGATTTTGTAGCATATCGAATTCCTCTTCCGTAAGTATGCCGTCACATTCCTCCACCATTTCATCTATGTTTGTAACGGCAGGCAGGCATAGCGGTGGGAACATTACGCACCACCAGTTATGGCCGGCAGCTTTTCCGATTGTAATACGCAAAGCCGTGTAATTTCCCTCCGGCATAGTAATTTTATCGTAGGTTCTGTTATCAAAATACATATCGGTTATTTCGCATTTTACATCATAATCATAGCCGTTAGCTCTTACAACTGACTTTGCAATTTCCGTTATTTCATCAAGGTGTTCCTGAACATCAGATACCGTCTGCTCTTTGGATTTTGAATTGTCAAACATATATGCAGTATTCTTTAAAATTTCGTCACGAACCTTCAGCTTTAAAGCCTGATCCTCTTTACTGTCTGAATTTGCAAGAATGTGAAGTCTAAAAACATTGTCTGTAATGTCCTCATAATCCTCAGCAAAAGAAAAAAATCCTGTAAAAATAATTGCAGCTATCATTCCGATAAGCAAAGATGTTTCTAATTTGTTCATGTCAATACTTCCTTTCGCTGAGAGTATTGGCATAAAAATTTTATTTATTCAGAATAATTTGTATTTTTTATGAAATAATAAAGGATTAGCCTGCAGCATTTTAACCGCAGACTAATCCTTTTAAAAAAGGAGGATTTATTTATTCTGAGAAAACCCCGATGTCGCTTGAGGTTGTTGATATTTTAACTGAGTATTTAGGATTTTCACCAACACTTGCAGTAACGTTGTTTCCTTTTTTATTGTATGAGGCAATGTCGTCAAAATATGTTTTAATATCTCCGCTTGTTGTTTCTGCTTTAAAATTGAAAGCCGATTTTTCCGGAACAGTAAGCTTTATTTCACCGCTTACCGAAGACATTGTCAGGTTAGCAAGGCTAGTGCATTCATAGAAAATATCTCCGGAGGTTGTTGAAATTTTACCGCCGCCACCACAGCTTATAAGCTTTACGTCGCCGCTTACAGAAGAAATGTTTAAGTCCCCGTTTGAGTTTTCAGCCGAAATTTCGCCGGATGTAGTCGAAAGACTTATGCTGTTTTCTCCGCCGGAAAGTTTTATATCGCCGCTTGTTGATTTGGCGGTAACCTTACCATGAGCCTCGTCGATAAAAATTTCACCGCTTATGGTATGTGCATCTATTAAATCTGCTTCCGCATACTCTGCAAATATATCACCGCTTGCAGAATTAATGTTAATATTGTTTTCAGATACGGCATTATTAAGCTTAATTCCACCGCTCACGGAGGAAATATCTATATTTTTAGCATTAACTGATTCAAATAATATATCACCGCTTGCAGTTCCCGCTTTAAAATCAGTAAATATCAGATCAAGAGAGGATTTGATTTCTCCGCTTGCAGTATTTACGGCAAATACCTTCGTGTAGCTTTTTGGAAGATATATTTCAGTATAGCCATAACCGTTTCCTATATTAAGGAAACCCATCGATAAATTAAATACATTTCTATCACCGTTCTTGATTATAAGCTTGCTGCCCTGTGTTGTTATATTTGCCAATTCATTGTCAGAGTGTTCTCCGCTCATATATTCCTTGACAACAATTTCGTCGGTATCACTTTCAAATATGGTAATATCTTCAGATGCATATGAAATTTCTATACTGTCTATGTTTTTTAAGCTTATGCTTTGTGTATTGACAAGCTTTGAATTCGATGTGTTCATAAAAGTAATTTTCCCCCAATTAATATTTGAAATACTGGGTGCGGTTTTAATTGCTGCTTTAAAAAAAGTTGATATTATCAAAATCATCAAAATGGAAATTATTAATCCAATAGGATTTCTTTTTCCAAGATAGAGTTTAAAAAGCTGTGAAATAAGCCCCTGTAAAAACCCTGCCAAAACAAAAATAAGCCATGTAACATACCATTGACCTGTAAAAAAGCTTAATACTATATATCCCAGAACAGTAATCATCCAAAGAGTTACAGATATAGAGCCCCTCAGCGACTTAACAAATTTTAATTTTCTTTCCTGTTCGTCAGCGTAGCTTACAGGCATTTCTTTACTTTCGGGCAGGTAAGTCGAATCTTTTTTATAACTGCTGTCAGGAGCCGGCAGCATACTGTGTATATCTTCAATTGAGTTAACGGCATTTGTGAATGCCTCATCCGGCTCCATTCCGTCAGAAATAAAATTGTTATATTTCCCGGCAGTATCGGCATAAACCTTTTCTTTAAGTGCAAGAGCTTTTTCACTTTCGGGAATTCCTTCAAAAAGTGTGTCTATATGATTTCGTATTTTGTCATACATTATATATACCCCCAACAAACGCCTTATTGATTTATTATTTATATTATACGTTATATATTATTGCTTGTCAAGGCATTTATTTATGGTTTATAATAATTGTTTAATATGTATATTTTTAAGCCGATTATTGCCTGCGGATAATTAAAAACAAACAAAAGCGGCCTTCCGCTTAAAACGGAAAAGCCGCTTCTGTATCAATCAGTAATGCTTACTTCTTGATAAATGACATACAGTCCGTACATTCCGGAACTGTAGGATTAGCTTCATGAGTTCCTATTCTTATTGAATCAAGAGTACAAAAACGCTCACTGTCAAGATTATACTTGCAGTTTGTAACATCACAATGGATTGAAGGATTCTTTTGCATTGCTAATTCCTCTTTTCTTTCTTTATTTAAATATATTTAAAATTCTGATTATCTGTAACTATTACGAAAATCAGACTGCATATTCGCTGCAGCAATAATATTATCTGCACGTTAGGCTGAAAAATGTTCGGCAATATATTGAAAAATGTTATGAATAACTTGCAAAATAATTTGTTATGTGGTATTCTTAAATAGCAAAAAAATAAATTTTAAAATTAAATCACGACAAATAGTATTATTTGCTTTACTATAATGATTAATGATTTTTTTAGAACAGAGGTGAGCAGATGGATATATTTATTCCGCAGAACGTGAAAAATGTTCTTGATGTTCTTGAAAAAAATGGATACGAAGCATATATAGTCGGAGGCTGTGTAAGAGATGCCCTTATGGGAAAAACTCCGCATGACTTTGATGTTGCGACAAGCGCCCTGCCTGAACAGATGAAGGAATGTCTTTCGGATTATAAGGTTATAGATACAGGTATAAAGCACGGCACAGTTACTGTTCTGTCTGCCGGCGAGCATATAGAGGTTACTACCTTCAGAGTTGACGGCGAGTATCTTAATCACAGAAGTCCGGAGGCTGTCAGCTTCACGCAGAGAATAAATGACGATCTTGCAAGACGTGATTTTACAATAAATGCAATGGCGTATTCCGATAAAACCGGAATTATCGATACCTTCGGCGGTCAAAAGGATTTGTTTAACAGGAAAATAAGATGCGTCCGCGAGCCTGCCGCAAGATTTTATGAGGACGCCCTGAGAATGCTCCGTGCATTAAGATTTTCAGCTTCGCTTGATTTTGAAATTGAGGATTTAACATCTATAGCTATACATGAGAACTGCTATCTGCTTGAAAGCATTTCAGCAGAAAGAATAAGAAATGAGCTTAATTTTATCATAACAGGCGAAAATCCAATGGAGGCACTTATAAAATATCCTGATGTTTTCTCAGTATTTATTCCCGAAATACGGAAATGTCTTGGCTTTAACCAGATGAGCAGATACCATATTTACGACGTCTGGGAGCATACTGCAAATGCTGTTACAAATTCAAAAAATGAGCTTATTGTACGGCTTGCACTGCTTTTTCATGATATAGCAAAGCCTGACTGCTTCAAGCTTGATGATGAGGGCGAGGGACATTTTGACGGACACGAACAGCTCAGTGCTGTTATGGCGGAAGCTATTATGAAAAGACTTAAATATGATACTGAAACTATAAAAAATGTCTGCCAGCTGATAGCTTATCATTATGTTACTCCGATTGATGATGAAAAGGTTGTCAAGCGTCTGCTTTCCTATCTTGGCGAAGAACAGTTTCACAGGCTTATTGAGGTTATGAAGGGCGACAGCAGGGCTAAACAGGCGTTTTGCATGGAGCGTATCCAGGTGCTTGACGCAATGAATTTAAAATCATACGAAATACTGTCAAGGAATGACTGCCTTAATATTTCGGACCTTGAGGCAGATGGAAATGATTTGCTTGAAATAGGTGCAAAAGGTCCGCAGATAGGCGCTGTGCTTGATGATTTGCTGTGTATGGTTATTGACGGTGATATTGAAAACAGCAGGGACGCTCTTATAAATGAAGCGAAAAAGCTGCTTAACAATAATTCTAATAAATAAAAACCGCTCATGTTCATTACGGACATGAGCGGTTTTTCTATTTGCTTGAATCTATATACTTCCAATAGGTTTTAAGATATTCACCGCCGGAAATGACTGTAAGCGCTGTGGCAATCCATATAAGAGCTTCTTTTATAACATTCATAATGAACTGACTGCCGTCAAAGCCGATACAGCAGAAAAGCAGTATTACAACTATTGCCACCATAGTAAAGGCTGTTTTAAGCTTTCCCCATATGCTTGCAGGAACAACAACACCTTCATTTGCTGTCACAAGCCGCAGACCAGAAACCATAAATTCCCTTGCTACTATTATTATAACAGGAACAGAGCTTATAAGCCCAAGCTCCGTAAAGCACAGCAAAGCGGATACCACAAGAACCTTGTCGGCAAGCGGATCAAGGAATTTGCCGAAGTTTGTTATAAGGTTGTATTTTCTTGCAATTTTCCCGTCAAGTGCATCTGTTACCGAAGCAGCAACAAATATTGCAAGTGCAATTATATCACTGTACGGGATTATATCAGTAAGAACAAAAAATACAAAAAACGGAACTAATATAACTCTTGCAAGCGTAAGCTTATTCGGAAGATTCATCTGCCAGTTCTCCAATCAAATCGTAATCAAGCGTGTCGGTAATATTCACATTTACATATAATCCCGGAACAAGCTTCCTGTTCGGAGATGTAAAGAAAATTTTGCCGTCAATATCAGGTGCGTCCATAACGCTCCTGCCGAAATAGCATTCCCCGTAGCGGTCAAAGCCCTCTGTAACAGCCTCAATGGTTTTTCCGACATATTTATTGTTGTTGCTGTTGACAATAACCATCTGCTGCTCCATTATTATATCGGCACGGTGCTGCTTTGTTTCTTCGTCAAGCTGACCGTCCATTTCAGCGGCAGGCGTACCGTCTTCAGCGGAGTAGGCAAAACAGCCAAGCCTGTCAAAGCGCATATCCTTAACAAATTCCGCAAGCTTATTAAACTGCTCCTCCGTTTCTCCCGGAAAGCCGGTTATAAGCGTTGTCCTTAATATTATGCCCGGAACCTTTTCTCTTATTTCAGAAATAAGCTTTCTTAATGTCTGCTCATCACCGGGTCTGTGCATTTTTCTAAGTATATCCTTATCGCAGTGCTGAACAGGCATATCAAGATACTTTACTATTTTTTCCTCGCCTGCAATAACCTCAAGAAGCTCGTCCGTAATTCTTTCCGGATAGCAGTAAAGGACTCTTATCCATTTAAGCTTTTCAATGGTGCAAAGCTTTTTAAGCAGCTCGGGAAGAGCATACCTGCCGTAAATATCCTGACCGTATCGTGTGGTATCCTGCCCAATTACAACAAGCTCACGCACACCATTTGAAACAAGCTTTTCCGCCTCTGCCATAACGTCCTCGATAGGAACGCTTCGGAAACGCCCTCTTATAGACGGTATTGCGCAGTAGGAGCAGTTGTTGTCACAGCCCTCCGATATTTTCAGATAAGCATAAAACGAAAGTGTTGTCTGAATTCTTCCGCCTGTAAGGGATAGCTTTTCCTTATCATCAAAGCTGGCAAGTCTTTCATTTGCAAGCACATGGTCAAGAACTTTAACAATATTATCATTGCAGCCAATTCCGATAACAGCGTCGGCTTCGGGTATTTCCTTCTGAACCTCTTCCTTATAGCGCTCGGCAAGACAGCCGGTAATAATTATTTTTTTAATCCGTCCTTCTTTTTTAAGAACAGCAAACTCAAGTATTGTATCAATAGCCTCCTGCTTTGCTGACTCAATAAAGCCGCAGGTATTTATTATGG
>ENA-UOYA01002820-UOYA01002820.1-activated-sludge-metagenome-genome-assembly--contig:-NODE-2820-length-16234-cov-9.615118_pt1 | contig 16234 bp, 10 predicted proteins | sample MGYA00238163_ERZ764804 | MGnify/ENA primary metagenome ERZ764804 (study PRJEB28919, sample SAMN05720223) | activated sludge metagenome | isolation source: Anaerobic digester | place: Hong Kong... | reverse complement strand
AGGAGGATTACAAACGATGCGTCGCTTGCTACCATTGTTAGGGTTACTGGGGATCGTGCTGCTCACCGGCTGTTCGGATCTGGCCGGCCTGCTGCAAACAGAGACACAGGCAGAACCGGTGCTCACCTATGTCGCGCCGACGCCGGAGCCTTTCCCCGCGCAAGTCACCACGGCGGCGCGCATCCGCGAACGCGGCGCCATCATCGTGGGCATCCGCTATGACCTGGAGCCCTTCTCCTTCATCAGCGCAAATGGCGAGCTGGCAGGTCTGGAAATTGACCTGGCGCACGAACTGGCGCAGCGCTGGCTGGGCAATCCCGAGGCCGTGATCTTCCGCCAGCTGCGCTCCGACACGGCGGCGCAGCATCTCATCGAGGGCGATGTGGACATCGTGCTGGCCGGCGTCCCCCATACCTGCAACAATGAGCAGGAGATTGACTTCAGCCCACCGTATTTCATCAACGGCGACGCGCTGCTAACCTTCCCCGATACCGGCATCCGCGCCCTCGGGGACGTGAATGGCCGAACTATCGGTGTCGTGAGTTGGACGAACGCCGGGCAGCGGCTGAAAAGCGCGGCTCCCGTCACGCCGACCCTCACCGTCTATGACAATTTCTTCCAGGTGACCGAAGCCCTGCGCACCCGTCAGATCGAGGCCTACGCCGACGAGCGACATCGGCTGGAACGCGCGCGCCGCCTGATCAGCGGCGCCGAGATCGTGGGGCAATACTCGCAGGTACCCTTCGCCCTCGGCTTCCGCGAAAACGACCCCTTCTTCGCCAATCTGGTGACGCTCACCTTCCAGGACATGACCGCCGATGGCACGTGCGAGGCGCTCTTCGCCCGCTGGCTGCCGGGGACCCCGTCGCCGACGCTGCCGCGCTTGCCGGGCAACGCCCCGACCCCCACCGTGGGAGATGCTCCCCAGGAACGCGCCACCGCCGATCTGAGCGCCGCCATCAAAACGCGCGGCACGCTGCGCGTCGGCTACCTGATTGACCTGTGGCCCTATTCCGCCAACCGCGACGACGGCGTGCCGACAGGCTTCGAGGTGCGCTTGCTGGAGCGCGTCGCCGAGGTATGGTTCGGCAGCCGCGAGGCGGTCGAGATGGTGCCGGTGACGCGCGAGGGCGGCCTGCAGGCGCTGCTCAATGGCGAGGTGGACGTGCTCGCCGGCGGCTGGATCCAGTCACGGGAGCTCGAGCTGCAGGCCGACACCTCGCTGGCGCTGTTCGACGACGGCGTGAGCCTCTTCTCGCTGAGTGCCGCGCCCTATCGCACCCTGCAGGAACTCGTGGGGCGCCCCGTGGGCGTCGTCGCCAACTCCGACGGGGCCGCGGCCATCCCCCAGCTCACCCAACTGGCGGGAGGACCGCTCAACGCCCTTTCTTACCCCACCCGCGATGAAGCGGTCGCCGCGCTGCAACGGGGCGAGGTCGTGGCCGTGCTGGCCGAACGTGGCCTCGTGCTCTCCCCCCTGTACCGTCAAGCCGGCTTCACCCTCGCCGACGCCCGGCTGACCTATCGCCCGGTGAGCTATGTGCTGCCGCAAGGGGACTCCAACTTCCGCGATTGGTTCAACGAGACGCTGATGCAGTTGCACGACAACGGCGTCTTCCGGGAAGTCTACACCACGTGGTTCGACGATCCCGCTCCCGCCGCGCCGCTGTGGCCTCGTTAGCCCGGCGCCTCGTCTTTCGGGCCGTTCGTGGTAAAATATCCCTGTGAATGAACAGCCAGAATCCCAGGAAACACCGCAGGCTCCCGCAGGGGTCATCGCTTGTCTGACCAGCGCTTTCGAGCTCCTGGCTCAGGCGCCCCAGTTGTTGTTGCTGCCGCTACTGCTGGATCTATTCCTCTGGCTGGGGCCGCGACTGGCAGCCAATCCCCTGGTCGAGCCGCTGCTCACGGCAATTAAAGCCGCAGCGCCGACGATGGCCGAGACGCAGTCGCTCTATCAGGCGCTGACGGATTATCTCACGGAGTTCGGGCAGGGTTTTAACCTGTTCGCATTGCTCAGTCCCGGTCCCCTGCTGGGGACGCCAGCGCTGATGGGAGGACGCCTGACCCTGGAAAGCCCGTTGGGGACGCGCGCGACCCTCTCCTTGCCATCGGTCAGCGCCAGCCTGGGATGGGGCATCGTTCTCATCATCGTGGGAGCGGGCATCACCGCCGTCTATCTGACGCAGATCGGCAAGCACGTGCTGATCTACACCGAAGCGCCGCTGCCGGGTCCTACCACACCCTTGGGCCTGTGGGGACAGCTCCTGCGGCTCATGGTGATCCTGGTATTTCTCGGCGGCGGCGCGCTCATGGTGGTTTCTACCATGATCAGTGTGCTCGTGCTCATCAGCCAGACGCTGGCAAGCCTGCTTACCCTGCTCTTCATTTCGTTGGGCCTGTTCATTGGAGTGCACTTCCTCTACACCATTCCGGGCATGGTACAATTGCGCCACGCCCCGCTCCCGGCGATGCAGGAAAGTGTCCTTCTGGCGCGAGTGGAATTTGCCGGCGTGATGCAACTGCTGCTGCTCGCCATGGTGTTCACCCAGGGCCTGAATTTCGTCTGGACCTTGCCAGAGCCGTCCAGCTGGGCCACACTCGTCGGCATCGGCGGACATGCCATCATCAGCACGGCGCTGACCATCACGCTGTTCATTTTCTACCAGGAACGGCTAGCCTATCTGCGCGTGCTGCAGAACGCGTTTGCGCGTAACGCGGCCCATGTGACGCACTGAGACCGCGGTACGCTTAACCCCGCGTTGAGACAGACTGACTATGACAGAAAAGCAACCCAATAACTCTTTGAAATATGATGCGTCGAGCATCCAAATTCTGGAAGGACTGGAAGCGGTCCGCCGTCGCCCCGGCATGTACGTCGGCGGCACCGACGTGCACGCCCTGCATCATCTGGTCTACGAAGTGGTGGACAACTCCATTGACGAGGCGCTTGCGGGATCGTGCGATCGCATCAAAATCACCTTGCGCGAGGATGGCGCCGTCTCAGTGTGGGATAACGGACGGGGCATTCCGGTGGGGGAGCACCCGGAAAAGCATATCTCGGCTCTGCAGGTCGTGCTCACGACCCTCCACGCCGGCGGCAAATTCGGCGGCGGCGGCTACAAGGTCTCCGGCGGCCTGCACGGCGTCGGCGTCTCCGCGGTCAACGCCCTTTCCGAATGGATGGAAGTGGAAGTCCGCCAACCGGATGGGCTGTACTTCCAGCGCTATCACCGGGGCATTCCTGAAGAGCCGGTCAAACGGGTGAACAAGACCAAATACAAGGAAACCGGTACGACGGTGACTTTCCGCTTCGACTCAACGCTCTTCAAGGATGTGGACTACAATTTTGACACGCTGGCGCAGCGCTTCCGCGAGATGGCTTTCGTCACGCGGGGGGTGACGATCGAGCTGCTAGACGAACGGCAGAAGCCCTTCCCGCATCGGATGACCTTCTATTTCGAGGGCGGGATCCTCTCCTTCGTCCACTACCTCAACCGCAATCTGGAACCGCTCCATCCGCCGGTATATGTGGAAAAGGAACTCGAGGGGACCTACGTCGAGGTGGCCCTGCAATACACCGATAGTTTCCGCGAGACGACCCTGACTTTCGCCAATACCATCAACACGGTGGATGGCGGGACGCATCTCACCGGCTTTCGCTCCGCCCTCACCCGCACTATCAACGACGGGTTGCGCAAGGCGGGATTGCTCAAAGATAGCGACCCCAATCTCACCGGCGACGACGTGCGCGAGGGCCTCACCGCCATCATCAGCGTCAAGATTCCCGACCCGCAATTCGAGAGCCAGACCAAAGTGAAGCTGATGAATCCAGAGGTGAAAGCGCTGGTGGAGACGGCCGTCGCCGAAGCCTTTGGCGAATTCCTGGAGCAGGACTCCCGCGCGACGCGGCGCATCGGCGACAAATGCCTCACCTCGTACAAGGCGCGCGCCGCCGCACGCAAAGCCCGCGATCTGGTGATCCGTAAGAGCGCGCTGGAGAGCCTCACCCTGCCGGGCAAACTGGCCGATTGTTCCTCCCGCGACCCCTCCAAATCCGAATTGTTCATCGTCGAGGGCGATAGCGCTGGCGGCTCGGCAAAGCAGGGACGCGAGCGACACTTCCAGGCCATTCTGCCCCTGCGCGGCAAGATTCTCAACACGGAACGGGCGGGGCTCGACAAGATTCTGAGCAACAAAGAGGTGCAGGCGATCATTTCGGCGTTGGGCTGTGGCGTGGGAGATCAATTCAACCTGGAAAATCTCCGCTACAACCGCATCATCATCATGTGCGACGCCGACGTTGATGGGGCGCACATTGCCACCCTGCTGCTCACCTTTTTCTTCCGCTACATGCAGCCGCTGATCGAACAGGGGCATCTGTTCCTGGCGCAGCCGCCGCTGTATCTGGTGAAATCGGGCAAGGACGCGCAATACGTCTACAGCGACGCGGAGCTGCAGAAGCTGCTGGAGACACTGGGCGACCGCAAAGTGACCCTGCAGCGGTACAAGGGGCTGGGCGAGATGAACCCCGAACAGCTGTGGGAGACGACGATGGATCCGGCAAAGCGCACGCTGTTACAGGTGCAGATTGAGGACGCGGCCGAGGCAGATCGGATCTTCACGATGCTGATGGGCAGCGAGGTCGCGCCGCGCCGGCGCTTCATCCAGAGCCACGCGAAGGAAGTGAAGAACCTGGACGTGTAAGGTCACGCCAGGTTTGGGGACGGCGGAAGGCCTACGCCGTTGTCCTCTTGCGGAGCCGGAGGGGAATCCCCACGATTCCCACCACGGCGATGAGCGCCAGCACCGCCACGACCAGCGTGCCGCCGATGGTCGCCGCATGGGTGAATGCCACAGGTAAAGACGCCCCCGATTGAATGCCGGCCACCGCAATGACGCTGAAGTTCCATAAGCCGTGGAACACCATCGCTATCAGATAGCACACCACCACCCGCCAGCGCTGACGTCCCTCCCAGAAATAGCCCCAGCCCAGCCCGACCAGGCCGCTGGCGAAAATGTGCATCGCGGACGCCGGCAGACGCGCGCCGACGCCGGCGGCCCAGCTCGCCCCGTCCGTGAGGCTCATGCTGCTGTTGAGCACCCCCTCGATGATGGCAAAACCGAGTCCCGCTGCGGCGCCCCACAGGAAAGCCTGGAGCGGTTGTGGACGGCGACGGAATCCCACCACGACCACCCCTAACGTTTTGAGGAGCTCTTCCACAAAGGGAGTAATCACCGCCAGGGTAAGGAATGCTATCGCCAGCACGACGGGGGAGGAGAACAGCGTCGTCAGCGACTCCGGCGTGATCGTCTGGGGCGGCAGCTGCGACCACTGACTCAATTGCTCCATCAGACGTTCCAACTCCTGCGCCCCACCCGGGACCACAGAAGCGCCGACCACCACCAGCAGGCCGCTGACCAGAATCCCCACGCTTTCCGCCACGATCGCCGGCAGCGTGGAGAACGCGCCGCTCAGCGACAGCAACGTCGCCTGCCGTCGCGTAACGCCCGCCTGCCGTCCGGCGGTCAGCGCCGCCGCCGCATAGAGCAGCAGCGCCGGCAAGATGACCAACGCCACATGCAGCGGCGCGGCCAGGAAATTCAGGGTGCCCGCCGAGATCAACGCGGCGGCGCCGGCGAGGCTGAGCAACCATCCCACCGTCAGCGTGATCCAGGCCCGTCGCGGATAAAACAACGGCGCCGGGCGCTCCGTCGAGCCCTCGAGGCAGCTCCACAGCAGGACTGCGGTCACACTCAACCCGAGCACGCCCATGCTGGCCAAAAGCAGCGCCGAGAGGTCCCGCTGTTCAGCCTCTATCGTACGCATTGTGGGAGCTAAAAACGCCAGGCCCAGACAGCCCAAACTCACCGCCAGCAAGAGCAGCGCCACCAGCGTCATGACGATCCACAGGACGGATCTACGGTTTTGCATGATGAAATCTCCTCCGCTGAAGCTACCGCCTCAGAATTTCTAACACAGCGAGGGCGTGGGAAATCCATCACACACGCCCCCGCTACATTGGCATGAGCACGAATCTGGAACGCTACAGAACTACTTCTCCGTCACCAACACCTTTTCTACCACATCGAGTTCCGCAGCAGACGTCACAGTGTCCGAGCGCTGGAGCTGGTCTAACACTTCCAGGCCCTGGGTGACCCGCCCGATCACGGGATAGGCCCCGTCAAGCCGCGCGGCATCGGCGCCCAACGAGAAGAAGAACTGCCCATTGGGGACCAGGCCGACCAGTCCGGCCTCACTGAACGACCCCACACTTTCGCCGATGCAGTAATAGCCGGGGCTGCCGCTGCCGGTGTTGGAAGGATCGCCGGTGACCGCCGCGAAATTGTCCATGACGAAGAAGAATTTGGTCCCGTCGTACCACCCTTCCTGCGCGAGGAAGAGGAAGTTGTTCACCTGCGTCGGCGCGCCAGTTGTATCGAGATCGAAAACGATGTCACCCTTGCTGGTCTGGACAGTCACCTCATAGCGTTTGGTGGCATCCAGCACGACGGGAGGCAGCTCCGTATACTGTCGGGGCTGCAAGGCGAGCAGCTGCCGCACCATCGGGAGGAACGCCTCTAACCCCTGGGAGGAGATGCCCATCTGATCCGACGGATAGACCATCCCCTCGAAAATGTAAGTCGGCGTGCCCGGCAATCCCAGCTGTTGCGCTTCCATCAACTGCCGCTCGACCTTGCTGCGATAGGTGCCCGCCTTCAAGTCGCGCTCGAAGAGTTCTGCATCTAGGCCCAATTCTTTGGCAAAATCGGTCATTTTGGCCTGCGCCGCATCGGCCTCCAGCTCGCTCCACTCCGACACCCGTGAGAACAATAAATCGTGCATCTCCCAGAATTTTCCCTGTGCGCCGGCTGCCTCCGCAGCTTCCGCCGTCAGCTGTGCATTGGCGTGAAAACTCAGCGGGAAATGCCGATAGACCAATCGCACATCAGGATGGTTTTTGAGAAATTCGGACATCACCGGCGCCATGGCAGAACACGCCGGGCATTGAAAATCGGCATACTCGATGATGGTGAAAGTAGCCGCCTCTGGATCCACGCCCTTCACATAATCAGTGTCGTCTGCCGGGCGAACGGGTATAGTCAACGAATACACTTCGCACGTCGCCGGCTCGACAGCAGTGGGGGAAGCATCAGGCGTCCCGGCGGCGGCAGTCGTGGGCTTCGGCGTCGGTTGCGACGTTGGAGTGGGGGTCAGCGTCGCTTCCCCGGTGGCAGTGTTTCCACAAGCGCTGAGCAGCAAAGTCACCAACAATATGCTGCTGACAACCGTCACAAGCTTTTTAACCATGACTTACTCCTTACATGCATGAACTCAGTGAACTGAACCCGTCAGGAAGCTAACCCTTTCCTGACGGATTTAAGAAAATTATACCACCAAAAATTACAGCCCTCAGGCCACCTCCGCAGGCGGGGGCGGCTCGACCGGCGATGGCGGCTGGACTGCGGGCCGCGCCGGCAGCGGCCAAAAGGGAGGACGTTCCAGGCGCCACAGGCCGTAGCAGGCGCCGATGAAGACCAGGCCGCCCATCAGATACCCCTCCAGCGCCGAAGCGCGGGTCACAAACAGGGCCATCATCCCCAACAGAAAGCCGACGATGTACAACACCAGGACGGCCTCGCGCCGTGTCAGCCCGGCATAAGTGAGCCGATGGGAAGTGTGATCGGTGCCCGGCGTCGTCAGGGGATTCAGTCCACGCCGCAGGCGGGAGAGGGTGACCAGCGTCGTATCGAACAGGGGCACTCCCAGCACCAACAGGGGAATCATCCAGGTGACGAAGGGCACGTTATCGGGAAAGCGCAACTTGATGCCGATCGCCGCCAGCAAAAACCCCAGAAACAGGCTGCCGGAATCCCCCATGAAGATAGTGGCGGGACTCCAATTGTAGACGAGAAAGCCGATGCAGGCCGCCATCACCGCCACCGCCAGCGCTCCTACCAGGTATTGGCCAGAGAAGCTGCACATCAGGGCGAAGTAAGCCGCCGCAATCGCCGCAATGCCCCCGGAAAGGCCATCCATGTTGTCGAGCAAGTTCATCGCGTTGGTGATACCCACAATCCACAACACCGTCACGGCATAGTTGAGCAGCGGCACGCGCAGCATGGTGATAGAGACTTCGGTCACCACCAACAACACCGCGGCGACCAGCTGCCCCGCCAGTTTGATCCACGGCGAGAGGGTGAAACGGTCGTCCCAGAAGCCCAGGAACGATACCATCGTCGCGCCGACGAGGATGCTCACCAGCTGGGTGATATTGTAGCGATTGCCCAGCAGCAGGGCCGCCAGCAATGTGCTGCCGTAGATTGCCAGCCCACCCAGGCGCGGCGTAGGGACTGTGTGCACCTTGCGGCGCGCGTCGGGTTGATCCACGGCGTTGAGGCGCAACCCCACCTTCCGCGCGAGGGGGGTCCCCACGATCGCTAACACCAGCGCGCCGACAAAAACGACAAGATAGGTCGCCATTATGGATTCGCCGGTTGCAGCAAGAAATCCACCAGCTGCTGCACGGTCTCACGCTGCGCCTCTGGCGCCAGCGCCAACGCCTGCTCCGCTAACGTCACGGCCTGCGGGGTATCGCCTTCATAATAAACCGCAATGGCCCACATGCGGTAGATGTCCCACAAGTCCGTCATGGTAGGGCAGACGGTCGTCGTTTCTTGCAGCAGCGACTCCGCATCCGTCCACAACTGCTCCTGCAGTTGCAGGTTAGCCAGGACGCGGCGCACGGTACATTGTCTGGGGGACAATTCGAGCACCCGCTTGTAATCGGCGATGGCACCCGGCAAATCCTTCTGAATGTTGGCTTTCACGTCCGCCGAAAGGCTCCAGGTCTCCTCAAATTCAGGATCCAACGCCAGGGAATGCGCAATGGTGCGGGCGTAGGCCGCTTGATCCTGAAGGTCAAAAGCATACAGAATCGCCAACTCATTCCACAAGACGGGATTATTCGGACTCAAGGTCAACGCCTGCTGATAATAGGTCTCCGCCTTCCGCAGCAAAGCGGTCTTTTCCTCGCCCGTCGTCCGAGAGGACCAGCTGCGGTAAAACCGCGCCAGGTTGGCCGAGTGATCCGTGTTCAACGGCGCGATCTGCTGCGCCTTGAGCAGCACCTCTTCCGTCCGCTGGAAAATTTCCAGGCGCGCGGTATCGTCCAGCTGCGCCGACGAGGATTGAGCATAGGCGAGCAAGGCCTTGCCCAGGAAGAGCATGTAATAATCCTCTTTGGGCGCAAGTTCGAGCGCCTTCTCGTAATGCGCGATGCCGACCTGCACTTTCGTCGGATCGGTGCTGTTAGCAAAGCTCAGCCCTTGTTTGTAGAGGATGTCGGCACGCACGAGATCATAGCAGTAGGGGCCGACGAGGAGGAAGCTCGCCAGCAGCACGCCGACGACGAGGACCCCCCAGTTCCAGCCGCCCTCATGGTGCGACGACGCCGACGTCTCGCGAGACAGAAGCCAGGCAATCGCCAGCGCGATGACGAAGATCAGCGCGTAGTAGTTCCCCAGCGTGTTGGCCAGCTGCATGCCGAGGGCGACAATGTCCTCGATGGTCTGAACCGTCGTCTGGGTCAACTGCGCCTGCGTGCCGGCGATGATCCCCGCAAAGAGCAAAAACCCGATCCCCACGATACCGGCATAAGTGAGGACGATCTTCGACCACGGCGTTTTTTGGCGGGTCGCCAGCAACCCCTCGCGCTCGAGCTCTCCCAATCCAATCACACCGAACAGCAACGCCGTAAAGACGACGATCATCAAGCCGCCAAAAGCACGTTGCTGTTTGACATAGATCAGCGTCAAGGAGTTCCAGAAAATCTCGGCGGCGTTGGAAGATTGAGCAGGATTGTTGATGAAATCATACGCCAGCGTGCCCAGCAGGAACAGCGCCGTCAGGCTCAACACCACGACGGGGATCACCCACGAGGCCCCACCGGGCGCGTTTCGCGGCTGAGGATGCTGAGGGTGCTGAGAGCGACGCTTTGCGCGAGCGTGCGCTCCGCTCGGCCCCTTCGTCGCGGCCGGCTCAGGAACAGGAGCAGCCTCCACCAGCGGGGGCACCCATTGCAGCCCCAACACGACCAGCAACGCCGCGAAGGCCCAGAAGGTGGTACGGGTCGCGGCGATAGCAATCCCGAAGTTGATTTCCACAAAATGGCCCAGGATCGCGCTCAACAACGCCGCCAACAAGAGGCTGTGAGGATGCAGGGAGAAGTTCGGATCCACAGCGGCCTTGCCCCGCACCATCACGCGAAGCGCGGCCCAGGTGAGGTACACCCCCGTGCCCGCGACCATGCCGAGGGGAAGCGCCACCGCGAAGAGATAAGCGCGCCCCAAGTAGATGAAGAAGCCCCACAACGCCAGCGTGATCCCAGCCATCAAGCCGACCCAAAGCCAGAACTGTCGGCGGTCGCCCAGCAGCCCCAACCAGTGCAAGCCCCAATACACGATCGCGCCGAAGAGCCACACGTAGACCCCCAGCCCCAACACCCCACTGTTCACCAAGGTATCCAATGTTTCATTGTGGGAACGGTCGGGCGAGGCATTGCGCGATTCGATGTGCCCCAATTCGACTTTGTAGAAGCTGTTGTACGCCACGTACATGGACTCTGGGCCGTAGCCGATCAGGGGGCGCAAACTATTCCAGGTGTCCTGCCGCCCATCGGGATATTTCAGAGGTGCGTGCGGCGTGACCAATTCCTGCACGCCCTCCCAGATGAGGGTGCGCACCCGCCCTGAACCGCTCTCCCATTGCAAGAGGCGCGTCATGCGTCCGAAGGTGGGATTCTCGCGCACGCGATCTTGCAGCGGGCCGGGAAGGTTGATTGCCAACAGCGCCAGCGCCAGCAGCAGGCCGACAAAGGCCCAGCCGATCCACAGCCAGCGCCACCCCTTGCGCTCCATAATCAGGCGCAACCAGAAGCCGCCGCTGATGAGCACTCCCAGACCACCGCCGATGTAGGTGCCGCCATTAATGGGCAACACCATCCCCAGCCCGGCTAAAGCCCCGATCACCGCCAACGAACCGGCGGCCAGCCCTAGCCCGCTCAGCAGATCGCGGTACCAGGGTCGCTTTTCCGGGTCCGCCATCACCGCCTGGCGCTGGAGCAACAGGAACAACAGGTAAGGGAACAACAACAGAGCCAGGCCGATGCCCAGGAAGGGGCCGCGGCTCTGCGAGTAAATGATGGTCAACACCTGCACGACAAAGATGAAAATGTACCCGGCCGCGCGCAGAATGTCGGTCACCCGCGATGGCTCACGGCGGAGAATGTCCTGGAAGCTTTCCACGATCTTCGCACCCGTCAAAGGGGCGATCATGATCAGATACGCCGCCACGAAAATGGCGTTGCCCATGTTGGCGGCCACCCGGCGTTGGACGTCTCCCGCCCAGGGCAGAGGATCCAGTCCATTGCGCTGAATGATGCCGTAGAGCGCCACCGGCAGGCTGTTCAAAATCAACACCGTGATCAGGCGATTCAACTGCTCGCGGGTGTGCAGGCCGGTCAACAGCGCGAAGAAGATCACCAGATAGGCGAAGAGCGTGTAAGTGCCCTGAAGTCGCTGATACGACCCGACGAAGCTCGTGTAAGGCACCAACGAGAAGAGCGAGCTCAACACGTAGATGCCCATCGTCACCAGCGCCACCAACACCAGCGGTGTGCGCCAGGTGAAGGGGAGCAGCGTCTTCTTATGCCTCCAGCCCTCGATAAAACGGATCAACCAGAAGACCGCCATGATCGTCGCCAGGGCGCGCAGGGTAGTGAGCTTATCCGGCTCAAAGACACGCTGTGAGTAGACATTGAAAAACACCGGCGTGATGGTCACACCCAACAGCCAGCCGGCTTCGAGGAAACGGTCACAAAAAGCACTCAGCTTTGATGCAGACATTCCCCACTCCTCGCGCCCCTCCGGCGGGGCAGTTAAATGCATTCTAGAGGGATAATACTCCACACGAGTGAAAACGCAAGATGGCGGCGACGCGATGAGAGGCAAAAATCGTGGACATCGCCGCCGCGCGCCTCTTCCCAACGCGGGCTGCGAGGCCAGACAGGGGATTCAAGCGATGAGCATCACCAGCAAATCGTTGACGTTGGTGCCCGTCGGGCCAAGGCGCAGCAACGCCTCCAACGCCGCCAGCGCCGGATAGGCATCGTTGTCACGCAAAGCGGCATGAAGATCGAGCCCCAGCGTCCGGGCACGCCCGGCCGTTGCGCCATCCACGATGGCGCCGGCCGCGTCCGTTGGACCATCGGTCCCGTCGGTAGCCAGCGCGAGCAGCGCCACGTCAGGCAGCCCCTCCAGCGCCAGCGCGGCGGCGAGTGCCAATTCCTGATTACGCCCGCCTTTCCCGTTGCCGCGCACGGTGACGGTCGTCTCTCCGCCCCACAACAGACAGGCGGGCGGCGGCAACGGCTCCCCATACGTCCGCACGCTCCGCATCAACGCCGCGGCGACTTTGGCCACCTCACGGGCTTCCCCTTCGACGAAGGTGCTCAACAGCAGGGGACGATAGCCCGCCTCCTGCGCGGCCTGCGCCGCTGCCCGCGCCGCGATGCGGTTGGAGCCGATCACGAGGTTGGTCACGCGCGCAAAACAGGGATCGGCAGGTTTGGGCGTTTCCGGCACAGCGCCGACCCTGCCTGCCGCGAGATGCTCGCGCACCGCCGGGGGGACGCGGGGGAGCAGGTCATAGCGCTCCAGCACGCGCCACGCCTCAGCATACGTCGTCGGGTCCGGCGCGGTCGGCCCCGAAGCGATGACGTCCAGCGGGTCGCCGATCACGTCGGAGAGAATCAGCGTCACCACGGCGGCCGGCGCCGCCAGCCGGGCCAGCTGCCCGCCGGCAAGGCGCGAAAGGTGTTTGCGCACGGCGTTGAGCTCCCCAATCGGGGCGCCGGAACGCAACAGCAGGGAGGTCACGGCCTGCAAATCCGCCAGCGTCAGCGGCTCGACGGGCGCCGGCAACAGCGCTGAGGCCCCGCCAGAGAGCAAGACCAGCACCAGGTCCCGCGTCGTAAGACCCTCCAGCAGCCGCAGCGCCGCATGGGCGGCCCGCACGCCGTTCATATCCGGCGTAGGATGCCCCGCCTCGAAGACCTGAAATCCATCGGGCAGAGGATGGCCGGCAGTATGATGAACCTTCGTCACCAGCACGCCCGCCGTGAGCGAAGTTCCCAGGCGCTCCCCGACGGCCTGCGCCATGGGGACGGCCGCTTTGCCGGCAGCAATGACTCGAATGTCGCGCAGCTCCGCCAGGTCCCATCCGTGCTCCCCGATCCATAGCCGCCCCTCGGCCATGTGAAGCTGCTCGCGCACCAGCCGCGCCGGGTCCACCGCGCGCAGTGCCGCCTCGCGGATGTATGTCAGATCCTCGTGCAGGTGCATGGCAGAATCCTTAGGAGCAGAGATTAGAAGACAGAGATCAGAGATCAAAGGTCAGAGATCAGAGGGCAGAGGACAGAGGCCAGAGACCCGTGACCAGAAATCCAAAATTGGTTTCATTTGCGCAAGACGGTCAACGCATGGGTTGCGGCCTGCTCCGGCGTCGCGCCCTCAGTCGTCAGCAGAAAATTCAAGCCGGCCTGCAACGCCCGCCGTACAGGCTGATCCACCGTCGGAGGGGGAGATAGGACCGTAGCTGGGAGGAGCTGTTCCAGGAAGGCCACCCCTTCAGTGGAAAGGGGCCACAATGCCAGCGCCTCCCGGCTCGGAGGCAACATCGCCACCGCCAGCGAGAGATCGGCTGCCTGTCCTCGCTCATTCAGCCAGCGGGCCAGTTGCAGGGCAGCGTCTTCATGCGCAAAGTCGGTGCTGACCAGTGCCAGCGACCACACTTCCGCCAGGGCGAAAGGCTGACCGTCGCGGGTCGGCGCCCAACTCGCGGCCCCTACCCGCGCGGGGCTGCTCCAGTAGACGCCGGCAGGGACGGCGCTCAGCAGCGGGCGGTTGGATTGGACCGCCTCCGTCTGGAACGTCTCCCAACAGGCGCGCGAGTCGGGCAGCGTCGCCAGTCGCATGGGATCCAGCAGGCCCGCCTCGACCATCACCGCCATGAAGCGATAGAGCTCCTCCAGGTGTGGGCGATCCAGCAGCGGACGTCCTTCCGCATCGGCTACCTGGCCGCCCGATCCCTGGTAAATCTCCACCAGGAAATCATCGGCGAGGTTGGCGGCGGGAGCAGTAGGGAACAGCAAGGCATACCCGCCGGTCAGCACTTTGGTCCACGAGAGCGGCGCGGCCACGTCAAGGCGCGGGGTGTACACCGCTTGCGACACTTCGCTCAAAAAGGGCAGGCCGTACACGCGCTCATCAAAAGTTACGGCGTCACTGGCAAAGGGGAAAACGCTGTCGGTGAGTTCCTCCGGCGGCAACGCCACCACAAAACCGTTCTCCACCGCGGCGCGCAGATCATCGTGCTCCAAAATCACCAGGTCGGGCAGCACCACCGGCGCGGCGCTGAAGGCAGTGCTCAGAAGATCGTAGAGTCCACCCGCCCCCTGCGCCTTTTTCACCAACACCTGCACCTGAATGTTCGTGTGTTGCCGTGAGAATTCCTCAATCTGCGCCAGCAACAGCGGGTGCGCTTCCCCGGCGGTCTCACCGCTCAGCAGGTCCGGCACCCACAGGGTCAACGTCGTCAGATCGCTGCCCGGCAACGGCGTAGGGCGGGGCAATGCCGGTGACGTCGGCGAGGGAGTGGGCGAGGCCGTCGGCGGCGTGATAGGCGAGGAGGGTACGTTCGTACACGCTGTGAGCCCCCATAGCACCGTCATCACAAACATCAGCCGAGTTTTCATGGCCTCGCCTCCCTCTTAATGACCAGTGAACTCCTGCCGCGCAAAGGTGTAGACAGGCCGCTCGCGGAAATCCGAGGTGACGAAAGCGAAATAGTCCTGGTAATTCCGCAAAGGGACCGGCGTGCGGAAGACCCACATCACGACGGCAGGACACCAGGGCCATTCCGTCTGCGCCCAGGCATAGGCCGCCAGGGTGTAGCTCACCCGCTGCGCCGGCTTGACGGCCCAGGTCCACCGCGGGTGATCATTCCAGCCGCTTTCGGTCACAAAGATGGGCTTGTCGGCGTCTCCATAGCGCACCATGATCTCGCGCAGCAATTCCACCCGGCGGAAGTTGAGCAGCTCCGGCGCGGGCTCTGTCTCAGGCGGAAAGACCAGGCCATAAGCGTGCGCGGCCAGTGCGTCGAAATACGCCGCCCCGCCGGCCTGATACATGCGCTCCAGGTAGAGCAAGTCGTTAAGTCCGGCCGGGCTGCCCTCCGGCTCCAACGTCGGCGCTAGCGCCCCCGCCAATACCTGCACGTGAGGGTGCGCCGCATGGACGGCTGGATATACCACCGACAGCAACTTCACATATCCTTCGGGGTCCACCGGGCGGAAACCCCACTCGAAGCTGAGATTGGGTTCGTTCCAGATGATCAGATAGGGCGCGGTGTCGCCATAGCGCGCGGCAAAGGCGGCAGCAAAAGCCGCGAAATCGGCATAGGCCGTCTCATCCAGATAGGTGAACGTCGTCTCCTGCACCGCCGGGTCGGGGCGCGCCCATGCCGGCGTCATCCCCAACCGCGCAATGACCGTCAATCCCTGATTGGCGGCGTGAGCCATGATCATGTCGCTGTGCTTCCAATCGTACTCCCCCGGCGTGTTTTCGATGTACGCCCAGGGGAAGTATTCGACAATCCAGCTGGCTCCCATCTCGCGCACCAGCGTCAGCGTGCGTTGCACCTTCCACGCCTCGACTTCATCCATCAGACGGGTGTGAACGCCGACCTTAGGGTTGGTCGTCTGCACCTGCTGCGGTTCGCCGAGGACTACCAACACCCCCGGCGGGCGGACCAGGAGCAGCGTCGCCACCGTCACGGCCACCAGCTGGGCGGCCCCCCACCACAAAGCGCGAGGGCAACGTCGCATGGCGCTTCCCGCCAGCCGCGCCATTCGCAACGCGGCTCGTCCTCCGTCCTGAATTTTCGAGAGCACGTTACTGCTTCCTAAACCATGTCAAATTTTTTCCACGGAGAAGCCGAAATAGTTTCTCCGAACCTTTTGGGGAAAAATTCTCACCCTCGAGCCGGCCTCCTTCGAAAATAGAGATCAGCGAGTCAGCAGTCAGCGAATCAGTGAAAAAGCAAATCTGTGAACCTCAGCCGCCCCGGAATGAATTCCGGGTCTGACAGGTCCCCAACAACGCGCTTCAGCGC
>ENA-UOYA01002818-UOYA01002818.1-activated-sludge-metagenome-genome-assembly--contig:-NODE-2818-length-16253-cov-7.010001_pt1 | contig 16253 bp, 15 predicted proteins | sample MGYA00238163_ERZ764804 | MGnify/ENA primary metagenome ERZ764804 (study PRJEB28919, sample SAMN05720223) | activated sludge metagenome | isolation source: Anaerobic digester | place: Hong Kong... | reverse complement strand
GGTATGTAGAAATTGCAAAGAAAGTATATTTCTCTGGACTTATATATGGAAGGGGATAAAAATAAGTCTTGACATAAAAGATAATGTTTGATTTTAAGACTTAGTTAGATATATTATATCTAAGGAGACTAAATAAATGAGTAACAACCTACCCAAAAACTATAGGTGTAAGTCACTGACAAGTAAGCTTTTAGCTACTATACCTAACGATATATTCGTTTATGTGCAGGCTCCATTTGAGTCTGTGATTTATAATAAGTATTATCTGATGTTATGTAGGCATCTTCATCCTAAAACCAATATTATTTGTGTTCGTAATGGAGATAGATATGTTCCTGTAAATAGTAGAGAATCTTTTATGCTTTATCTGGGAATGCTAAGTTCTGTAGCTTATCGTAAATTCATCAATGCAGCTATGGACATCAATCTATTATTTATGATAGAAGCTTATAATGATAAGAGATATTATGTTATCAATCCTGTCTTTGCTACTAACAGGAGAGTTAATTTTAATGCCATTTCTACTTTCTTCAGTATTATTTCTTCTTTCGGTAATACTGTTACCATAGACGAGAAGTATGTAGAAGACATAATTAAACCTGAAAGTGATAAAAGAGTTGACAGATGGTAAAAGATTTGGAGACTAAGGAAGTAGATTTATATTTGTTGGCACAAGCAAGAACTTCTTTTATTATTTCTTTGCAAAAACCATCATATAGAGAATTGGAAAAAAGCTATAATATTCCCAAATCTACTCTTTTTTATTTTGCTAAAAAGGAAGATTGGGAAACTCAAAGAGTTGAATATCATCAAAAGGTTATTGAGAAATCTCAAAACTCCTTAAAAGCTAAGGTATCCAGAGAAAGATCTAAGAAGCTTGTTAAGGTTAATAATATATTTCATAAAGGTGCAGACAAGTTAATACAGCAACTTAATGAAAATCAATATAGGATGACAGTTAAGGATTTGAATGTTTTAGCCAGACTGGCAGAATTTTTAGCTGGAGAAGTAGAAGCAAGAAAAGAACATACCTTTAAGTTAGATAAACCTTTATCAGAGTATACTGTAGAAGAACTTTTGGCTATGCAAAGAAATATTATGGATGGTAATGCAGAAGTTATTGATATTGAAGATGCCGAATATGAAGAATTGGTAGACTCTACTACTCAAGATATAGAGGATGAAGATTAAAATGTTGAATGAAAAAGTAACTTTAGAGGACATAAATCAGGAAATAATTAGGCGAGAAATCCAAAGAAGGCAGGAAAAAAACTATTTAAGAGACAATTTATGGGAATATTGTAAAGAATATGACCCAGATTTCTTTATAGATGACAAAACTCTCTTAAAAGATGCAGCAACTAAGCTGCAACTTGTTAAAGAAGGCAAGATTAAGAAGCTTGCTATCTCTATATATCCCAGAGCTGGTAAAAGTTATCTGGTTTCTAACTATTGTGCCTGGATTTTGGGTAATCATCCTACAGGTTGTGTTATGCGGAATACTTATGGAGATCATTTGGCTCATAAGTTCTCCTATGATGTCAGACAAATGATAAGGTCAGACTTATTTAAGACTGTTTTTGAAGGTATTAAGCTTTCCAAGTCTAAGAAATCATTGGATTGTTGGGCTTTAACTACCAGTAAACAATTTGCTTATTTCGGTTCAGGTGTAAGGGGGACTACTACAGGTTATGGATGTAGTTTAGCAGGTATTGTAGATGACCCTATTAAGAATATGGCAGATGCAATGAGCCCAAATCAGTTAGAGGTGGTTTGGGATTGGTATTACTCTACGCAAAAGACCAGATATGAAAGCAATCCAGATACAGGTGTTGAATGTCCTACCATTGTTATTTCTACTATGTGGAGTAAAGGTGATTTAATTAACAGATTGATAGATCTGGAAGGAACTGTAGAAGAAGGTGGATTATGGACTTTTGTTTCTTATCCTGCTTTGAATGATAATGATGAATCCAGTTGTGAAGCTATGATGTCAACTGAAAAACTGCATACCTTAAGAGATGAATATTATGTTGCAGGAGAAGAGTTCATTTGGGAAACTATGTATATGAATAAGGTAGTGCAAAAATATGGTGCTTTATTTCCCAAATCTGCTCTTACTTTCTTAGATAAAGAGCTGTTTCCTCAAGATTTTGACGCAATTATAGGTTGGTGTGATCCAGCAGATAAGGGAACTAACTGGACTTGTTCGGTTATTATAGGTATTAAAAATGGTTTAGCTTATATCTTGGATATTATTTATACCAGAAAGAGTTATGAATATTATAAACCTTTATTAGTAGAACAAATAATTAAGTTCTTACCTAACTATTATGTTGTTGAATCTAATAAAGATGGTAGAATAATAGCAGTAGAAATCAGGCAAGAAGTTGGTAAAATACTGGATAATATGAGATTAGAGAGACCTGATAAGGTCTTTGAAGTTACTATTGGGACAAAAGTTCAGTCCAAAAATAAAGAGTTAAGGATAATGTTAAATTCTAACCTAATTAAGACTATGTTCATCTTTCCCAGATTGTCCTATAATAACAACTTTTATGGTATGTTTATAAAAGACTTGACAGAATATCTGGCAGAAGGGAACAATGAGTTTGATGACGCACCAGATACATTGGCAGGTTTGGCAAGTTTGATTAAACCAAAGAATAGTGCATTAGTGGAGGTTATAAATGCCAGATAACAATATACAGAGCATACCAGATAAGGTATATATCTTTAATACGGCTAAGAGAGATATATTACCTGCAAGTGCAGCTATACCATTGGAAGCTAAGAATGCTTTAACCCAATATGGTTGTGTTATACCTCCCATAGATAGAGCATTTTTGCCTATGTTAGAGGCATTAGACCCAACTCATAAGAGTTCCATTGATGTTAAGAGCATTGCCACTTCTCAAAAGGGATATAAATGCAATTCTTCTAATAGGAAGTTAAATACCTTTTTACATAAACCCAATTATGATAGTTTCAAGACCTTTCAAGATATCGTAGATGCTTTTACTTATGAGTTTTATGTTTATGATGAAGCCTATTTGGAGTTGATTAGGATAGCAGATAGAGTTAGTATCTTTAATACACCTGTCAGGTATGTCTATGTTAAAGTCAATAAACAAGGCAGAATTGATAAATATTGTTATGTTACCGATGATGGAGAAGTAGTAGAATTTGAGCCTTATAATGGTGGTGAATTGAAGAATGGAGTTAGATACTTGGTAGGTATGCGTAACTATAATACTGCTTCTTATTTTTATGGTTATCCTGCTTATATGTCAGCATTGGAAGCAATGTTGGAGAATAGTTATATTCGCAGGTATGGGACTACTTTCTTCAATAATAATGCTACACCTGATAAGGCTTTAATCTTAAAAGGAACACTTATGTCTAAAGAGAATAAAGAAAGTATTAAGAACTATATGACAGATAACTATAAGGGTATTGATAATGCTCATAGATTATTGATAATTACTTTAGACGATGAAGGCTCAGAAGCAGATTTTGTAGATATTTCTTCTTCTTTCAATAGTAGCTTTTTGGAAGAATATCGGAAGAATAGAGATGAGATTATTACCGTTCATCAGATACCACCTAAGCTTATGGGTATAACAGTAGCTTCAGGTCTATCTACAGGAACAGAAACTATAGGAAGTTTAAGGGATTTTGTAGAGAGAACTATTGCACCAAGACAGAATAAGATTTCCAATTTCTTTTCTACTCTTTTGAGTGAGATCTTTGCTTTAGATGTTAAGTTCAGTTTATTACAGGTAGATACTACCAATGATAAGGATGACGCTATTATCAATAACATTTATGCCAATATTGTGGATGATGAAGGTAAACCTGTTAAAACTGTAACAGAGATTAGAGCAGAGAAGGGTTATCCTGTTAAACCTGAAGGTGCCTTACATAGTAATAATAATAAGAAAGCTCCTAATGCAGGTTCAGTTCCAGGTCAGAATACCTATGAACATCCCAATGATATAGATTCAGCCAGAGGGAGGTAAAGATGGCTATTAGACGAAGAAAACTTAAGAACTTAAAGGTAGAATATATCTCTTATGTAGATAAGGCTGCCAATTTAAGATCTTTTTACTTGACAAAAAGATATGAAGAGGAAAAGCATAAACCTGACTTTCAGATGAATGTTAAGCTTATCTGTAATGCTGATAATGAAGAGAAAAAGGTTTATGGTATTGTTTATGCACCTAATACTGTAGATGCACACGGAGATTGGACTGATGAAAAGACCTTAGAGAAAGCAGCTCATCAGTTTATGTTGGATTATCAGAAAATTGATAGTATGCACAACTTAGAGGAAGGTGCAGGCAAGGTAATTGAGAGTTTTATTGCTCCTACAGATTTTGTAGTCAATAATGAGACCATAACTAAAGGAACTTGGGTAATTGCTACTCAGGCTACTGATGAGGTTTGGGAAAGAATTAAAAAAGGAGAGCTTACAGGTTATTCCTTATATGGAACTGCCGAAGCTGAATATGAAAAGATGAATCTTTTGGAGATTATAAAAGCTTTGCTGCAAGGCAAAACATTAACTATAGAAAATCCAATGGAGGTAACAATGGATGAAGAACTGAAAAAAGCTTTGACAAATTTGTTAGAGCTGTCAGAAACAGTTAAAAAGATGGATGGTAACATCGTATCTATGCAAGAAGTATTGGCAAAAGGTAAGGATGTTTTGGATAAGTTTGCCGATCTTAAGGTAGAAGAGATTGAGAAATCTTTTAATACCAAGATAGACGAGAAACTGGTAGAACTCAATAAGAAATTGGATAGCATTATTGAGGCAATTTCTACCGATACAACTGCCAAAACTGCTAACAATAAGCAGGATGAAGTAACTGCTTATAAGAGTTCCATTCTATAGGAGAAAAAATGGGAGAAGAGTTAATTCAACAGTTAATTAAGGCACTTGATAGTGCAATGCCTAAAAGACGGAATGTGGCTAAGAATTATGTTAATCCTTTGGCTGCAATGATGTTAGAACAGGCAGGTTATCAGGTAAAGTTGAGAGACGGAACTATCTGGAAAAACGAATATGCCACCAATTATGGTTTTGCTGAGTTTACCAGAGCAAGACATCTACAAGGCTTGGAAGCTAAGGAAAGTATGTTGCTTATCAATTCCCAGTCTTGGTTTTTGGACAGGTATAATAAGCTAACAGGAGATTCCAGTATTATTCCAATGGATTTCTGGACAGGTATTCCTGAACAGTTAACCGATACTCAACGCATAACTTCTACACCTCAAGATAATGCCAATGTAGTAGCCTCTCGTAATAAATGGGCTAATATGTTTGGTGACGAGGTCTATGTTCATCATTTGGAGAGACAAGTAGATCTGCCTATTGAGGTTATTCGTCAATATTTGTATGACCCAGACTTTGAAGCAAGAGTAGAGAAAATCTTTGGTAATGAGATTGCCAATGATCTAGTCAGACTTGCTGTTAATGGTAATGATGTCAGTTTTGCTTCTGGAGATTTCTATAAACTCCTGAAAAGCTATGCTACTTTATTGAAAGAAGCAAAAGGAACTAAGACCTTAGTTTCGGGAGTTAGCAGATTTGTAGGTAAACACGGTAATCTGATTACACCTGTAAAGGTAAATGCACCTGCTATCAGGTTTATAGATCCCTTCTCAGATGATTTCTCTGCAGATACTTCTGCTAATTATACTGCTTCTGCAGGTGCTTTAGCTGTATCAGGTGGATTACTTAAATGGACAGGAACAGCTTGGACAGGTGGAACTGTCAGATATAACAATGTTATACCTGTGTTAATGAATACCAACTATGTAGCCAGTATTTATATTAAACCTGGAGCTACCAGTAGCTGTTATATTACTATAAAAGATCCTGCTGGTAATACCATTGCAGTTTCCAATACTGCCTCTATAGGAACAGGTGGTGGAACTATTCAAGTAGCCTTCAATTCCTATAATAACTTAGGTGTAGTATTTAATGTTACTTGCACTCAATCTTCTGGAGATACTGACTATGATTTGGATAATGTCTCTATTAAGCGTAGTGTAAATAAGTTTGAACCTTATGATTTGCTGAATATTTTGGATGTAATGATAGATCATTATAATCCTGAATATGAAGTTGCAGATGATGAACTGGCATTCTTGGTTAGCAAAGAAGATGCTTCTTTAATTGCTAAAGGTTTGAGAATACCTGTCTATGTAACAGATAAAGGTCAACTTATTCCTATGGCTACAGAGACCAGAGAAAGTAGAACTGTAGAAACTCAAGGTGCTATACAGTATCGTGGTTATCCTATTGTAGTAGTTCCTTATGCCAAGAGTTTGAATAAAGGTGGTTTCATTATCTTTGGTGCTGATAAAGCAGAGTATAGAATTGCCATTCAAACCTTATTCTCTTATAATCGGGTTTATAATCCCAGAATGGAGAAAGGTGGAGAAGGTTATCAATATACTTACCACTTCTATCAGGCTTATGGTGTTCGTAATCCAGGTAAGTTTGTCATAGCTGAAGGTATTGGTAGTGCTCTTACTTGTGAAGATTTAATCTTTGCTACCAGTAAAGACCTGATTGGTAGTAGAATAGGTTCAAGTGCTTCTGCTGTTACCATAGATAAGAGCGATTTGGCAGCTGCAGGTGCAGAAGGAGCTTTTGTCTTTTGTGATACTCCAGGTGCAGAAATCTTTTATTCTGCTACTTCTGGCAATCTGGATACTTATGCTTTAGCTTCTACTCAAACTCCTGCTGAAGGTGTAGATTTTGCTAGCTTAACTAATGGCACTTATTATGTTAGAGCATTTCTGGATGGTGTAACTCTACCTTCCACTAAGATGACTGTTACAGTTCAGGATTAAGGAGATAAATAATGGCTAATACAACTAAGAAAACTAATATTAAAGCAGAAGATCCTGCCAAAGCAGAAGTAACAGGTGTAGAGATACCTGTAGAAACTAAGGCAAAACCAAAGAAAGAAGAGAAAGTTACTCCAGAAGTAAGAGTAAAGTTCTTATTCAGATGGCTTAAGCCAGATGGCACAACTGCAGAGATAGGAGAAATCCTTTCTTTGGATAGTAAGATTGCCGATAATCTAATTAAATATAAAATAGCTATTAAGGAGGAATAATGGCTTTTTCTACCACTACTGTATTAAGTAAGAAAGTCTGGGATGTCTGGGTATATTGCGGATCTGTTGGCGAATATAGCACATCTCCAGGTGTTAATGTCGGACAGTTAGATGGAGATGCTTCTTTGAAAGTTTCTCCAGGTGATACTCTTAAGTTGGCTTCAGGTATTGAAGCTACTATCTCCGAAAATGGAGAAGCAACTTTTACTATAGTTGGTCACGGAGAGAATGCTGCAGCTTTTAAGAATAACTATGAATCGCTTAAGGGTTTAATCAATAAATCCTGTAATGTAGCCTTTGTCCCTGCAGGAACTAGTTCTGGCAGTTTTGGAACTGAAAATGTAAAGTTATCCAATGTTTATCTCTTTCCCGAATTAAACATTCAGGCAAATCAGGTAAATAAGATTACTGTTACAGCTAAGAGAGAGACAGGTGTAGGAACTGCAGTAACTATCAATGCTACTAATAACAGTTAACCAGTTGGGGAAGTTAGTCTTCCCCTATAGTTTTTATCTTTATATAGATAGACAAAAAGGAGATTAAAATGTCTTTCACTCAAACTACACGCTTAAACAAAGCAGGATACTTTGCCTTCTTAAGCAAAGATAATCTAATAGAAACCAATGCTCCAGAAGATATAGTTTCTTTAGTAAATGCTTCTCAATATATTGCTCGTAACTTATTGGGAACTACACCAATAATGGTTACCAGTGGAAGTGAGATTATGGTTGATGCAAATAACCCGCCTCAATCTTTGTTATATTGTTGTAAAGCACTTCCTTCTGATGTTATGATAACAACTAACAATCTTAGATCTGCTTTTGTCATTCTTAACGACAGTGAACTGTATAATATTGATATTGGTATTGATACGCAATCAGCATATACTCTGGCTCCAGGTCAGATGATTTTGATAGTTACTTCTCCCTATAAAACATCAATTACACCCAATTATTTTATCTTTGAAGGTGTTATTCCTTATGGTTGGACTGCAGAAGATATGTCTTTGAAAGTAGGCAAAGGAGATGAAGTAAGGATCTCTACAGGAGACACAATGGTGCAAAGTGCCATTACAGAAGTAAACTTGCCAGGTTATGAGCAGTTCAGTTTCTTTAGTATCAATGGCAAATTCTTTCCTTCTGCTATAGATAGTGCTTATACAGTTACCGATCCTGATCTTGGTTTAATTCCTGCCAGTCTCAGATATCTGTTAATAGTTCCTGTTTTGCCTTACAATGAGTTTGTAGATAGAGATGGTGTTTATGCAGGAGTTCCTATCTATCAGATTGATTTACTTAATGGTGTAACTATCAGTCAGGAATGGAATGCCAATCAACCTAATAAGAGCACCTTATCCTTCAAGAAAGATGCAGGTTTTAACGAAGAAATTGCAGTTCCTATTTATGTAGAATAAAGGAGATTAAAATGTCATTTACCAAGACTACCAACTTAACCAAAGCCAGGTTATTTGCCTTAGGCTCTTATTATAAGACACATACAAGCAATCATTTATTGCCAGAAACTACTAAGATGTTTTCTGCTATTATTCCTTATTATTTATTGCATCAATTTGATGAACCTATATTTGTTAATACAGGCGAAGTTGATATTACTGTAAGCAATGTAGATACAGGATATTATATTCTTGATGGAAATATTGAAAATACAATAACTTTTCCAGATACAGATACTCCTTATTGCTGTTTTATAGTTAATGGATATAATTCTCTTACAACTCTTAAAATTGGTGGAACTACCTTAAGTTTAGACGATTATCCAGAAGCAGTTATCTTAATTGCCAATGGTAAGTTTCCAGGTATAGACAACAGGCAAACTATAATGATACCTCATATCTTCCCTATAGGTGTAGCTTATGAAGATTTAAGTCTTAAAGAATTAAAAGGAGATGAATTGCCCCTATCTTTTGGAATGCAAGCTGTTATCTCCAAGAAAGTAGAATTGCAATTACCTATTTTTGAAATGTTGCATAGATATAAAAGATGGACTTATCTGAATGTATATCTTACAGACTACTATAGTGCTTGGTTATATTCTACTGCTATGGATACCATTTATATCTTGCAGTTACCAGATAAAGATAATCTGTTAGGTATGGTTTTCAGATTTGATTGTGGTATGCATAATGATGGTATTGGCAATCAAATTGCTCAAGATATAACTTCCAATCAAAGCAATAAATTCACTTTTACTTATAATAGAGAAGTAGGCGTAACTGAAAACATTATCAATATTGAGGCATAAATGACGCATAAACAACGAGTTATCTCCAATATAGAGAGTTTAAGCAGTCTAACTGAGTCTGCTTTAACTAAGATAAGTGGCAATATCCTTACTATAGGTGCCAGAAAGATGAATGAGTTATTGGGTAATTCTGCTTATACCAGTTATGTAGAGTTACAAAATAATACTGCTATTATTACAGAAATTGAGAAAGATACCTGGAATTATGAGTTAGCAACTACATCTGAAAGACAACTTAAAGATTTGGAAATGGCAGAAGCTTATTGTGCTCTTTATTATGTAGCTTTAGCTCTTAAGAAGATAGATATGGATACAGTAATGACTCAGATAGAAACTTGGGGAGAAGGTTCTATTAAGCCTACAGATATTTTGAGAGTAGTAGAGTTTGCAGATAAATATTTAATAGAAGCTAAGGTTATTGTAACACCTTATAGAGCAAGTGGAGAAGAGGTAGAAGGTATTTTAACTACAGGAGGAGTTGGTTTTATAGCCATCTAAGCTTATGGTATTGGATACTATTGTAGAAGCACAGACTAAGGTTATTCAAGCTTTAACAGAGGCAGGTTATCAAAATGTTAAAGACTCATTATTATATGGTATAACCGAGAATGAGATTTATCCATTTATTTTGGTAGATATAGATTCGTCAGATACAGTTAATTTAGCAAGTGGTTTATCTGCTCCTGTTAATCATAATTTGGTTATTTCTGTCTATCAAAAGAGCAGTATGGGAGTTAAGGAAGCAAGACTGTCTGCAGCTCAAGAGTTTGATAATATAATGCAAATCCTTAATTTAAGTTTGACAGAAGAGAGAGTAGAATATTTGGATACGGTTATGAACGGGATTAAGTTATGTGGTGTGACTGCAGTTCTGGAAGTAGGCTTAGGTGAAAGCATAGAATATCATCCCTTATTGGGGATAACTTCAGATCCAATAGGAGCGATTTTAACGATAGATAATCATCCAACTAATATACTTACTCCAACCGTGATTAGAAATGCTCGTAGTGGGGTTTATTCTGCGTTAAAAGAGGGTTATATCTACCTACCTCAAACCGTAGATTTGTCAGACAGAAAAGATAAGACTATTATGATACCTCAAAGTAAAGGCAAATTGAATGCACCCAATATATATTTTGATTATAATACAGGATTATTGCATATAGATACAGAATATACTCAATGCGAAATAAGATATAGATTGGATGGAGGAGATCCTCATACCGATTATCGGATCTGGAAAGATAATATCTATATAGATACTTCTCAAGTAAGAGCTTATGTTATTAAAGAAGGCTATGAGGATAGTGATATAACAGAATACAATATAGAAGTTCCTTTTGTTAAAATTGTAGCAGAAGCAGATAATCTGGATATAATTAGTGTAATAAGAATTTATCCCAATGTTGATATAACTTTAACCTCTAACTCAGAGAATTTATTATTAAGCTTAGATCAAACTACTTGGTCAAATCAAGTAACTGCTTTATCTGGAGCCTATAGACTAATTTATCTAAAAGCTGTTGAGACAGGAACTTATTATATATACAAAAGCAGTGGGATTATTAGATATTTAGGATATTCTGAATATAGACCTGTAACTAGTGGGCAATTTTATTTTCCTAATATAGTTGGCGAGAAAGATCTTATTTGCAGATGTTATTTATATTATGAAACTGTAAAGGGATATACTTATCTAAATCAATTTTGTAGATGCGGAACTAAGATATTCTTTTTGGAATGTGTTAATGTCAATAATGCTAACGCAACACTTTCAGTTTATGATTATTTATAAAAAGGAGAAAAAATGACAGTATCACTTTATAAAATCTTAGCCATTAAGCAGGCTTTGGAATCTCTTAATCTATTTGCTATTCCCGTTATTGAAGATAACGATACACAAAGAGTAGTAAGTATGATTATTGTAGGTCTGGCAGATAGACCTGATGAATTTAATAATCTTTTGAAAACTATCTCAGGAGAAGCAAAAGCCTGGGATGATAACTTAAAAGAAGCAGAACAGGTTCTCTTGGATTTTTTCGCTCTTATTCCAGCGGAATTAAGCGTTTTAATCAATCAGTTGAAGAGCGTAAGTTCCACGCTGGAGAATGTGGTTACACAGATGATGAGAGAAGATATGTTGGGGATAGACAATTCGGTTATCCCAGACCAAGAACAGAAGCAGACCACTTTAGAGACACCTTAATCTTATTATGTGCTAAAGGTATAGACTGTAATCTTATAGATGTAGGAGAAGCTCTTATCTTGGCAGAAGAGATTATCTGTCAGGATTTGAGAGAGAATGTTCTGAAAGGTGCTTCTTATTTGAAGGATTTGAAGAGAAGAAATGCTTATATAGAGTTAGCTAAGAATGTAGATTATTCTACTGCTTTAGCAGATTTATTGAGAGAATTAAATGAATTACTTGAGAGCCAGTATAATCAAGAAAGCCTCAACCCAAGTAACAAAGAAGGTTAAGGATAAGACGAGGTTTGTCTCTTCTCGGATAGGCTCTGCTATGCTTTATGATATCTTGCAGGATATTGATAACCTGGATAGAGATAGCAGATCTTTGCAAGAAGCCAAAGATTTGGAGAATATCACTTATCTCAATCCTGCTTATTATTATAAGAAATATAACAGTAACTTTAGTAGAGCAGGTAACGAAATCCCTTTATCCGAACGAGATAGACTAATTAGAAGTGCTTTATATCAAGTTATGCAGGTCTTTGATACGGTTAGATACGCAGCTAATAAGGTGCAAGGCAATAAAGTAGCCAATCTCTTGTTAGGCAGAATATTCAAAGATACTGTAGTTACCAATGTGGTTTTTTATGTTTCTACTCAGTTATATGTCTATAGCGAAATCTTCAAATCATCCAAAAGCTCAGATATGAAGGCAATTATTGAAAAGGTCTATAAAACCAGAGAGAAATGGATAACAGGCTTATCTACCAAATATATGCGGATACAAATGACTAAAATAACTCAACAAAATCCTTATGCTGTCTATTTTGAGTTATGGTCTTATTATAAGAGACCTGGTAGAGATAAAGGTTATTATAATAGAGCAATGGATTTTGGTGTCTATACCAGTGGTGGAACTGCAATGGCAGGTATTAGATCTAAAGATGATTTACCTACTCTTAATGAGTTATATGGTTGGTTTAAGAGAAGAGAAGCAGCAGGTTTGTATAGACCTATGGTAGCAGTAGGTTGGAGATCAAGACGCAAATACGGATTAAGTTATAAAGAGCCTAAGAACTGGTTATTGAAACCTTATGCAGCTGCATATTTGACTTGGATAAGAATGCAGAGAAGATTTAAAAAGAGAGGCAAGTTAGCACCTTTTGGCAGTTTTGCCAAATACAATAAACGCAATACTGTCTATCAGACTACCATCTTTACTGAGATATTCAATAAATATATGGCTTATGTCCTAAAAAGAGTAAAAGTTGAGAAAGCTGAGATTATAGAAAAAACAGAAGATAACTTCAAGTTTAAGGTTGACAGGTTAATCAGATCTATGAATAAGAATCTGAAGAGAACAGACCGAGACCTCAGGTCTCTTAATTATCTGATTAGAACTAAGAATATCAGAGATATAAGTTCTGTTGCTATTCAAAGTCAGTATCAGGTAACAGACCTGAAGAAGTTAGTCAGATTAGCTAAAAAGCTGGAGATTAAGGTATAAGAAGGATAAAATGGCAAAAACTACTAATGAAGTAAATATTGTCTGGAAAGTTAAAGGACAGAATGAATTAGCTTCTGCCATCAGAGGTATTGGCAGTGCTATCAAATCTATTGATTTTGATAAACTTTCCGAAGTTACAGGTGTAGCTTCTATTTTAAGTAGCTTACAAAGTAATAAATTCAATTTTGATGTTACTACAGGAACAGGTATAGCCAATTCCATTAAGCAAGTCAATAGTTTATTAGATGAACTCAATCAAGTAAAAGAACTAAGAGATGCAATAAATAAACAACCTCAAGCTATAGGTTATTATAAATCTGTAGCTCAAACTGCTGTTGGTATCCCTCCTGAAATGAATCTTAAGAATCTTACTGCTATGCAAAGAAAGCTGACTATGGAAATGAATAAGACAATGGATGAGGAGATTAAACATACTTTAGCAGGATTAAGAAGTATTATTATAAGTGCCAAAGAAACTGTTAAAGGTGGCAATTTAGAAGGTCAATTCATTAGTCCTGAGATTAGAGAACAAGTTAATGTAGTAACCAATTTCAGTGATATATTCCGAGATGCTTTACATAAGAATTTTGCCAAGTTCAAAGGCATAACAGGAATGATAGGTGAATCTATAGATAGTATCTTTAGAAATATGTCTCAAGAAACAAGAGATAAAGTTATTTATTCTACCAAACAAGAAATTGCTAAAACCAAAGAACAACTAAGATTGGCAAAAATTGAATTATCACAATCTAAAGAACCTGGAGACATCTTAAATAATGCTCTTAATGTCCAAAGAATTGAAGTTAAACTAAATAATCTTAGACAACTACAGACTCAGTATAGTCAAGCAGTTAAAGTTTTAAGTAAACAGGAAGCAGATGCCAGAGCTGCTGGTGGAGTAATGAAGAATGTCCAAAGTGCTAAAGCTAAAGCAGATGTAACAGCTAACGCAGATGATTTGGGCAAGTTATTTAAGGATGTTTTATTTATCAATAATAAAGCTTCTGCTAAAGCTGTATCTGAAGCAATTGAACAAAGAGAAAAGGACTTAATAGACTTCATTACCAAAAGTCCTGTTTATTCTATGACGCCTGAAGAAAGAATTAAGTTCACGGGTGAGAGTGTAGCCAAACAGCAAGATATAATCAGATACAGAGAATTATTAGGCAGAAAGCAGAATGTTGTTTCAGAAACAGAATTTCAGGCTATGCAAGCAGGTAAGAAAATTTATGAAGTTCCTGCCAACTTTACTCCTCAATACTTAGATGAACTCAAGAATAGAATTAAAAATTATTCATTTACCAGTAAGAATCTGGAAGGTTTATTAACTCAGCTAGATGCCTTAGGTAAGTTAACGGAAAAATATCCTGCTAAAGAGAAGTTATTTTTAACAGATGAAGAAGCAGAGCAAGTTGCTCAATATATGCTTGATTTCAAGAGTATGTCTAAGAAGATAACTTCCGAATTGGGTAAAGCAAAAACCAAGACTATAGGAGAAGCTACTCGGAAGTTAGCACCTGAAGAATATACCAAAGCTGTAACAGCTGCTAAACCTGCTTATGCTATGATGGGAGAAGTAGAGAGAGCAGATGCTTTGAATAACTTGTTACTGAAAAGAAAGGATTTGGAATCTCAAATCTCTGCAGTTAAGAAACAAATAACAGGACTTAATGAAGCAGATGATAAGGCTCATATTGAAAAGTTACAGAAACTCAGTAAAGAACTGAATCTGACTAAGGTTAATGCAGACAGTATTAAAGCAGTAAACAATGATATAAAAGCAGAAAACAAAAAGGCAGAAGCAGAAAAGAGAAAAGCTCGTCAAGAAGAAGCTGCTCGTATCAAACAAGATAAAGATGAAGCTAAGAAGAAAGCTGCAGAAGATAAATTGGCATTAAAACAATATGCAGAGATAAAAAGGCAAAATGATAAAGAAGCCAAAGAACGAGAAAGACAGCAAAAAGCAGAAAATAGACAGAGAGATAAAGAAGAACGAGAAAGACAGAAGCAACAGACAGCAGAACAAATACAGGCTAAGAAGCAGTTAAATGAAGAAGAGAAGATAGCTAAGAAAGATATTGATTTAGAGTATGATACTCAAAGAAAGATAGTAGAGTTAGATGAACAAAGACAGGTTTATGCAGGCAAAAGAATTAACTTAACTGCTGTCCTAAATAAGAAAGAAGAGTTATTAACCAATAATGCCAATTTGCAGAGAGAGATAGAGACCAGATTAAATGCTTTAGGTGCACAAAGAGCCAAATATCTCCAAATGCATAATGATTTATTGCGTTATGACAGGATGTTAGCCAATGCTGTAACAGAAGAAGAAAGACAACAAATAGCCTTAGAAAAACAGCAATATATGCAGTCTCAAAACGAAGAGATGTTACAGTTACATCAATTACAAATGGAGAAACAACAGAATGATTTAACCCTAATCAGATGTAATCTCTTAATTAAGACAGGTGCAGCTCATAAAGAAAATATAATGGCTACTATAGGACACTATCTTAGTCTGGATAAGATTGTATCTCGTATGTCTTTCGTTTGGACTGCTATGTTTTCCTATCAAGCAATGTATGCCATTCAGAATGGTTTTATGGAAGCTAAGAATGCAGCTATGACCCTTAATGAACAGTTACAAAGAATGAAATCCATTATGACAGATATAGAAAAACAATCCATACCTGCCATTAAGGATAGTATTATAGACTTAGCCAAAACTTATGGTTTATCTATGGAAGAGTTAGGTTCTTCTATGTATGAGATTCTATCTTCCAATTTCAATCCCGAATTTGCTACTAAGATTTTAGAAGGTTCTACTAAGATGGCGACTGCAGGTCTTTCATCTTTGCAAGAAGCAGTATCTTTAATGATAACTTCCATCAATGCTTATGGCTATTCGGTTGACAGTATCAATACTTTATCAGATGCTTTCTTTGAGGCAGTTAAAGTAGGAAGATTTACCATAGGTGAGTTAGGTGAGGACTTTGCTACCGCTTCTACAACAGCAGCTATGTTTGGCATAGATATAAGAGAGGTCTTAACTGCTCTTGCTACTATGACTAATCAGGGTATTAAGACCAATGAAGCCATAACTGCTCTTAATAGATTAATGATGAACTTTGCCAGTGGTGGTTCTCAAGAAGCTAAAA
>ENA-UOYA01002817-UOYA01002817.1-activated-sludge-metagenome-genome-assembly--contig:-NODE-2817-length-16257-cov-24.282866_pt1 | contig 16257 bp, 31 predicted proteins | sample MGYA00238163_ERZ764804 | MGnify/ENA primary metagenome ERZ764804 (study PRJEB28919, sample SAMN05720223) | activated sludge metagenome | isolation source: Anaerobic digester | place: Hong Kong... | reverse complement strand
AGGGTTCGACTCCCTGCAGCTCCACTTGCGAAGACAGCGCAAAGTCTTGGCGCGAAATGCACCTGGGACATCTGCATACTGAAAAGACAGTTGAAAAGAACGGGATTGAGTTCAGGCGTATTTCAAGCATCACCGCTCCGGATGCCTGGCACAGCGAGAACGGGTTCATTGGTTCGACACGGCGGGCGCAGGCTTTCGTGTGGGATAAGGACAAGGGCTTGCAGATGATATTGAATAGCAATGTGAGATCGGCATGACTGTTCAACTCTACTTAGGCGACTGCTTGGAAGTCATGAAATCCATGCCCGACAAGAGCGTGGATGCTGTGATTACGGACCCGCCGTACGGGATTGGCGAAGATGTCCGCAAGGCAGACAAAAGCGGTAGGACTGAATTTACCACCGATAATAGATGGGATTTAGCAATACCAGAAAAACTATATTTCAGCGAGATATTCAGGGCAAGCAACAATCAGATTATTTGGGGTGGAAATTACTTTGTTGACTATTTGCACAACTCAAGATGCTGGTTGATTTGGGATAAGATGCAAAAATTTTCTGGGGCGGACGCTGAGCTTGCATGGACTTCGTTTGATAAATCCACAAAAGCATTTAGAAAAAGTAGGGTTGAGTTTCATTCGGAAGAAAAGAAAGTACATCCAACTCAAAAGCCGTTATCACTAATGAGGTGGTGCATCGAAAATTACACCAACCCCGGCGACACAATCCTTGACCCCTTCATGGGATCGGGGACAACCGGCGTGGCTTGCGTGCAGACTGGCAGGAACTTCATCGGGATTGAGATTGATCCAACCTACTTTGCTATAGCGGAACGCCGAATAGCGGAAGCACAACAGCAACCGAGACTGGTAGAGGCGCAAAAGTTAGGTTAAATTTAACCTAAAATTTGTAGATGATTTGTGGCTCACTTGTGACCCGCAAGAGGATTTGTGGCTCACTTGGGAATAGGATAATAGACACGAAATGTCAATTATGCTAAACGTAACACGGGGCTGGCAGGTGCGCTCCGGTGCCTGAGCTGAGGTGGCCGGGGCTTCGGTTCAACTCCGAACAGCCCAAGTAGTTTGCTGGTGTATGGATGTGGAACGCCTTGTAAGCGTTCGGAACGCGGGTTCGATTCCCGCCACCAGCTTGGTATAATAGCAGATCAGCGCAAAGTCTTGGCGCGAGGTATAGGCGTGAAAAACCGCCACAAGACTTCCCCGAATAAACGCGCGAATAAGGGGCTGATACAGATTGGAGAATTTATGACGAAACGAGAGATGAAACTGCATATTGCGGAACTCGAAAGCGAGCTTGCAATAATGCGAAATAAAATCAAAGCGATTCACGACTTGGTTTCTGACGAACAAACCGTGATTACTCGTCTTCCGACTGACACATATAGCTATACGTGGTTCACTGAAGATTCGCGCGATAAAAAACGTTCCTGAATAGCAGGAATGATGGGTGTATAATAGCAGTAATCCACTTGACCGCCTTATGGCTGTAGGGTGGAGTTTTTTGTAGACTATAACCGACAAAATCCCGCAATACGAAATTCCATCGAACATAATCGACAAAAGCGTTTACGCCATAGCGAAGTTCTGTCAACAAATTGACAAAAGTTTTCGTTATAACCGACTTCTGTCAACAAATTGACAAAACTTTGCGCCGGTGCGTCTTGTATAACACTTTTGACGCACAGCCGGAAAAGCGGGCAGTTTGGCAAACTGGCGGGAAAGTGGGTAGGGGCGCAGACTCAAAAAACAGCCCAAAATTCCAACTTTGTGTGCGTGTGGAGTAATTCATCGTTTAAATCTAAAACTAAAAGAAACCGCCGGAGAAATTCAACGCCCGGGCGTTATAGCAGCAAGTTGTCCAGCCCAGGCGCGGGAAGGCTGGACTTCCGGATCAGTTTCATAATTGCTGAATTTGATGGGCAAAAACACTTGACATTTGTATAGCACCGTGCTATACTATAGTCATACGAGGAGTTAGATATGAAAAACACAGAGAACATCAGAGCCACAGTAGAAAAAATTTTAGGAACCGATTACGAAAAGTGCGCTGAGGTTGCCCAGATCATCGAGGATGTTATCGCTGACGCGGACGCTTATGTAGCGAGCAAGCCAAACAACCAGTATGCAAAATCATCCGCCTCTGATGGAATCGCGCGGTCCTGGTTCAAAAAAATGTCTGCGATATATGGTCAGGAACCTGTTACGGTGAACGGCCGGGAAATCAGTTTCGTTTCGCAAGCCTGTCTGACTGGGATTGACGAGTTACGGTTTTATGCGCAACAGCTGTTCGCAGATCCAAACATGCACGAGACCGCTGCGGAACTTCGCAAACTGGCAACAGAGCGCGGATACAAGCCGGGGTGGGTTTGGTATCGCCTCTCTGAAAAATATGGGAAGATCGTCGCGGAGTTACTCTAAGATGGCCACCACTAAAAAACCATACGGCTTTCGCCTGAGCGATCAGGCCGTGAAAAATCTGGACGAGATACACGCCATAACTGGCATGACCAACACCGCCATTGTAGAGTTTGCACTCGCACAGATGCGGGCCACACTAAGAGGAGATAACATGAGAACGAACGAAGTTAGCAGACGCGGTTGGCTTGATGCGCGAGAGGAACTATATCATGGAACATAACAGGAAGCATAAAAAGAGAGTGATTGTAGAATTTGAGGTAGACCAGGACTTAACCCTTGCGGAACTATGCGACCCCTTACATGCTGCATTACGTACCGCCCGCTATCAGGTCGACGAAGACTTAAACAGGATAGGCAGCGGCAGACCAGCCGCACTACATAGTACAACCATCAGGTTTATCGAATTTGAGACCAACAATATCACCTACAAAGACGGCATAATGCAACCAATCAGACGACACTGTTAACGGTGGACAGATACGTCCTCTAACAATACTCGAAAGCCGTAAGGGGGCGGCTCACGCAGAAATTGGCTGCGTCTGATGAGAGAATAGATTAACAATACTTAAAACGAAAGGAATAACATGATTAAGAACTTGTCACTAAAATGGTCTGTATCGAGGGGTAGAGACACCTACGGCTATAACATCGTAACGCTCACTGACAACCCAACTGGAAAAAAATATCGCGCCTACGGTGGCGGCTATGATATGGTAGGCGTGGTGTTCTCCAGGTGGATGGATGACAACTATCGAGAGCGTTACCAGAGCCTCGATCTGAACGGTTATTACGGGTTACGTGAGGGGGATGACGGCTATCGTTACACGGATGGCGCCTGTGGGCTGAATTGCATGATGGGAATCGCGGTAGCGATTGGGCTGAATTACCAGACGGTTTATTCCAGGAAAGACGGCCTTACCAACATCCTGATTGAAGACACGCGAGATAACTAAACAATACTTAAAACGAAAGGAAACATTATGGGTAAATGGAAAGAATTTAACCGAAGGAGCTGGCTGGAGAACAGATTTCAAGCGCTGAACGTGGGCCAGTTTGATGAGATGGCCAGGATGGATGATGATAGCCTGGAGTCGATGGTGAATGAGCTGGAGGCCGCCCAGGACGCGGGCCAGCTTGATTTGGAAACAGACGCCGGCATTTTGATGCTGCAGACGATTGTAGAACGCCACGAACCCGCACAGTAGAGAATGGGTACAAGTCAACAACCAGCCGCTAAAGCGGAGTGGTTTCCGCCGCGAGGATGAGCATAAAATACTCTGGCTAATGATAAATTAGCTCTTGACAATTTGAAAAGACATAGCTATACTATTAGCTATAGCCAATAAAACAAATACATCAGGCAATTGAGGCACAATGGCAAAACCTTATAGCTACATGATTCAAATCGTTTCCCAGGACATCGAGCCGCTCATCAAGAGCCTGGCTGCCGAGGACATGCGGTCCATCGGAAATCAGGTGGCGTGGTTAATCCGCAAGGAGTACTACGCGCGGCACCCGAAAACCCTGGCTGAACTCAATTCTCATGCTTCAAGCATAGATGAAAAAGACCCTATGGCTGCTGGAATACCTGCAATTTCTGCAGACGGACGCCATCAATGAGCTGGAAACTTTGCTAAACGCGCATGTGGAAGCTGCTGAGATTTACCGCCTGGTGGGGCGCGCAATTTTGAAACTCCAAAAGGCGAAGGAAACTGTTTTATCCATCAAACGCATATTTGAAAAGGAGTGAACAAATGACCGCTTTGATTATCGGAAAAGTTATTCTCTGGCTGATCGTTATAGCCGCCGCGTATGTCGGAATGTGCTGGCTGGATTACTGGCTCGGCAAGATTTTCAACAAGCGGGGCTGAGATGAAACCCCAATTTCCCCACGATGTAATTGACGAAGAACCCGTTCTGGTGTGCCCGGACTGCCACGAACCGCTTGAGGAAGACTGGCTGGGCAACGACCGCGACCCTGAAAACTGGCGGCTGGTTGGGCTGGTGTGCCCGCGCTGTTACCGCGTGTTCGCCCTGGCTCACGCCGAAGTTGAGCTGGACGAAGCGCCGTTTTAGGGGGATGTGATGAGCGGTATCCAAATGTTTGAAACGCAAGCGGACGGAACAAAAATTCCGGTGACCGCATTTTTCCACAAGGACGAAAGCGAGGGGCTGACAAGGAAAGTGGTAATTCTGGAACTTGGCGAAGGAGAGCGCGAGGGGATGGCATACGTTCAATCCCAGCAATGGCCGTGGGTGTACAAGGGGTATCGCGGCTTCAAAAAGACCCACGTCAAGTGGGTCAAGTGCAGTGAACTTACTTATTCAACTGAAAAGGAGCAAAAATGAACAATGACAGCAAGCTTATGAACGCTCTAAAAGCGCCGTTCCCAGAAAGCGAAATAGAATGGCGCGTCGGACCAACCAACGCCGACAAAACGAAGGGCATCGCTCTGGCTTATATCACCGCGCGCGCTGTAATGAACAGGTTGGACGCGGTTTTCGGGGTGGGCGGCTGGCAGGATGACTATCAATTCATTCCGGGCGGAGACGGATCTAAGAACGCCTGGGTATGCCGGCTCACCGTCCTGATTGACGGCGTCTGGATCACAAAGGCGGATGCCGCGGACGAAAGCGACATGGAGAGCACAAAGGGCGGCGTTTCAGACGCACTCAAACGCGCCGCTGTAAAGCTGGGAATTGGGCGGTACCTGTACAACCTGCCTAATGTTTGGGTGCCGATCGAAGTGCGCGGTAAAACTGCTTATCTAAAAGGGCGACCAAAATTACCAGCGTGGGCTTTGCCGGCAACCAACGACGACGACGGACGTGCACCGGAGCCAGTAGAAGGAGCCGCCGCAGAGCCCGAAAGCGAACCTGCGCGAAATGAGGCAGAATTAATTTCAGAGCCGGAAGCGGTGATTGAGGACAAGCCTGAAGCCCCAAAAGGCGGGAAGAAATGGTCGCGCCCATTCACGCCTGAAAGTCTGAAAGAAGCTCTTTGGGTGAAGGCACAGAAAATCAGCAACCCCGCCAACGAGGCACAGACCAAGCTCTTCGCCGCGCTTTGGATGGAGTATTTTGGCAAGCGCGACGATGAACGCCGCCTGGTCCAGGAATACCTTACTGGCAAAAAGAGCCTGAAAGAAATTGACGGGCGGATGCTGGCGGCCATGCTGGACTGGCTGAAGCCTGACAAATCGCCGGACGGATCGGGCGCGTACGTCATCAGCCAGCTTGCCCTGACCGAGCTTCAGACGGTTACAAAAGCCGCGATGGAAGCCGCCGGGCAGGTTACCTTACTGTAAATCACGCGCCCGCCAGTCGGCGTTGTAGGCTGGCAGAAGGAAACGAAATGGACTTGCGCGATTACTACCTTATGCAAGCAAACACCATAAGCGAAAACGACCTGAAGCTGGCCGCGTCTGTTATGGCAACGCACGTGGGGAAAGCCAACGCTATCAGTAAGCCTGAACTGACGCGCGCGTTATTCGGCAAGACTACCGACTCCACCGAGCGCAAGGCGCGTGAAATCCTGAAGCGGCTGGTGACGGAATGCGGTATCGCAATCGGGTCCAACTCCGGCTCATCTGGCTATTATATCTGCGAGACGGAAGCCGAAAAGAGCGAATGCATTGCCGAGCTGAAGTCCAGGGCGCGCGAGCTGAATGAGCGCGCGTACAGCCTGTTCAGCGTCAGCCTGCCAAGCTCGACTACTATCAACCGGCTGCAAGGGGGGCTGTTCTAATGGGCGCGAAATTCTGGATCAAGCTGTACCACGAGATTTTAGACGACCCGAAAATGGGGCGGATGCCTGACCGCTTATGGCGGCGGACGATTGAGCTTTTCCTGCTGGCGGGTGAACTCGACCAGGAAGGCTTACTCCCCAGCGTGCACGATATGAGCTGGCGTTTGCGCGTGAATGATGACGCGCTTCAGGATGACTTGAACCTGCTTATCAGCTATGGAATTGTGACGGTTGATAACGATGTGTTCACAGTCACGAAGTTTGCAGAACGCCAGACCGCGATGACGGCAACCGAACGCGCCGCGCGAGACCGTGCAGCGAAAAAGAATGCGGTTTATTACGGGGAAAGTGAGCCAACGCGTGAGCTTTCCGTTAGAAAAGCTTACGCGGATTGTAACGAAACGCGTAAGCTTTCCGTAACAAAAGCTAACACAGATATAGATATAGATAAGAGTAGAGAAGAAGGAGATACAGATACAGAACCACTACCACCGGCGGGGGCAATTTTCAAAGTTTACGAATCCGAAATTGGCGTACTAACCGCGACAATCGCGGAGGAATTGAAGCTGGCCGTCAGCGAATATCCTGACGGCTGGATTATTGACGCGCTGAAGGAATCTGCGCGGCAGAACAAGCGCAATTGGAGTTACGCCCGCGCTATTCTGAAACGCTGGAAGGCGGAGGGGCGCGGCAACGGCCACAAAGTGCAATCCGGCGCGGACGTTGAGAAGTACAGGAAGTTGTATGAGCAATATAAGCAATCAGACACAAATTAGAGGAGCATAAATGTACCAAAAAGTCATGTTGATTGGAAATGTTGGACGCGACCCGGAGTTGAAAACTTTACCCTCCGGCAAGCCAATTTGTAATTTTTCGCTGGCTACCAACGACAGCAAGCGCGATGCGGACGGAAATCGCGTTGACTCAACCATCTGGTGGCGTTGTACCGCCTGGGGCAATACAGCGGAGGCTATTGCCAGGTACGCGAAAAAGGGATCGAAGCTGCTGGTGGAAGGCAGCCTGTACGCGGATCAAACCGGCAATCCGCGCGTGTTCCAGCGCGCGGACGGGACCTGGAGCGCAAACTATGAACTGAACGCGAATGTGGTGCGCTTTTTGTCCAGCAAGAGCGAAGACGAGGACGAAGATGGCGAACTGTACTAACTGCCTTACCTGCCGGAATTGGGCGCGGACGGACGACCCGTGCGTGGGGCTGTGTCGGAAGCTGCAGCAATACCGCTTCCAGCTTGAGGGCGATGATTGCGTGCTGTTTGCGTTCGGGGAATCGCGCGAGGTTATGGAGCCGGCGGAAATTCCGGCTCCGAAGATGCGCCACGACATGAGCCTGAACCAGATTCTGATTGAGCAGAACGCCGTCAGGATTATGCGCTGGCACGCGGAAGGCAAGAGCCGCTGGTGGATGGCGCAGATGATTGGGATGCCGGTCAATAACTCGAACGCGATTGCGCGGTGGCTGAAGGCGCAGGGGGCGCTATGACCCCAGAACAGCGCGAGTTGTTAGACCGTTTGATTGACGCGCTGAAGGCTGGCGCGAGGCTGACTGCCAGCGAGAGTGGGCAAGTGCTGGGCTTCCTGCTGGCGTTGAAGGACTTGACGCACCGCTTGCATGGAGAATGGGATAAGGTGAAGTGATGTGCAACTTTTTTAGCTTTTGTACACAACCGAGCGCAAATTCAGACTTTTATTACTTTGACTGGAAACAGCGCCTGGAAATGAAACATAACGGCGCGGACAGCCACTCTCATATCTGCGCTCATTACAAACTTGACGAGGATAAGTGCAATAAGTGGGAATACAACCCGCTCACAAAAGAACTCACACTTGATATGCAGAATGACCCAAAGGACGATACAAAACGAGCTAAACGGTGGGTGGAAAAGCTGGACTGGAAGGCCATCGTTGAGCCGCTTGTCATCAAGCCGATTATCAATCCGTTTAAACTTCCGGCGGTTGAGTCCGTGACTGAGGAACAGATTGGCTGGTTGAAAGAGTGGGCTTTGGTCAGGGATTCGGTCTGGGCTTCGGTCAGGACTTTGGTCAGGGATTCGGTCAGGGATTCGGTCAGGGATTCGGTCGGGGATTCGGTCTGGGATTCGGTCGGGGCTTCGGTCTGGGATTCGGTCGGGGCTTTGGTCGGGACTTTGGCCAGGGATTCGGTCTGGGATTCGATCAGGGATTCGGTCTGGGATTCGGTCGGGGCTTACATAAGTTCTTTTTTCGCCGTCAAGTATTCCATTGACTTTTCCTCAGCTATCAAGCTCTGGGAGTCAGGACTTGCACCAACCTTTGACGGCGAGACTTGGCGGCTGCACACGGGCAAACACGCGCGTGTGGTTTACGAGTGGAAGAAAGGATGAGATGAGCGAACTGAAACCGTGTCCGTTTTGTGGTGTCGAAGTCCAAGACGATGAAAGGGGTGAAAAATACCCGAGGAAATCGCCAATGGGTTTATGGATTATTCATTGTGAGTGTTGTGGGGCAAGTCTGTCACAGTTCAGAAAGTCAGGCAAAGGCGAGATTAGTTGGAACACCCGCCCGATTGAGGACGCTTTGAACGCCCGCATTGCCGAGCTTGAGTTGCGCCTGGATGTGTACAACGGCAATATGTATGACGTGGTGGTGGATGAGTTGGACAAAGCAAACGCCCGCATTGCCGAGCTGGAGGCGGAAAATGAGCGGTTATCGCAGTTGCTTCATGAATGCAAAGCCCTCGAAGCAGAGAACGCCGAGTTGCGAGATGTGATTGGTGATTATCGGAGCGATGCGTCGAGGGTGCTCGATGAAAAATGTCCCTCCGATGAACGACATTGTGGGTGTGTTCCGATTCTAAGAGACCAATTAAATAAATATCAAAAAGCGCTTATTTTGATAACAACGATGCCAGAATTATCACAAGCGACAACAATTGCAAGAGAGGCATTACAAGAAAGGGGGAAATTTATTTGGACGGAGCAAAGCGTTGGGGAATATTGGGTAACTAAACTTGATATTCTGCAAGACCAATATGACACGTTGGAAAAAGACTACGCGGATGTCTGCCAAAAGAGGCTTGAAGCAGCAGATGTATTTTCAAGACAAATAATCGAACTCGAATCCGAGAACGCCGAGCTTGAGGCGGAACGCCGCTGGATTCCGGTGAGCGAGAGGTTGCCGGAGGACGGAGATTTTGTTCTTGGATGGGGAACTGACGAAATAATTGAGGTGCTGGAGTTCTGCACCGAGTATGGTGATAACTGTTTTTACAACATTGCCGGAGACACCATTTCCATCACCCACTGGATGCCACTGCCAGAGCCGCCGGAGGTGGAGAAGTGAAAATTAACCCAGTAAGTGACGCCCGGAAGGAGGATGAATGAATTGCAGTTATTGTAAAAAAGAGATGAAGAAAGCAGCGGATAGTTATACGAATTTCGGGACTGTCCTTGATTTAGAACCGCCAGAGCCAGTGTTATTGTGCAAGAAATGTGTGAGAGACGAAATAGCCTTTTGGCTGGAACTTGGCGTTATGCCTAATCATTGGATTATGGCGAAGTATGAAAAGGCTCTTGCAGATAAGCTTGGGTATATTCGTTGCGGGGAACATGAATATGTTAGGTGGAAAAAATTAAAATTACAACAACAGGAGGACTAAATGCCAAGTAACGAATTAGGAATAGGCGCAAGTTATGAGGTTATTCAAAGGTATACGTGCAAGAACCGTGTCACCAAAGCCAAAATTAAAATGGTGCGCATAAAATATCTTGTGAACGGGAAGGATGCAAAACAATGATGCCTTTTATTACATATATTATTCATGACAAAAACATGAAAAACGGAAGAACAGTCACAGTTTATAAGCCAACGCAAGAATATTATATTCTGTTTGAATTAATTAAATTTCGCCGTCTTCCGGCCACCTTTCCTGATATTGGAATAACAGTTATATCAGAAGGATTAGAGCCTTCATCAAGGAGTATCAAATGAATTTCGCTAAATATATTGTGTCACGCAACTGTACTCTACCTGATGTTTCAATGACACAGGATGTTTTAACAGATATTAAAACACCCTCATCCATTGAAAATACTAATCCTGATTATTATAAAGACGATGTGGGTAAGTGGATACCTATCGCGTCAGGCAGACTACCCGAAAAATTTCAAGAATGTATCGTCTTGGACAAAAACAACCGCGTTCATAACTGGATACATGATGATGTTTTGTTGCCAATATTTGCTCAATACACCCATTGGATGCCGCTGCCAGAGCCGCCGGAGGTGAAGGAATGATGACTTGGCGTGTTGAGAACGATGATTGCAGGAGCGAACGGGTATGAAAATTCTGTCGTTAGGTTGGGGTGTTCAATCTTTTACGTTGGCGGCAATGTCCGCGCTTGGTGAGTTAGAGCCGATTGACGCGGCAATTCACGCAGACACTACGCATGATAGCGTTCTGACTTACAAATTCGCGGCAAAGTGGACACCGTGGTTGGAGGCGCGAGGAGTCAATGTAATCACGGTGAGGGCGGACGACACGGAAGTTATTGACAGGAAATACAACCACACCCAAATTCCCGCTTTTAATAATTCTGGTGGAATTGGGAAGCGGCAATGCACAACGAACTGGAAAATCGTGCCAGTTCGCAGAATGATTAGAAAATTGTCAGGTGGTAAGCCGGTTGAGCAATGGATTGGGATTAGTCTTGACGAAATTCAAAGGGCAAACAAATCAGGCGTGCAATATGTTACCAACCGTTTTCCGCTGGTAGAAAAACGAATTACCCGCGCCGCTTGTGTTACATGGCTTGAAAATAACGGGCTTGAAGTGCCGCCTAAATCCGCTTGTGTGTTCTGTCCTTATCATGGGTTGAATAACTGGCGACAAACAAAAGCGGTGGATGAGGACTGGCAGGAGGCTGTTCGGGTTGACGAAGAAATCAGGCACGTGAGCAACAACGGCATGACTAATTATTTATGCAGTGCGCGTGTTCCGCTTACTGACTTAGATTTATCTACTCCGGAAGAACGCGGGCAAATAAACTGGATTGACGAGTGCTCAGGGACGTGCTGGCTATGAGCGACCTTGAGGACTTGTTCGCGCTGCATGTGAGAGCGGCAGGGTTGCCAGAGCCGCCGGAGGTGAAGTGATGCGCTACAGGGTTTGGAACTTGATGAACGGACAGACTTTTGAGGTGCGCGGACTGACGCGCGGGATTTGCCGGAGACGGGCCTACGCGCGCTGCCGTCAGCTGGGCTGGAAGCTGTGCATGTGTAGGAGTGAGCGGTTATGAACGCGCTTGAGGAGATGTTTGCGCTGCAGGTGAAGCTGGAGGGGCTGCCGGAGCCTGTGCGTGAGTTCATGGCGATACCTGGACGCCGTTATCGCTGGGACTTCGCGTGGCCGGATAAGCGCGTGCTGGTGGAAATAAACGGAGGCACTTATGCGCACATGGGGCACAGCACCGGCCCGGGAATTGCGCGGGACTATGAGAAAAGCAACCTTGCGATGTTGGCGGGTTGGCGGACGTTCGTATTCGACCGGCGCATGGTTGAGGCTGGAACCGCGCTGGAATTAATCAGCAGGGTGTTGGGAATTGGATGACCAGTCGCGACCTGGCTGCAATTCTGTACAGAATATTCAAAATGTATTGTACCTGGTACGAGAATTGGCTCAAAAACTTGAAAATAGACCCGGAATGTGGTATGGTTGAGGATACAAAGAAATAACCACAGCAAGCCCGCATTATTGCCGCCTTGCTGGGGATAAGAGCCGCCAGTAGTTTACTGCCCGCTTTTTGCAGAAGTCAATTCTGTTAGAGCGGTTGATACGGAGGTGCATTGATAATTTTTCGGATGGACTTTATCGGCGGGCGCGAATGCCTGTGGACTTACGCGCGAATGTGCGAGAAGACGAGGGTGATCTGGGAAAGATAATAGCGAAACTGAATAAGCCGCTGAACAATCGGATTATCGGACACGGCGAAGAGCAGGTTGACCAACTTCTGGCGAACCCGCTCAACTTCCGTCTGCATCCTGATAACCAGCAGCAGGCATTAGCCGGTGCAATTGATGACATCGGCTTCATCCGCTCGGTCACGGTCAACCAACGGACTGGCAGGGTGGTGGACGGGCACTTGCGCGTCACACTTGCCGCGCGTTCTGGGGTGGATAAGTTGCCGGTGGAGTACGTTGACCTGGACGAAGCCGAAGAAGCGCAGGCGTTGTTGAGCCTTGACCCTATTGCGGCAATGGCGGCAAGCGACAAGGCGAAGCTGGACGAGTTGATGCGCGCGGTACAGAGCGATGATGAGCGCGTGCAGGCGATGATAAGTGAGATTGCGGAACATGAAGGGATGTTTGACTTGCCATCGCTTGACGAACTTGGCGATAAATATGGCGAAACAAGCGAGAGGGATTTCTGGCCAGTGGTTAGGGTGCAGGTATCTCCAGAAACAATGACGAAATTCAAGGCAGTTATGGATTCACTGCCTGGCGATGATGAAGCGGAAAAGTTTGATGCGCTTGTGTCAAGAGAGTTATGAAGATTCATATTGTCGATGCGATGCCACTTCACCTTTCTTACGCAAAACGGGGGGGGCAGACCCTAACGGTATGAAGTTGCGCATTCTTTTATCCTACTGGTATTACAAGGATACCGAACTTGATGCTCTATTCGAGAAGTATTTCACTCCACCTTATCCGGATGTGTTTGCAGACAGCGGCGGATTCTCTGCAATGACTCAGGGTGCTCAAATTGATGTGAATGAGTATGCTGCTTGGATAAAACGATATAAGCACCTTTTCAACACTTACGCAAATTTAGATGTGATTGGTGACGCAGGCGCGACGTTAGACAATCAGCACCGATTAGAAGATTTAGGTGTTGAGCCTATTCCGGTGTTTCACGTCAACGAGGATTGGGTGCAGCTTGAAAGTTACATAGAACAATATCCTTACATTGCTTTAGGTGGCATGGTTCCCTATATGCGGTACACCAAGAAAATAATGCCCTGGATTATCAAAGCGTTCAAATTGGCTGGCGACAAATCTGTATTTCACGGGTTTGGCGCAACGTCTTGGGAAGTGATAAAAAACTTACCCTGGTATAGTGTGGACAGTTCAAGCTGGGGTGCTGGATTCAGGTTTGGGCAAGTTCCGTTATTTGACGAAAATAAGGGCAAGTTTGTCACTGCGAAACTCGGCGATCCTACTTCGTGTGGCAAGGCTTCAAAGTTGTTTCGCAGTCTTGGATTTGACCCGCTCGATTTTGTTGACCGCTCCAGGAATGACCGTGCGAAGATTAGCGCGGTTAGTGCGCTGTCTTACATGAAGGCTGAGCAATGGCTTCGGAATAGATGGGGTGAAATACATATACCGAAACGTGATAGTGAACCCGTAGGTCTACGGGTTCACCTTGCAGATGCTAATGCGATGCTGATAAGGGAATCAAGGTGCATCTTGCAGATGCACAGCATGAATTTGGCGATGCCAGGCGTGCCGTCAATTACTTACAAAACCAATTAGATATGAGGAAACCATGAAAAAAACCAATTTAATAATCGTATTGACCGCAGGTTATCTACTTTGCCAGATTATTGCGGATGTAACCGCTTCAAAGATGGTTGATTTATTCGGCATCTACGTTCCGGCTGCAGTGTTTATTTATGCGCTGACATTCACTTTGCGCGATGTAGTCCACAAGCAACTGGGGAAGCAACAGGCGGTGTTTATGGTCTTGACTGCTGGGGTTGTGAACGTGCTGATGGCTGCGTATTTTATGCTGACGGTAGCATTGAAGCCCGCTCCGTTTTGGGGAAATCAGGAAGCCTATAACCTGATACTCGGAGTTGTGCCACGTGTTGTTGGCGCGTCAATTCTGGCTGAGATGGTTAGCGAATTGATTGACACGGAAATCTATCACCGCATCAAACACTTAGCACCCTGGAAGCGCGTACTTGGATCGAACGCGGTTAGTTTACCGATTGACTCACTAATATTTGTCTTGGTTGCGTTTGCAGGAACAATGCCATTTGCGGCTTTAATTTCGGTCGTGTTAGGGCAAATTCTGCTGAAATCCGTCATAACTGTGATAAGCATTCCGCTTATTTACATTGTGCCAGACAGACCAATTGCAACAGATTCAACACTATAAAAAATGGCTAAATTGACGGTTGAAAAGGTAAACGCGCTAATTGACGAACTTATGGGCAACGTCTCAATGGTTGCACGTACTCTCAACGTTGACCGAACAACCGTCTACAACTTTATGAAGAAGCACCCAACCGTGAAGGCAAAACTGGACGAAGCCCGTGAGAAGATGATCGACAACGTGGAGTCAAAACTTTACTCAAAGGCGCTGGATGGTGACACGACTGCGATGATTTTCTTCCTGAAGACGCAGGGCAAGTCGCGCGGGTACGTTGAGCGGCAAGAGGTGACGGGGGCGGACGGGGGAGCGGTGTTGGTCAAGTGGGATGATGAGAACAACGATTGACGTGCAACCGCATCCAGGGCAACTCGAAGTCCATAACAGCGATGCGCGTTTCAAAGTGCTATCGGCTGGACGGCGATGGGGCAAGACGCGGCTGGGGGTCAACGAGTGTTTGGACGCGGCGAGCAAAGGCGGGCGCGCGTGGTGGGTAAGTCCGAGTTACAAGACGAGCGAGGTTGGTTGGCGACCATTGCGGCAAATTGCGCGCAAAATACCGAATGCAGAGGTCAGGCTGGTGGATAGGATGGTCACGCTTCCAGGCGGCGGATTTGTGGCTGTTAGATCAGCGGACAATCCCGACTCATTGCGCGGTGAGGGGCTGGACTTCGTGGTGATGGACGAATGCGCGTTCATGCAGAAAGAGGCGTGGACGGAGGCTATCCGCCCGGCGTTATCGGACAGGCAGGGCAAGGCGTTATTTATCAGCACACCTAAAGGGCGCAATTGGTTTTGGGAAATCTATCAGCGCGGATTGCAAGGTGACGAAGGTTGGCAGTCGTGGCAATTCCCGACTTCCAGTAATCCGTTTATCGCTAAGGAAGAAATTGAGGCGGCTAAGCGGGATTTGCCTGAGATGATATTCAGGCAGGAATACTTGGCAGAATTCATTGACGATGCCGGTGGCGTGTTCAGGCGGGTGCAAGAGGCGGCAGTCTTAGAGCCAAAAGAGTATGAGGAAGGTAAGCAATACATCGCAGGCGTTGACGTTGCGGCTTCGGTTGACTTTACTGTTGTATCGGTGCTGGACGCGGAATCAAAAGACCAAGTTTATCTCGATCGGTTCAACCGCGTGGATTATCCGGTGCTGATTGACCGGTTAGAAGCTGTTTATCACCGCTATCATTTGACTTCGATGGTGGTTGAGAGTAACAGCATTGGCAGACCAGTCATTGACGAGTTAGTTGCACGCGGATTAAACATCGTGCCATTTACAACGACTTCGGCAACGAAGCAATCTATTATTCAGAACTTGCAAGCTGCATTTGAAAATGGGCAAATCAGGATTCTTAATAATCCTGTGCTTGTTGGTGAGCTATTGAGCTTTGAGAGCAAGCGCAATGCATCGGGCGGGTTTAGTTATTCTGCACCGGACGGGATGAATGATGACTGTGTGATGAGCTTAGCAATTGCAGCGACCATGATAGCGAAGTATAATCAGACTGGAGGGATTTTCGCATAATGGCAAATATATTCTCTCGATTAGCACGCAAGGAAAAGCGCACCGTTGTCATTCCTCTCTGGGAAGATAACCGTCCTCACTACTCTGCCATAAGCTATGAAACTGTTGTCAAAGAAGGCTGGCGTAAGAATGAGCTAATTTATGCTTGCATTGACAGGACGGCTCGCACCGCCTCGCAGGTTGCCACTAAAATTGTTGATGGCAAAGGGAATGAGCTTGACGATCACCCGCTGAGACGCTTAATGTCCAGTCCCAACCCGTATATGTCCGAGTACGACTTCTGGCAGTCTGTTATCCTCTATCTGAACCTTGCAGGTGTGGCATACTTTGAAAAGGAGCGCTCTAACTCTGGCAATGTGGTTGGATTGTGGCCGATGCGTCCTGATTGGACTGCCCCGA
>ENA-UOYA01002816-UOYA01002816.1-activated-sludge-metagenome-genome-assembly--contig:-NODE-2816-length-16257-cov-24.323911_pt1 | contig 16257 bp, 18 predicted proteins | sample MGYA00238163_ERZ764804 | MGnify/ENA primary metagenome ERZ764804 (study PRJEB28919, sample SAMN05720223) | activated sludge metagenome | isolation source: Anaerobic digester | place: Hong Kong... | reverse complement strand
TTTCCCCTGATCGAGCAGTTCCATAAGTTCAAGCTCTTTCTGACGGTTGTAGAATCGCATAATGATTATTTCTGTAATCATTATATTTATAATCATTCTTGCGAAAAGTGGTCTTAAAGGTGGTCTAAAATTAATGAAAGCCAGCGAAGTATCTTGTTTTTAGTCCAAACCAATCAGTCAATTTCAAAAACAGAACTTGCTGAGAAAATTGGAATAAACGCTTCTGCGGTCCAGAAGAACCTGAGCACATTAAAGAAAAAAAGCTTTCTCAGAAGAGTTGGCTCTGCAGAGGTTGGCACTGGGAAATCATTGCAGAATGAGGAATTGAAATCCATCAACTGGACTCAAACCTCAACTTTGACCTTCTGTACCCCGACGAAGTCAAGATGTCCCTCTTTCTCCTTGTCGGTTTCAACCTCAAGGTACAGTTCAATTGCTTCTTTTATTCTCCTGTTTAATTCATCAAGCGTCTCTGCCTGCGTATGACATCCCGGAAGTTCAGATACAGAAGCTACGTAAATTCCATCTTCGTCCTGTTCGATAACAACAGTAAATTCTCTCATTTGGCGGCTTCTCCTTTGCCGGCGGCTTTATTTTGAATATATAAATCATATCCAGTGATTTTATTTATATCTGTGGAGAAGCTTTAATGGCAAATTTTATTCTTCAAAAATTTAATAATGAAATCTCAATCTGGATTCTAAACCTTGCTGGTTCCCTTAAAAGAAATCTTTTATAATCCTGCGAAAATCTGTTAATCATGGAAGAAAAGTACAGGTTTTTAGCTGTCGTTCACAAAGAAGGAAAATGGTATGTTTCCTGGTGTCCGGAGCTTGATATTGCAAGCCAGGGAGAAACAATTGAAGAAGCCATCGAGAACCTGAAGGAAGCAATTGAATTGTACCTTGAGGACGAAGATGCCCAGATCCCGGCTGCCGGACAGGTTTTTACTACAACGGTAGAGGTCTCTTCCCATGCCAAAACTTCCCACCCCGTCAGCTCGTGAAGTCATAAGAGCTCTGAGCAGCCAGGGATTTCAGGTGGTATCTCAGAGGGGCAGTCACATCAAAATGAAAAAGGTAGATTTGACTGAAACGCATATTGTTATTATTCCAGATCATTCAGAAATACCTGCAGGAACCTTAAAGTCTATTATTCGGCAAGCAGGAATGACTGATGAAGAATTTATCAAACTTCTGTGATTTTATCACATCAAAATCTTCTAGAGATAATCTTTTTTTCAAGTTTTGTTATTTTTATCCAATTCTATCTCATTTGGATTCGGTTAAGGAACAAAACGTCAAAAAATGCTATTTTTTATGCAACATCTAAGCAGATTCTGCTGGAAAATCACTATACGTAGTATTCGAAGTTGTGCATAAAATTCGTTAACCGATGACAAAAGAATTCTATCTATCCTTTTGATAATTGTGATTTATTCAGTGCAGGACAATCAGTATGGCTCTGGTATAAGAAGTAGATTAATAACAAAATTACCAATTATTCTTTATGCGGTTTACAATCAAACTTGAAGAATCTGAGGAAGGAGGCTATACCGCCCAGTGCCTTGAAATTCCTGTCGCTATTAGCGAAGGGGATACTAAAGAAGAGACGCTTGAAAACATTAAGGAGGCTATCCAGCTTGTCCTGGAAGTAACAAGAGAGCAGGCTCAGGTAGTGGGAGAAATCGCTACAGTGGAGGTTTCAGTTGGCTGAACCCTTGAGCTAGAAAAAGATTTGGCTTTTTTAAAGTTTAAGACTATTCTATCTTTAAAAAACAATCAGGCTTTTTATAAGTTCAATCCATTCATCCCGCGTAATTTTTACATCTTTTATTATCTTGTTGATCATTCCTTTTCCGATCTTATCTGTGGGATGCACAGGAACTATCGTGGTTCTTCCATCTGGATGTTGTAAAAATAAGTGACTGCCTTTCTGCCTTACCTGTTCGAAACCCATATTTTCAAGCGCTTTTATGACCTTTTTACTAGGAAGAGGCGTTATTTTACTCATTCAAACCTCAACTTTGACTTTCTGGATTCCGATAAAATCAAGTTGCCTTTCTTCCTCTTTGTCGGCTACAACCTCAAGATAGAGTTCAATTGCTTCTTTTATTCTACTGTTTAATTCATCAAGCGTCTTTGCCTGCGTATGACATCCCGGAAGTTCAGGCACAGAAGCTACGTAAATTCCATCTTCGTCCTGTTCAATAATGACAGTAAATTCTCTCACTGGTTTGCGCTCCTTTTAAGATTACAAATCATATTCCAATGATTTTATTTATAGCTGTGTTAACTTCCCTGTTTCCTCTTTGAACGCCTGTTTTCAGGAAGAGGATTATATAAAAAGCTGATTTCAAAGAGATCTTCCGGTATATTTCTGTAGAAATATATTTCCGGCGCCTGCTGCTCCCCTCTCCCCCCACCTGCCTTTTATTAGTTTCTGATCCTGCACCAAACCGGTCCGCGACAGAATCTCTAGATCGGGAAATTCTCAAAATGGATCCCTGAATTCAAAATCTCTGGTAGCGGCCGGAAATACACGAGGTAATTTTAAAAGTTTCAGGAGGAGGTATTGAGTTTACTGATATTTTCTATTGAAGAACTGGCTGATGTGAAGGGATTATTGATGCACTTTCCGGGACCAGGTGGTTTGAGAATGTTCTAAGGGTGCAGGAGAGGAAGAGGGAGGAGAGAGATGATTTGGCGAGACTTTCTTACTTTGGTTTTAGAGGAAGATTATGCTTTAATTGAAATGAAAAGACTGGCTTCCTTACTCTATTTCCTCTAACAATTTTGCAATTTCTTCAGGAGAGGGTAACTTTCCTTTGAATTTTTCTGGCAGGGTAGAAACAATTTTGTACTCCGCAACACCAATGGGCTTACTTGATTCGCGAAGAGCATATTCTACAATAGTTTTGTTTCTGGATTTGCACAGGATGATGCCGATAGCGGGATTTTCGTGGGGCTGTTTTACAAGATCATCGAGGAGGGCCAGGTAAAACTGCATTTTACCTATGTATTCTGGAAGGAATTTGCCAATTTTAAGTTCTACTGCGATGAGGCAATTTATAGCCCGATGGAAGAGAAGAAGATCGATGAAGTATTCTTCATCTTCTACCTGAATGCGGTACTGACTGCCTATGAAGGTGAACATTCCACCCATTTCCCGCAGGAAAACTTCCAGTTTTAAGAGAATTTCCTTTTCGAGTTCTTTTTCTGAGTGGAGATCTCCGAGTTCGAGGAAATCGAAAGTATATTCGTCCTTGATTGCGAGTTTTGCCTTAGATCGAATTTCTGCCGGGAGGGTTGTTTCAAAATTCGTCTGGTTGAGCAGGGTCTTTTTGAAGGTATCGTTTTCAATCTGAACTATCAGAACATTTTTAGTCCACCCGAATTTCCGGGTTGTACGAAGATAAAATTCGCGTTCAAGGTCATCTTTACACTTTTCCATAATTGCTATATTGTGAGTCCATCCTATTTCTCGCACTAATGGTGCGAGTTTTTGATTTTCGGCATATGTGAGATAAAACATCCTCATGCGCCAGATATTTGAGGGAGAGAAACCCCTTACTCCAGGGAACTCTTTCTGGAGGTCTCTTGAAAGCTGATCGACAACGGACTTGCCCCATGTCTCATTTTTTTGCCTTTCAACAATCAACTTTCCAATATCCCAGTAAACTGAGATCAATTCCCTATTTACTGCTTTTAAAGCCTCGTACTGACCTTTAAGTATTCGATTTTTGATTTCTCCAAACAGAGTCTTATATTCAGAAGTTTCAATACCTTTCATACAGCCATCCCAGAAGGCGCTCTCAAAAAGAACTCCGGTTTTCTATTTTTACAGTGTATCCAACCTTAAATATTCTTTACGCATATTTTTCATTAATTTTGTAGCAAATTTCTCGCACCATTGGTGCGAGATTTTAAAAGTTCACATTTCCGGTTTCTGTGATTCTAATTTTAACTTACTCAGGTAACGTTTTTGTGACTAAAACCCAAGTTCAGGATTTCCTGGCTGAGTTTGAGATCTGTGAATTAGAGGAAAATTAATTCATACACGGTTCATGCTGGCTCATAATCTAATAAAAGTCAAGATGCCAGGATATTTCTGTAGAAATATATTTCCGGCGCGTACTGCTCTTCTCTCTCCCCACCTACTTCTTATTAGCTTCTGATCCTGCACCAAACCGGTCCGCGACAGAATCTCTAGATCGTGAAATTTAAGTATGCAGAATGGCGGAAAGTAGAACCGCGACTGGACGAAGGGTAGATGAACTCATAATACATATAGAGGCAATGACAGGAATCAGTGACGAAAGCCTGTTTATCTACAAAGAGGTTAAGGAAATCAAAGTCAGGTACAAGCAGCAGAAGGATAAGATACAGGCAAAAATTGATGCGTTGAATAAAGAAAAGGCAAGGATGTAAAGACTTCACAGTTTGATTTTTCAGGGTAAAGGCTGGAAGTTAAGACATTTTCAATAGATTTTCCAAACATCTTTTTATTAAAAATAGCGAAGTCACCTTTTCCCGTCCTGATTACAAAATTAATAATGTTCCCTTATATATTCATAAGCTTTATCGAAAAGCTCCTGGTCCTTATGAAGCTTATACTTCAACAGAGTTTTTCTTAAAGCTTTCTTGATCTCTTTTTCGCCCGTATCAGTCCACTGCCAGCCTTCAAACCTAGTGTATTTTACGACACTATCGATATCATTTACGATTTTTTCTACTATTACTGGAGTTTGTTCGATTTTGCATTCCATAAATAACTGGGTCAGAGCTTCCTTTGTATTATCGACAGGTTCAGCGGGAGTTTCCCTTTCCAATTTGACAGTTTCCTTTGCAATTTCCAAAAGCCCTTTTAGAAATTCGATGCTATTGATTGTGTTTTTGTAGTGTTTGTTCTTCAGCTCTTCCAGCTTTTTACCCAGCTCTTCAAATCGAGGATCATTTGCATTCTTGTGCAACTTCCACTCAATCTTAATTTCTATCTCTTTAGCTTTCCTGGATGCTTCTTTTTCAGAGATTTTCTCTAGAATATCTGCATCCATTATCAGTGTTTCAAGATCGTCTCGAATTGTTTGAACGGTAGTGTTTTCGTGTATCAGGTCAAGAGTTTTAGGGCCAAGTACATACCATATAAGCTTTCCACTGCCGCTGGTTGGTTTAATGGATTGGTATATCTGAGTCAACCATTTGTAATCGGTTTCATAAGGATTTAAAAATGAGTCTGGAGAGAGTGCTTCCCAGTGTCGTGCAAGATAGGAATAATCTGCTGCAAACTGGTCTCTCAGTTCATTTGTAAGCAGACAGTCCTGGGCGGGAAGTAGTCCTTCGTATCCTTCAAGGCTTCGGTCAATGCCTTTAAAGTAGGCCAAACACTTCTCAATGGCAACTGGGAGTTCCTCTTTTAATTTGTTGAGATTGGATATTACATTCTGTATCTCTTTTATGTCAAAATTGAGAGCATTTGCAACATTGTCAAAGATGCCGAGATAATCAACCACAAGCCCATGGTCTTTATTTGGATATGGACGGTTTACCCGGCAGATTGCCTGAAGAAGGGTATGGTCTTTCATAGGTTTATCGAGATACATAACCTCATTTATCGGGGCATCGAAACCTGTTAAAAGTTTTGAGGTTACGATTAGGAGTCTGAGCGGATCAGACGGGTCTCTAAAACGATCCAACAGTTTTGCTAGCTCATCATCAGTCAGTGAGTACTTCTGCTTCCAATCTTCCGGATCTCCCTGTCCGAGGGTCATGACCACAGCGGATTCCTCCGGGTCTAGGTATTTATCGATTTCCTGTTTATAGAGATGGCACGCTTCTCTGTCAAAAGTGACAATCTGACCTTTAAAATTGCCTGGTTCTATATGTTGCTTATAGTGATCCACGATATTTCTACAGACATTTTTTATCCGGTCTGGAGCCTTTACAAGTACACCGAATTTTGCAGCACGTTTTGACAGCTGGATCTTATCGTCTTCTTCCAGCTGATCAATCATCCCGTGGAAGGCTTCATCGATTGCTTTCTGGTCTATATGCAGCTCTACAGGTCTTGGTACAAAATAGATCGGAAGGGTTGCTTTATCTTTGAGGGACTGCTCAAAACTGTATTTATTCATGTACCCGCTTTTGTCTTCTTCAGCCCCAAAAGCCCAGAACGTGTTTCTATCTCTCGTGTTTATCGGAGTGCCGGTAAGTCCAAAAAGAAACGCATTCGGAAGAGCTTCTCTCATCTTCTTTCCTAGGTCGCCTTCTTGAGTCCTGTGAGCTTCGTCAACCAGCACAATAATGTTATCCCTTTCATTTAATATGCCGTCTGCTTCTGCGAATTTATGAATCGTGGTAATGATGATTTTTCGCGTATCCTGTTCAAGCAGGCGTTTTAACTCATCTCTTGATTCCGTTGTTACTGTATTCGGAATATTTGCAGCGTTGAACGTCCCGCTAATCTGGGAATTCAGATCAAGCCTGTCCACAACAACAATGACTGTGGGGCTTTTAAGCTCGGGATTCTGCCGGAGCTGCATAGCTGCATAGACCATTAACAGGGATTTTCCCGATCCCTGGAAGTGCCAGATAAGCCCTTTTTTGATCCGGCCTTCAATTACCCTTTTTATTATCTGCTTTGTTGCTTCATACTGCTGATATCTGCATAGAACCTTAATTTTCTGGCCGTTTTGATTCGTACTGAATATTGTAAAATTTTTCGTAATATCAAGCACGGTTTCCGGGTTTAACATCAGGTTTACAGCATGTTTTACTTCTTCAAGATGTTCAAAAGCAGTATCTGTAGTCTTTCTCCAGGGCTGCCACTTTTCAATCGGAAGCTTGATCGACCCTACACGGTAGTTTTTTCCTTCACTTGCAAAACAGAAAACATTTGGTACGAATAATTCCGGAACGGATTTCTGGTACTCATCGAGTTGAATAGCTCCATCAAGCCAGGATATTGAAGGTCTTACAGGACTTTTTGCTTCTCCAATGACAAGAGGAATCCCGTTTACAAGCAATACGAGGTCCGGCCGTCTGTTCAGGTCCCTTTTTGGTGTAAAGCTGTACTGCGTGGTAACTATGAATTCATTGTTTTCCGGCTTCTCGTAGTCAATCAATTTTATTGAAACATGTTCTCCGCGTTCTCCAAAAGGCATGGTTTTTTCATTTTTGAGCCACCGGGAAAATTCTTCATTGGCTTTTACAAGCCCTACGCCTCTGACTGAAATGAGAATAGCTCTTAATTTATAGATGATTTCATCTGCACGATTTGGGTTTTCTGCAATTAGAGGATTCAATCTAATCAATGCGTTTACAAGATCTTCTTCCACAAGGACATCCGATTCTGTCCTATTAAGTTCGTTTCTCGGGACAAACTTCCACCCAATATTCTTCAACAGATCCCGAATAAAATTTTCAACTGAATTTTCCTCGTTGAACACCAGAAACCCTTCTCTTTTAAGATAAATACAGCCTAATATTATAGTATGTTCTTGATATTCCTAGTTAACTCTTACTAAATATAATATGCTGTTTTAAGCTAAAAAATAGAAACGTTACCAAATAAAAATCGTTTGAAATAAGAAAAGTAGTTTCTTGTTTTTAAAATAGACTTTTTGAAGATCCCAAACAACAAATACTAATAGTGCTTATAGGTTATAGTGCTTCAGTATTATAGTGCTAAAGCACTACAACGCTACAGATTTAGTTTAAATTTACACTAAAATATGCAACCGTGACAAGGGAATTTTATGCCAGAAGAGGACCAATCCAGCTCCAGAAAAGCTTTCATTCTTGAACTTCTCTCAGGGCTGGGTAAAATAGAAGGCAGAACCAAATTACAAAAAATAGTATTTTTAGGGCAAATGGAGCTTGGGCTCCCTGAATTTTTCAAATTCGACAAATATCACTATGGACCTTATTCCTGGGAACTTACTGAAACCATCGAAGATTTGATTGCAACCGGCTACATAAAAGAGGAAAAAGAGCACTGCGGAGATTTCGTCACATATGTCTACAAGCTTTCGGATTTCGCGCAGTCCGAAGTTGAAATTCCTTCCGAATATATTCCCGGAGATAAAATAGAGACTCTGAAAAAACTTTCTGAACTCCCCAGGAGTGCAATAATTGAATATGTCTACAGGAAGTACCTCCCAGAAAGACTTACTGCATAACGGTTTTCCTTTAGTTATCAAACCCCTTGATTACGTGGAATCCGAAGAAATTAAGAAGTTAATCTTTGCTTTTGAAGACGATAGGACTCTACGTAACTTTTTTATAACCTTAACTTTACTTTTTCATAGGGAATATTCTTCCTACTTTTGCATATTTTATCTCATTCTCATCCTCTAAATAATCATTTCAAATAGTAAACTATATAAGCTTATATTCCCTATATCATAGGGATCATGGAAACCTGGGTAAAAGACTGGCTTGAAGAGCAGCATAGAGCTGGAAATAAATGTCTTGAAATCAAAGTTCGAGGCGACTGTCACTATGTTTACCGTTCTACGAGTAGATATGACAAAAAAATCAAGAAAGGTCGTAAAGTATCAGTCTACCTTGGTAAACTTGACAAAGAATATGGATTTATACACAAAGGTGAGAAACCTAAAACTAGCATAATCCCTGTGCCTCGATCTATCACAGACTATGGAAATTCAATGATTCTGCATAATATGATGGCAGAACTTAAACCTCTTCTTATGGATAATTTCCCGGAACACTGGGAAGAACTCTATGCCATGGCAATTGTTCGTGTTAATGGGTATACCCCCCTCAAGAGAATCAAAGATAGTTGGGAAGAATTCTACAATCTTGAAGGCATAAAACCGAATTTGAATCCATCCAATCTTTCAAAGGTGTTACGGGAAGTAGGTCTGGACAGGTTCGGCCAAAGTGAGATATTCAATCATCTCAAAAATGTAGACACTCAACTCGTCTATGATTTAAGCACATGTTTCTCCCGATCCATGAGTATTCTACAGGCTGAAAAAGGCTACAATAAAGACTGTATTCAAGTCCCTCAGATCAATTTTGCCCTTCTTTGTGGTCTTGATAGTGAAATACCTGCTATGATCAAGTCAGTTCCGGGAAGCGTGAGGGATATAAGTACTTTGTACAAAACAATAGAAGAGTTAGATATTAAGGATAAAGTATTACTTCTTGATCGTGGTTTTTTCTCCGAAGACAGCCTTAAATTATTAGAGCAAAAACATGTCAAGTTTGTGTTACCAACAAAAAGAAACAGTCATTATTACGACACAAGAATACACCTTAATGAAGAATTCATCTATCATGATCGGCTAATCAAATGTGGAAAAAGAAAGTTGGGAGATAGGTTTCTATATTTGTATGAAGACCAGGACCTGAGACTTGAAGAACTGAAGACAATTTTCAGGAAAAAAGAGGAAGGAAAAATAAGTGATGAAGCGTACTCTTTGAAACAAAAAAGCGCAGGTAAATTCTTAATTATCTCCAATTATGACATAGGGAAAAAGGAGATGTATGAACTTTACAAAAAAAGAGATTCCATTGAAAAATTGTTTGATGCATATAAAACAACGTTAGATGCTGACAAGTTGTATCTTCATGACGATGAGAGTGTTTATGGGCATGTGTTTGTGGCATTTCTTTCATTATATGCATACTGCAAATTGTTGAAGGCGATTAAAAGAGCAGATATTAATGATAAGTTTTCACCAGCTGATATCTTATTGAAATTCAGGAAAGTGAAAAACATAGATTTTGGTGAAAATAATATCATTACTGAAGTTCCTAAGAAAGTAAGAGAATTAGATAAAATTCTACGATTTGATATATTCCCTACAAAAAATGGGAGTTAAGGTTATAAAACAAACTTTTTCAGGCCTTTCTTCAAAAGACGATTCTCAGGAAAAAAGCCGAGAAAACAACAGTTACCAGTACTTTTTTGACTTCATCCGGGAATCTCGCCTGCTTCCCAAAGCAATGCCCGGTAAATCAACCTCAAAATACTACACCTATATTTCCAATCTCTCCAATATCGCAGATCAATTATTCTCCAAAACAATAAACAGATCTCTTGCTCACGTTTGCGAAAAAGCCGAAAAAATCGGGATAATAACTCCTGATATTTTCATTGACTCGGTAAAACACAATGGAAAGGAATTCGATAAAGTCACTTTCGCAGATGAAGAACAGATTTCTGAAGACTTTTCCCTCTGCACTCCCGAAAAGTTCTGTTTCTACAAAATCTCTGAATCCCTCTACGAAATCTGGATAAAACCTGAAAATACCGGCTTGTTTCTAGAAGTATGGGTTTACCATACCTTAAAAGAACACTTCAAATCGAATGAAGAAATTGAGATCTTCCACAGCGTACAGGTCTACAACAAAGGAGCAAGAGCACAGCCTGAAACACTTGAAGCCTTGATCGAAAGCAATGCTTTGAAATCTGAAATCTCAGAAGTCACTGAACTTGATGTCCTTATCACAAAGAACAATAAACCTTTTTGTATCATAGAATGTAAAAACAGTGAAGCGAATATGTATGATGTCATGAAACTCTATGGTGTAACCCAATTACTAAAAATCAATAACGGAATTATGGTGACCAATAAATTCCATAAGTCTAAGGGCATAACCAATTTTGAAAACCTTCACATCGTTTCGGATGTAATCAATAATCTGGATTTTCCTGCAAATGTTATTGAGATTATAGAAGGAATTTTAGAAAAAGTCCATTAGACAGCGAATATTGAGCTGTCAATGGTGGATATAGACTCATAATAATTATAATCAACATTATGAATCATTTCTATGATAGAGCTTTAATTAAGGTTTTTGATGAACTCAAAGGTACTTCGAGTTTTTCTGACAACAATTCATTTGTTAGTTTATTTTTTAATCTGGACAATTTCTCGATATGTACGTTTTGTTTTTCAAGTTCTGTTTCTACCTTTTCTAATATCTGAACTATACTTTGTTGTTCTTCCTTTGATGGGATAGGCACCACCATCTTGGCAAACTTTGTAATATATATATGCTTTATTGTGGAGCCACTGGAATCAGATAACATTCTTTTTTGGATATAAGGAGACTGGAGCATTTGTACGAAAAAGTTCAAGTTAATTGACTCTTTCTTCAATCGCATACATGCAACGGATTGATTTATGCAAATATCATTTCTATCTACAATTGCAACTTTCCCAAGCGTTCCGTCTTTTGTTAGCAAAATATCATCAATAATAGGTTTGGATTTTGGCGTTAATTCTTCATATGCTGTATATAAGGTATGTCTAGCGGAGTCATACTGAATTTTCCCCTTATTGATGTTTGCAGCTGTTATCATAAATGGCCCTTCATCAGTTGTGGGCATTGGGTTAGTAAATCCATACGAGACATATTCTGTAATGTCACTTATTTTCTTAACTTCCCATTCCTCCGGAATCCTCCCAAGTTCACTATCTTTAAACCGGGTGTGCCCAATTCCTTTTGTCAGCAGTTCGTTAAGGAGCCCCTGTTTGAGTTTTTCAGTTGTTTCGATGAGTTCTTCGGTTTTCTGGATATTATCTTCAATTGACCAGAGAAGTTCTGAGATCTTTTTTTGCTCTTCTATGCTTGGAAGCCAGAATTCCTGTGCTGCAAGTGTTTTCCATTTTATTGTTGGGGACATTGACCCTTCAGAAATTGAGTGTGCAGTCTTCCAGAAGATACTGGATTGCATGAAACAGGGTAGAAAATTAGGGTAAATTTTATCTCCTGTTGGGCGAAGAACCATTGAGTGAGCTGAAACTACAGCATCTCTGTCACTTATTGCAACTTTCCGAAGATATGAATTTCTCTTTCCAAAAATTATATCTCCTTTTTTGCAGAGAAACTTTGTTGCATCTACATCTTCTGTTGAGCCAAATCTTTTGATCCTTATACAGTCAGTATCCAGATGTTCTAGTCCGATATAGTCTTTCAGTCCTGACTCGATAGGTTTATCTATTCTATCTGTAACGACTGTGGCGATTTCATCAAATCTTGCTTTTTGCCAGTCAGAGTTAACCTTTTTTAAATCAGTACTCATTAAATCCCACCTCTTTTAATATTGAAAAGATTTCTTCAGTTGATTTTTTAATGTTCTGACTGCTTTCGTTCCATTTTTGGATCAATTCATTAATTGGCTCCTTTATTTCTCCAAGATCATATTTTTGTACATAGAGAGGAACATTTAGACTGTAATTATTATTTCTCACCTCTTCAAGAGAGGAAACATATGATTTTCTTGGAACATTCTCGTTTTTAGTGTACAAGTCAAAGAGAGTTTGGATATTTTCATCAGACAAAAATGCCTGTTGTTTGTCCTGTACTACTTCCTCAAAACCATTTATGAAGAGAATTTTTCCTTTCCTTTCAACGGTCTTGTTTTTTCTGCAAATTACAATACATGCTTCCATTACAGAATTGTAGAACAGATTTTTCCCAAGGCCAATTACACAATCCACATAATCGTCTTCAATCAATTTTGTCCTCATACTCTGCTCAGAATCTCTGAAGAGAATTCCATGAGGCCAGAGAATTGCACACCTGCCGGTATCTTCTTTCATCGAGCAGATGATGTGCTGGAAAAAAGCGTAATCAGCGCAGCCCTGAGGAGGAGTTCCGTAGATGTTTCTGCCCCAGGGGTCTTTTGTCCAGCCGCTCTGGTTCCATTTCTTGATCGAATAAGGAGGATTTGCAATTACCATATCGAACTGCTGAACCCTGTCATTTTTGATGAAAGCTGGATTTTCAAGAGTGTCACCTCTTATGATATGGAAATCACCGACGTCGTGGATGAACATGTTCATACGGGCGATAGCTGAAGTTATGAGGTTTATTTCCTGGCCGTAGAGTTTGATATTGCGGTACTCTTCGCCTCTTTCCTTTACCAGAAGGAGAGAGTTCAGAAGCATTCCGCCGGAGCCGCAGGTTGGATCATAGATGGATTCGCCGGATTTCGGGTCCATAATAAGGGCCATCAGACGGACAACTGTTCGGTTGGTGTAAAATTCGGCTGCTGTATGGCCGCTATCATCTGCGAATTTTTTGATAAGATATTCGTAGGCATTTCCGAACTGGTCCTGGGGGACATTTTTGATGGTGAGGTTCAGGCTTGAAAAATGTTCGAGCAGGTCGATGAGAGTTGTGTCACTCAGACGGTTTTTATTGGTCCAGTTTCCGTCTCCGAAGATGCCCTCAAGCTTGTCAGGATTTGCTTTCTCGATTTCACGCATAGCATTCTGAATTGCTTTTCCAACATCAGTGGTGATTTCCCTTACATCTTTCCAGTGTGAACCGTCCGGAACTATGAAGCGATGGTTTTCTGCAAACTGAGCGTATTCAAGGTCTCCATCGGATTCTCTGAGAGCTTCCTCGAACTCTTCGTCATATACATCGGAAATGCGTTTAAAAAACATCAGGGGAAAAATGATATTTTTGTATTCTCCAGGGTCAACGCCTCCCCTGAGAAGAGTGGCTGCACCCCACAGGTACTGTTCAAGTTCCTGCTGGCTTACATGAGAATTATCTAAACTCATAGGACATTCACTTCTTTAAGTAACCGCTTCATTTTTTCTTCGGATTCCAGAAAAGCTGCGTAATCCGCTTTTAGCTGTTCAAGAGTGGCTTTCAGGTTTATTTCTTCGACTTCATGGACTTTTTTAACATAAAGTGGGATATTAAGGTTGAATTCGTTTTTCCGGATTTCTGAAAGCTCAACTACCTGAGATATGTTTTCAATATCTCCATAATTCTCATACCACTTGAGCACGGTTTCCGCATTCTCTTGCAGGAAAATGTTCTGGCTTCTGCCCTTCTGGTACTGCTCGGATGCATCGATGAAAAGAACCCTGTTCTTCCTTTCATCGTTTTTCTTTGAGCGGAAAACGAGAATACAGGCGCTTATTCCGGTTCCGTAAAACAGGTTGGGTCCAAGTCCGATAACAGCTTCCAGCAGGTCTTTTTCAATTAGAGTTTTTCGGATTGTTCCTTCAGCTCCCTGCCTGAAGAGAGCTCCGTGAGGCAGCACAATCGCCATTCTTCCGGTCTCAGGAGCCATTGAAGCTATCATGTGCTGGACCCAGGCATAGTCACCATTACTTTTGGGTGGGGTGCCTGCAATATTTCTGCCGTAAGGATCTTGAGACCAGTTTTCATGTCCCCATTTTTCCAGTGAAAATGGAGGATTTGCAATTACGATATCAAATTGGGCAAGCCTATCGCCTTCAAGAAAAGCAGGCTCTCTTAGTGTATCGCCTCGAATAATCTGGAAGCTTTGTACAGCATGAAGGAATAGATTGATTCTTGCGATTGAGGAAGTTGTAAGGTTTTTTTCCTGACCGTACAATTTTAATGTTCTTGAGTCTCCTCCATTCCTCTGAACATAATGATAGGATTCAAGAAGCATCCCACCTGAACCACATGCAGGATCGTAAATCATTTCTCCTTCAAGGGGTTTTAGAATACTACCCATCAAATGGACTATTGGCCTTGGTGTATAGAATTCACCGGCTTTCCTGTTAGTAAGATCTGCAAATTTTTTGATTAAATATTCGTAAGCCTGGCCAAGCATATCGGGTTCGACATTGGATTTTGAAAGTACGAGAGAGTTAAAGTGTTGAATGAGATTAATCAAGAGCTCATCGGATAATCTATCTTTGTTTGTCCAGTTCACATCTCCAAATATGCCGTAAAGCTGATCAGAATTTGATTTTTCAATTTCTCTGAAGGCATATTGAAGAGCTTGACCAACATTCTGGGTTGTTTCCAGAATATCTTTCCAGTGAGCTTTCTCAGGGATCACGAAGTCGTGGAACTCACTTAATCCAGCGTACTCTTCATCACCTTCCGACTCTTCAAGTGCTTCTTTAAATTCTTCGTCATAAACATCAGAGATTCTTTTGAAAAAAAGTAAGGGGAATATGTAAGATTTAAAATCAGAAGCATCGACAGGGCCTCGCAGTATATTGGCGGCACCCCATAGTGATTGCTCTAATTCTGAAAGGGTCATCTTGTTCATTTTTCTAATTCTCCGCTTTTGAAACGTCTGTAATGTAAAATGAAGGCAATTATATGTGTTTCGAAGTTAAGCGATGAAATGATTTAAAAAAGTGTTGATTACATAAAACAAAAATAGAGTTCAAATATTTTCGTCTTGAATGGAGCATTTATTCCAGACTTGGTCCCAACTTAGAGCCTGTCCAAAATGTATTGTGACCTGCTGTAACTTTTACAATAATTAACATGTACTATTCGACAGGGGACACTCACTTTTATTTGAAAAATTTAATAGATATATACTTATTTTATCCCTAGAAATATTAACCTGAGTAATTGGGAGGGGAATTTATGCAGGATTACCTGATTCAAATAGCATATACGCCTGAAGCAGTAGCTACATTAGTAGCAAATCCCCAAAACCGTGAAGAAATGGCACGCTCTTTAATTGAGAAACTTGGGGGAAAACTTAAAGGTATCTGGAATTCACTTGGCGATTATGATCTGGTGGAAATCGCAACATTACCTGATAATGTGAGCGCAGCAGCCCTATCTATGGCTATCTTGTCTGGAGGTGCTATAAAGATCTCCAAGACTACACCGTTGCTGTCTCTTAACGACGGCATGGAGGCTATGGAGAAAGCATCGAAGCTGGAATACAAACCACCGAGCAAATAATTAAGAAGAAATCACTTTTTCCTTTTTATAAAGAATTCCTTTTATCTTTAATGACTTTTTTATTTTCTTAAAAATGGGGTTATTCGCAATCAGTCGCCAATCCTAAAAATAAAAATTAAGTTTTAATAATCCCTCTGGTGGACTCGGTTTTGTTACTTATCTTCCGGCTGAATGATAGAAAATGGATAAAAAAACTGTTTTAATCTAACATTCATTCCAGACTTCGTCATATTCATTATCCCAGAATGATAAAAGAGAATCCTCTGTAATAAGAGAATCCTCTGTAATAGTACTCTTATTTTTCGCAAACGCAACTTCAGGAAAGTATTTGCAGTTTCTTACATGCTTCAGCAGTTCTTCAATAATTTTCATAACCTGGTGTCCCACTCTTTGGATCAGTATCTTTACTCCAGGAAATCTAACCGAAGAAACTCATGTCGGCACCAGTTTACTTAACATATCATCCTTCATTATCTGGTGAAGAGCCCTTTCAGAAACAACGTCGATAGAGATTCCAACATGTCTTCAAAATAAAATCCAGTTCCCGTAAGGTGTAAAAGGCTCGATC
>ENA-UOYA01002815-UOYA01002815.1-activated-sludge-metagenome-genome-assembly--contig:-NODE-2815-length-16260-cov-9.401851_pt1 | contig 16260 bp, 13 predicted proteins | sample MGYA00238163_ERZ764804 | MGnify/ENA primary metagenome ERZ764804 (study PRJEB28919, sample SAMN05720223) | activated sludge metagenome | isolation source: Anaerobic digester | place: Hong Kong... | reverse complement strand
CGCTTGACCCGTTTGATGCGCCGAATATTAGGCCAAATCTGACCTACGAAATTACCAATCCGAAAACAGGTGAAAAACATTGGCCTCCCGGTGGGCGCCATTGGCGAGTCCCGCAAGAAGAATATTTCCGCCTTCTTCAAGAGGGTCGCATTATGTTCGGAAAGACTGGCAATGGGAAGCCTATGCTCAAACGATTTTGGTCGGAAGCGAAACAGAAAGGAAAAGCACCTACTACAATTTGGAATGACCTTCCAACCACGACCGATGGCACAAAGCTACTTGAATCCATGTTTCCATCGGAGATGAAAGCCTATCTGGACAGGATGAAACCAAAGCCACCGGGTCTAGTTGAACGCATGGGAGTTTTGACATCGGTCTCTGGGAATGAGTTTTTTCTCGGCTACTTTGCCGGTTCCGGCACCACGGGGCACGCGGTCATCAACCTCAACCGCGAGGACGGCGGGCGGCGCAAGTTCATCCTGGTGGAGATGGCCGAGTACTTCGACACCGTGCTCCTGCCGCGCATCAAGAAGGTCACCTTCACGCCGGAGTGGAAGGACGGCAAGCCCAAGCGCATGGCGGCTCCGCAGGAAGCCGAACGCAGCCCGCGCCTCGTCAAGGTCATCCGCCTGGAATCTTACGAAGACGCCCTCAACAACCTGTCCTTCGATGAAAGCAGCGGGCAGATAGCGCTGCAACTGGAAGACTACCTGCTGCAATACATGCTCCGCTGGGAGACGCGCAAGAGCGAGACCCTGCTCAACGTGGAGCAACTGCAAAGCCCCTTCACCTACCGGCTCCGCATCCACCGTGATGGCGAAACCCGCGAGCAACCCGTGGACCTGCCGGAGACGTTCAACTATCTCATCGGGCTGGACGTGGAGACGCGCCGCGTTCTCCCCTCGCCCCCTGGGAGAGGGGCCGGGGGTGAGGGCCGCTACCTGATTTACCGCGGCGTCACGCGTGAGGGGCGGCGCGTGGCCGTCCTCTGGCGGGAGACGGTCGGCTGGACGGAGGAGGACTACCGGCGCGAGCGGGACTTTGTGGCCGCGCAGCAACTGACCGACGGCGCGGATGAAATCTTCGTCAACGGCGACAGTCTCATTCCCGGCGCGCAGGCGCTGGAGACGGTGTTCAAGGCGAGGATGTTTGCCGGAGTGGAGGGTTGAATCATGAAACCAGGTATTGAATTCCCGAAAGAAAGAATCGCCGAATTCTGCCGGCGGAATCACATTCGGCGATTATCGGTGTTTGGATCTGCCCTGAGCGAGGATTTCCGGCCAGATAGCGACATTGATATCTTGGTTGAGTTCGAGCCGGAGCACATTCCCGGGCTGTTTGGCATGGCGCGCCTGGAGCGGGAGTTATCCGCGATGTTGGGGCGCAAAGTGGATTTGCGCACACCCGAAGACTTGAGTCGCTATTTCCGCGATCAGGTGCTGGAAAAGGCGGAGGTGCACTATGCGGCCGGATGATGTCGTTCGCCTGCGTCACATGCTGGATGCGGCGCGCGAAGTCATCGAATTCGCTGCTGACACGTCCCGCGAGGATTTGGACAGGGACCGCAAGCTGACTCTGGCATTGGTAAAGGACATCGAGATCATCGGAGAAGCCGCCTATCAAACCTCTGAGGAGACGCGCCGCCAACTCACGAATATTGCCTGGGAAGACATCATTGGCATGCGTCACCGTCTGGTGCATGCTTATTTCGATATCAACTTGAATATCCTGTGGCAAACCGTAATGAACGACCTTCCGCCATTGATCGAGGCGCTCAAAAACGCTCTGGGTGAAGATTGATATGAATGGCGCGCCTCAGCAGTACCTCAAACTGGAAAACCGCCTGGTCCTGCTGGCCTGGCTCAACAGTCTGCTGGGCTATGAGGGCAACAAGGACATGCTGGCGGATACCAAAAATGTGGCCGAGGGCTTTGACGCTTCCGGGCGCAGTTTCATGTACCATCATCTGATTGCGCGCGGCGGCCAGGTCAAAATCGCCGCCGATGACCTGGAACGCTACGACGCCAACCTCCGCGCCCATCTGGAGAAAATCAACCGCCCTCGCGCCGAACCGGTCACCCTGCGCTATTTTCAATACCTGGCCGCGCTCCTTACCGAGATTGTTCTGGATCGTCTGTCCCGTCACCAGGCGCAACTGCTGGCCAACCTGAACGCCTTTGTCCGCGAACGCAACGCCAAGAAACTGCCAACCGAGCCGCCCGATGAACCCTTCACCGAAAGCGACCTGACCAAACTGGCCTACTGGATGGCCACCGGCAGCGGCAAGACGCTCATCCTGCATCTGAACTACCATCAGTTTCTGCACTACAACCCGCAGCCGCCGGATAACATCCTGCTCATCACGCCCAACGAGGGCCTGAGCGAACAGCACCTGGCCGAACTGGCCGCTTCCGGCATCCCGGCGCGGCGCTTTGATCTGAACCACAGCGGCTTGTGGGGGAACGCGCCCAATCCCGTGCAGGTCATTGAGATCACCAAACTGGTGGAGGAAAAGCGCGGCGGCGGGGTGAGCGTGCCGGTGGAGGCCTTCGAGGGGCGCAATCTGATTTTCGTGGACGAGGGCCACAAAGGCTCCGGCGGCGAGGCCTGGCGCAAGTACCGCGACGCCCTCGGCGCGACCGGCTTTACCTTCGAGTACAGCGCTACCTTCGGGCAGGCGCTCAACGCAGCGCGCAACGACCCGCTCACCGCCGAATACGGCAAGGCCATCCTCTTCGACTACTCCTACCGCTACTTCTACGGCGACGGCTACGGCAAGGACTTTCGCCTCCTCAACCTGCGCGACGAAACCGATGAGGCCGCAACCGAACTGCTCCTCCTGGGCAACCTGTTGTCGTTCTACGAGCAGCAGCGCGTTTTTGAAGAACAGGCCGAAGCCCTGCGCCCCTACAACCTGGAAAAGCCGCTCTGGGTCTTTGTGGGCAGCACCGTCAACGCCGTCTATAGCGAGAACAGACAGAAACGCAGCGACGTGCTGACCGTGGCGCGCTTTCTTCACCACGTTTTGGAAAACAGGCGCGGCTGGGTGATCGCAGGCATCGGCAAACTGCTGGCCGGCAAGAGCGGCCTGGTCACGCCTGATGGCATGGACCTTTTCGCCGGGCGTTTCGGCTACCTGAAAGAAACCGGTCTGTCGGCGCAGGACCTCTATGCCGACATCCTGAAGCGGCTGTTCCATGCGCCGGCAGGCGGCGGCCTGCATCTGTGCGCCATTCGCGCCGCTTCCGGCGAACTGGGGCTGAAAGCCGCCGGCGCAGAGGACTACTTTGGCCTGATTTACATCGGCGACGTGGCGGAATTCAAGAAACTGGTGGAAGCCGATTCTTCCGGCATCACGCTGGAAGAAGACGCCCTCTCCCCCTCGCTGTTTGGCAGTATCGGCCGTCCTTATACAGCGCTCAACATCCTCATCGGCGCCAAGAAGTTTATGGAGGGCTGGAACTCTTGGCGCGTCTCCAACATGGGCCTGCTCAACATCGGGCGGCAAGAAGGCTCGCAGATTATTCAACTCTTTGGGCGCGGCGTGCGCCTGAAGGGCCAGGGGATGAGCCTCAAGCGCAGTGCGGCCGTTTCGGGAACTCATCCTGCCCACATCAAATTGCTGGAAACGCTCAACATCTTTGCCGTGCGCGCCAATTACATGGCGCAATTCCGCGATTATCTGGAGCGCGAAGGCGTGGAGACCGAACCGGTCGTCGAACTTCCGCTCTTTGTCTGGGCTAACGAACAGTTTCTGCAAAGAGGGCTGGTCGTGCCGCGCCCGGGAGAGGGCCGCGACTTCGCCGCCGAAACCGCCCTCCTGCTCAATGCTGATGACAAGATTCGCTTCCAGGTGGATTTGTCGGTCAAAGTGCAGGCGCTGGAAAGCACAGAAACCGGCTTGCATGAAGCGCGGGTCAGGAGTGGCGAGGGTGCGCGAATCCCTGCTGAAGTGCTGGCGCTGGTGGATTGGGAACAAGCCTATCTCGCCATGTTGGAGTACAAAGCGCGCAAGGGCTGGAGCAACCTGGTCATCCAACCCGAAAGCCCGCGGGCCATTCTGGAAACCGTTCCTTATACCCTCATTGCCGATGAGGCTGTTTTCCGTCCGCGCACGTTCCATGACTGCGCCCGTCTTCAAGAGGCTGTGACCGTCATCCTATGCAAATACATGGACGCCTATTGCCGCCGCCGCCATGAAAAATGGGATAGCGAGCACCTGATCTATCGCCCGCTGGACCTGGACGACCCCAACCTGGCCTTCAACCGCTCCAGCGTGCAGGAAAAGAGGGCCGCCTACACCGTGCGCGTACCGGGTTCGCGGCAGGACCTGATAGCGGCCATCGAGAAACTCCGCGCCGATATGGATAAACTCATCAAAGAAGAGAATAGCGGTCTACCGCGCATTCATTTCGACCGCAGTCTCTACCTGCCTTTGTTGCTCAAGAAAGGCGACCAAGTAACTGCCGACCCGCCGCCGCTGGAGGAGAGCGAGGCGCAGTTTGTCCGCGACCTGAAAGCCTTCTGGGAAGCCGAGAAGGACAAGTCGCTGGCAGGCAAGGAAGTCTATTTGCTGCGCAACCTGAGCCGCGGCAGGGGAATCGGCTTTTTCGAAGAAAGCGGCTTCTACCCCGACTTCATCCTGTGGATTGTAGAGGGGCAAAACCAACGCATTGCCTTTATCGAGCCGCACGGGATGTTGTACGCCAAAGCCTACATCCACGATGAAAAGGCGCGCCTGTGGGAGCAATTGCCTGGGCTGGCGCAAGAGATCGGCAAGCGCAGCAGACGGCAAGACGTTACGCTGGACTCATACATCATCTCTGCCACAGGTTATGACGATTTATCTCAACGATACGGTGATGGGAAGTGGACGAGAGAGGACTTTGCTCAAAAACACATCCTCTTCCCAGAACGAAATTCGCAATACGATTATCTGAGGTATCTATTAACTTTTGGTGCCAGTTCTAGAGGCTGAAGGGAGCCAGATGAAAATGAACCGCACCGTCTGCGTCAATCTCCAGCCCATCCCATTGCACCAACACATTGAACATGGCCATCGTGTAGGCCAAGCGACTTTTGAAATACGCCCATTGGCGATGCATCACTTTTTTGAAATGACTCACCAAGGTCAGCATTGACAATACTGTCTCAATGATCATGCGGCTATTCCATTCGCCGCGTTTACAGATTTTCAGATTCGCTGGATGCCAATTGCGCCTGGCAAAGGCTTCGTCAGGTTAATAGGATGTGGCGAACTGCCAAGAAGGCGCTTGCATAAGTCCTGTGACGCCTGTCTTTCGAAGAAGATGTATCTGTTGATGTGTACTGGACAAACAAAAAATGTGATTTATGAGCCTTGACCTGTGAGTGGAAGCTGCAACCGCTCTCTTCTCACGGCTTACTGCTCTCTATTTTCAGGGGAGAAAACTATGGCAAAGTGGTCGGATGGATACGTTCATGCGAATGGGCTGCGCCTGCATTACTATCGCACAGGCGGCGATAAACCTCAGGTCGTGATCAATCACGGCGCCGGCGATGACGGCCTGTGTTGGACGCGCGTTGTCAAGGAATTGGAGCGGGAGTACGACGTGATCCTGCCCGATGCGCGCGGCCATGGAAAATCAGCTTCTGGCAAGGGGGATTACTCTAGCCGGCAGCGGGTCGCCGATCTGGCGGGGCTGATCGAAGCCCTGAAACTGGATCGCCCGGTGGTGGGCGGTCACTCGATGGGCGCGGATACGGCCATGGGCCTGGCGGCGGAGTATCCGCAGCTGACGCGCGGTGTTTTCCTCGAAGACCCGCCTATCATCCTGCCCGGCGAGTCATTGGGCGGCGATCAAGTCATCAACCCGGACGAAATCGGCAAAATGATGGCGAAGTACATGCGGATGTTCAAACTCCTGCCGCGCTTTGTGGCGCTCAACATGGCGCGGAAGGGAATGCCGACCTACGCGGATGATGAAATCCAGCCGTGGCTTGATTCGAAAAGAAGGGTGAGTTTTGACTTTTTGAAGGCGATGGGGGGCGCGCTCATGGAATTCGCCGCCGCACCGTTGGACGTCATCCGCAAAATTCAATCGCCTGTTTTGTTGATCATCGGCGACAAGGCCAAGATGTCCATCGTCTCGCCTGAAGCGGCGCAAAAAGCCGCTGAAGCCAACGCGAAGTTGCAGTTCATCCGCCTTGAGGGGGCGAGTCATGACATCCGCCGCACCCGCTTCGACGGCTACATGCCCGCGCTCCAGGAGTTTCTGGCAGAAGTGACGCGCGGGGCATGAGCTGCCTGTCAGCGCTGATGCAAGGGAGGCGTGAATCTGAAGTAGCGCGGTGATAGTGGTGAAGGACGCTATCCTGGATGGAGCTGGGTTGGCGTCAGCGTTTCGGACATAGGGGGGAGCCATGAGCGAATATCAATATTACGAATTTCAGGCGCTTGATCGCCCGCTGACGCGGGAAGAGCAGGAGGCGGTGGCCAGCCTTTCCAGCCGCGTGCAGCCGCATCCCCGGCGTGCGGTTTTTGTCTATAACTACAGCGACTTCCGGGGCGATCCTGAAAAGGTGCTCGCGCAATACTACGACGCGATGTTCTACCTGGCAAATTGGGGCAGTCGCCATTTGCTGTTTCGCTTCCCTGCAGCGTTGGTGGATGTGGCGGAGATGGAGCGTTACCGCGTGGCGACGGATGAGGATGACCCTTCTGAGGCCATCACCGTGGAACAGCTTGGCGAGTACGTCGTCTTGGGCATCCGTCTGGACGAGGAAGAAGGCTTTGATTGGGTGGACGGCGAGGGCTGGCTTGACCGATTGATCGGCCTGCGGGAAGAGATATTGCGGCGCGACTACCGGACGCTGTACCTGGCATGGCTCAAGGGCATCACTCTGGAATACCACGTCAATCGGGAGGCGCTGGAACCGCCCATCCCGCCGGGCCTCGCTACGCTCACGCCGCCGTTACAGGCCTTTGTGGAGCTATTTGATGTGGACGAGGACTTGCTCGAAGACGCTATCAAGCGCAGCCCGGCCCTGAAGCCAGCGCGCCTCAGTCAGGCGCGGCTGCGCCAGGCCATCCAGGGGATGACAGAAGAGGACAAAAACGCTTTCCTGTTGCGTTTGCTTGCTGACGAACCCCGCCTATCGCTGTCCCTCTACCAACACCTGGGCTTCCTTCCCGCGCCCGCCGCAGGCGAGCTCTCGCGTCGCACCGTCGGCGATTTGCTGGCTTCCATCGGCCTGGATGATGACGAGGACGCATAGAGCAGCAACTTTATCATGACGTCTGGAGTTGCCTTTATTTTTCCGCCAGAATGAGCACCGGAGCTGCTCCAGGTACTGGAAATGTCTCGATCGGCGTTAGGCCGCCGATATTTACGGAATGGCGAAGGTAGCGTCGGCCATCATGCGAAACAATTTGGAGCTGTTTGAACGCGCGAGCGCCATAGGAATAATTGCCCTTATCTTTTTGGCGCTGGCAGGTTTCTATACCCTGGATCATCGGGGGGAGAGTTTAACGGCTGTTCCCTCCAACGTGCCGGTCTTTTCCAGACCTGGGGGTTACTATGAGGACGGCTTCCAGCTCATCCTCAGCACAGCGGTGCCCGGTGCGAAGATACGCTATACTCTGGATGGCGCTTCCCCTACGGCGGAAACCGGCGTGCTGTATATCACCCCTATCCGTTTGAGTTCGGATACTCCTGCCGTGACCGTCGTCCGCGCTCGTGTGGAGCCCGCCGACGCCACTCCTGGCCCGGTGGCAACCGCAAGCTACTTCATCGGGGTGACGGCTGAGCTCCCGCTCCTCTCGCTGGTCATTGACCCGGCCGACATGTGGGATGCCGAGCGTGGCCTCTATACCCACATCGAAGAGCGCGGTGTGGAATGGGAGCGCCCTGTAGACCTCACCTTCGTTGACGAAGATCGTAGTCAGGGCTTCCAGGTTGCCGCCGGTGTGCGCCTGCATGGTGAATGGACCCGGCGCTTCGACAAGAAGTCCTTGCGTCTCTACTTCCGCAGTAAGTATGGCGCGACGCAGCTCGCCTATCCCCTCTTTCCCGGCAACGAGGTGACTACCTTCGACCGACTTGTCCTTCACAATGGCGGTAATGACTCGACCCAGCCTGAGGTCAATTGGACCCTCTTGCGCAATGCACTCGTTACAGAGCTCGCTTTGACCATGGGGACAAATGCTGCTTATACCCGCCCGGTGCTGCTCTTCATCAACGGCCAGCCCTGGGGAATCTATCAGCTGCGGGAGCGCATTGATGAGCAGTTCCTGGCGGATCACTATGGCATTGAAGAAGCGGATATTCTGGATTCACCGGCAAATCAGTGGGTCAGCAACACGGTTGCCGGCGACCGTGAACACTGGGAACAGCTGCTCAGCTATGTGAAGTCCCATGATTTACGGGATCCCGTGGCCTATGCCGATGTCGCAGCGCAGGTGGACCTTGCCAATCTCATTGACTATACTTTGCTGCAGCTCTACTCGGGCAATGTTGATTGGCCTGAGCATAATGTTAATCAATTCCGTGCGCGACGTGCTGGAGGGCAGTGGCAGTGGATCGCCTGGGATAATGATTACAGCTTCGGGTTGAACCTGCCGGCTTATTTGGGATTCGAGGGCGACATCGTCACCGTTGATCTTGTGCAGAAGCTCTTTGAGGAAGATCATGCAGCGACGGCGGGCGAGGACACGCTGCTGATCCGCAAGCTCTTCGAAAATCCCGATTTCCGCCAACGTTTCTTGCAGCGCGCTGCGGAACTGCTCAACACCACCTTCGCAGCGGAGGCGGTCGCGCCGCGGCTTGAGCGCCTCGTCGCGGCGTTGGCGCCGGATATTGACTACGAGATTGCGCGCTGGGGCAGCAGCGTCAATTGGGCGCTGAGCGTCGAAGACATGCGCGATTATGTCCGCCGTCGCCCTGATGCGCTGCGGGCGCACCTGGTGACTGCTTTTGACCTGCCTGGAACGGTCGCGTGCACCTTTGCTCCCCCTGACGTTGGCGAAGGCAGTGTGGCAGTCGCTGGACGGGTGTTGGAGGAACTTCCCTGGACGGGGGTTTATTTCCGTGGGATACCCCTTGAGTTGCAGGCTGTTCCCGCGCCCGGCTATCGTTTCGTGGGGTGGGAGGGGCTTGAGGGCGAAGCGCCCCTGCTGACGCCCCCCCTTGCAGGAGAATGCGCCTTTACGCCACGCTTCGAACCCCTGTCGCCAGACCTTCCCTGGGCCGGCGACGTGACGTTTACCGCTTATCAGGTGGACGATACGGGGGGGATTGAGGGCGATTGGTTCGAGGTGCGCGTCGAACGGTGTGGAGGGATTGACCTGCGCGGTTGGCGCTTGACCGATAACGACCGTAAGGATGCCACCGACGAAGGTTCGTTATTCCTGGCGGACATCCCGGCTCTCGCCGCGGTGCCTTGTGGGACTACCCTGCGCATTATCGCTACCCGCAGCGCTGCCAACGATGCCCGCTATCCCCAGGACGATCTCGCCGCATGGGACCGCAGCTTGCTGCTTTACATAGGGAATGGGCATCTGATCGAGGGACACGATGCGTGGTTCGATTTGGGGGCGCAAGACAACCTTGCCGTCCTGGCGCCTGGGCCGACAGCATCTTACACCGACGATGTGGGGATTGCTTTTATCTCCACACATCCCCTGGTCACCGCCGCGTCCTTCGGGGTGCTGAGCGATGGCGTGAAGGGGACGGCGCCCTGAGCTGCCCGTGCCTCTCTGCTTTACTCCTTTAGTGTGAAACTACCCAGGACGACCGCGCGATCAGACGGCGTCTCGCCTTCAACGGTTGTTACTGCGAGACGCTCAACGGTAGCGGGATGGTAGAGACCCACGGCGAGCCGGTAACTGCCCGCCGGCAATCCCTCAGGCGTGATGAAACTATGGACGTCGGGTATTTTGTCCCCTGGCTGCCAGGCGCCTGTAGGATAGCGACCCTCCATGGGCATCCCATCATGCCCGCTCACCTGTTGCCCATCCTGATTCAGCAGATGCACAAAAACGGTTACATCTTCCATGGGTGCCGCATCGGCTTCCCAGTAAAATATCACCCGGGCCTCCTCGCCTGGCTTCAACGTCTCCGGCAACTGCGCCGCTGTGAGTCGCACGCCGTTCTCGAAGGAGGCGTCAACCGGCGTCGCTTCAGGGGGAATCGTCCCCTCCCACGGCACGGCCACGTAGGCTAACTTGAACCCCTCGACGTCGGCATCCGGCACGCTCAGATCAAGGTGATAGGCGCCGACGGGGGTTGTGGCTGTGGTGGTCAGACTGAAGCGTTCAGCGATTATCTCTCCGGGTAACCACCACTCCACAGGCAGCCCCTGCGGGATGAGGTGCTCGACCTGCGCGAAGTTCTCACCCGTGAGCGGCGAGAAGATCCGCACAATGGCCCGGGAGGCTTCCGCTATCGGCGTTTCGGCGCGCAGGAAGAGGGTCAGGTAGACGGGCTCGCCTGCTTTCAGAGTGGGGGGCCAGCGTCGGTAGGCCACCACGCGCGCTCCTGCGCCGAGCGGCAAATCAACCGGCATGACCTCCCCCCGCTCGTAGCTGCTCTCACGATAACGCCACACCGTCACCGGCGCTCCGGCGTCTGCCAATGACCCGAAGCGCTGGACCGGCTCATAACGTTCCTCGAACCAGCCGATGCCTGTCATGCGATCCCAGGCAAGGGAGCGCGTAGAGACACAGAAAGCGGGCGGGTCGAGGTTTAGCGCCGCCAGCAGGCGCGCGAGGGTCTCGCTGTTGGGCATCTCACCCGTCCAGGGAATCACCGGGCGCTGCGCTGCCACGCCTGCGCGGACCTCGCCCCACACGACGTCGCCGGGAGTACTGTGGGCGCGCACCCATTCGCCGGCGCTGACCTCAAGGGCATTTAAGGCGACGGGCCGCGCCTGGTAAGCCGTGTAAAGGGCGCTGCCGCGGGCCAGCAGGAAGGGCAGCGCGAGCAGAAACGCTCCGCCGGCCATGGAGTAGGATTTGCCGGGGACGCGCCACGCGCGTGCTCCGCGTTCTGCCAGCCAGGCGCATCCCAACCCGGCGGCGACCGCGCCCCCAGCATAGAGACCCGCTACGAGTGGGGGAGCGCCGCTGACCAGCGCAGCGCCGCCCCAACCCAGCAACGCGAGCATCACCGGCGCCCGGCCGGACTTTATTCCCAGTCCTCCCAGGGGGATGAGGAGCCAGTAGAAATCTTCCGTCAGCCAGCGCCGTCCTGTTTCGATGATCGCGCTGGCTCCCCACGTTAAGGGTAAGGGCGTCAGGTCAAAGAGTATCCAGCCTCCCAATAATCCGCCGGATGCCAGGCCCCACAGAAAAGCCGCTTCCCACGACAGATGTTTTTCCCGGCGCCAGGCAGCGATTAGGAAAGCGGTGACTCCCAGCCAGGTGGGCCAATCAAAGTAGCAGCCAAACCAGAGCGCCAACACGAGCAGCTGTGCGTGTTGGCGCTTTTCGAGGAGCAACACCAGCGCCCACCAAAAGAGGGCCACGACCCAGCCGGCGGTACTTCCGAAGGCGGTTCCCCCAAGGGGAGTGAGGGCCAGCAGGGCGGCGACAGCCGGCGCTGCCGGGGCGCGCCCCAAGGCCCGGACGGCGTAGTAAGCGATGCAGGTCGCAAATCCCCAGCCGACGGCGCCGAGCAGCCAGAGGACGGAATCGAGCGGCAGGGACAGACGGGCCATACCGGTCAGCAACAGCAGCGGCAGGGGGAACCGCCATGGGGAAAAGGCCGTCCCGTCAAGGCCGAAGGCGGCTTGCCTTCCGGCGGCGAGATTGCGCGCAGCGGCTATCAGAAAATAATCCTGGTCCGAGAGATACGGGCCCCAGAGCAAGGCAAGGATGACAGGCAGCAGCGCCCACAGCCATAACCTGGAGCGTGACGTCAACCGCATGTTAAAGCCTGCTGCCATTACTTTTTCCTTTACGATGCTTTACCATGCAGCGAGCACGCCGTTGACATATTTGGAGTTGCGGCTGCGGGGCAGAGGAAAGTGGCGGATCACTTCACGCACTCGCTCTTCCTGAGCGCCATCGGCCTTGACCTCGATGATGACTACATCCTCCAACAACAAAGGCGCATCCAGATTGGGGCGCGGCGTCAGGCGCTGATCGTAGGCGCGTTGATCGTAATCGAGGGTAACACGTACAGCGTCATCGGGCGTGACGTAGTACTCGCGTTGATAGTGGTTCAGGAGCACCGGCGCGTTGATCTGTTTCAGTAATGTTTGCCCTTGGATGGGAAGGATGTCGTGTAAGGTTGCCAAAATCTCTATCCACGGGCGGGAGAGATCGAGAGTGCGGGGCAAGGGAAAGTGCAATTTCGTTCCCAGCAGATTGTCCTTGTGTTTCAATTCGAGCACGGCAAGCACTTCTGGCAAGGCGTCGCCGTACCAACGCAGCCTGAGTTTGTTGCGTACTCCCACCCCCTGGAGGTTTGTCTCCAGCCCACCGAGTCCGGGAGTGTCGAAGTAGAGGCTGTTTACCCGCCGCGGCGGATAGGCCACTCGCAATCCCGCCGGATGCAGGCGCATCCAGCTCCGTGCTTGATCCAGGTAGCGGGCGTCACAGACGAGTTTCAACTCATAACGTCGAGGTTGATCTGGAATCACTCATCCTCCTGCAATGGCAACGGCGTTCCCGGCCGAGCGGGCACCAGGACGCGCTCGCTGCTGCCCGCCACACGAACAGCGACCGAGAGAGTGAAGTCGCCGTGAGGATCGAGTTTGGCTTGAGCTGCAACAAGAGCCAGGGGGATATCGAAGTGGACGTAATGCACCCTGCTGCCGGCGTCATGCGCGCGCAGCACGACCCCGTCCGCCTCAGCGACCCGCTCGTCCTGCGCGTCGCGCTGCCATGCCGGATCGAGTTCCATGAAGGTCAGGCCGCCGATGTCGAAGCCCAGAATCGCTGCCGGCAGCTGCGTCACATTGGCCACGCCGACACGTAACACGCCGTAGCTCTCCGGTGTGGGGTCCGCGAGATAGGCGAAGACGGGGCGAACCGGGTTCAGGGAGCGGCGGATGAGTTCCTGACGTTCAGCGAGCCGATCCCACAGCGCAGCATCGAATTCCTCGCCGAACACGGCGCGCAATTCTTCGAGGTATGCCGGCGTGCTCACCCGCGCTGCCTCTTGCGCGTACGCTATTTGGATCTGTGGATCGTCGTAGGTGACGGCGAGCGAGAGGCGCTCGTCAGGATAAGGGGGGAAGGAGCTGGCAAATGATACCGGCTCCAAACGCTCCCCGCCTGGCGCCAAATAGAAGCCGAGATTGAGCGGGGAGGCGCGCTCGGGGAGGCCCCACAGATCAATTAAGGCCAGGAAGCATGCGTAGCGCTCGACGTCGAGAATCTCGCTAGCGGGCCGCGTCCCCGCCTGTAGAGCGCGAAGTAAACCGAGCGCTGTGTCACGCTGCGCTTGGAGCAACAGATCGCGATCAATGGCCGGATCGTCGAAGGCGTCCGCCTCCAGGTAATGTAATCCCCCGAGGTCGAGGACGGGATCGGCGAGCGCCGCGGTGAGGTCGCCGCCAAAATGGGCCACCTGCTGCCAGAAGGGATCGGCGTCGAAACCCACGATCACTCCGCCGGAGCGTCCTTGCGCTTCGAGGAATGGGCCGGCAAAGCCCTCCTGTAGCGCGTAGATACCACGGTCATCGCCGTTGAAGATAAGTCGCACTTGCTGTAAGCGCGCAATAAGCACGCCTTCCCGCGCTAATACGCGATCGAGGGCCACGGCTGCCTGCCCGCCGACAAGCTCGGGATCCTGGAGGTAGAAGCGTTGCATCCCGAGGAGGGTTCCCCCCTCTTGTACGCGCAGTTCGAGAGGCCATTTGCCCGTGGGGGTGAGTCCCACCGCGGGCCCTTCCATCAGCCGCAGCTGTACGGCGACCACCTCGTCGCCGACGCGCGCCACCGCGGGCAGAAAATCTTTGGCGCTCGTGAGGATCACATTTTCCTCCAGCGCCCGCGTGCGTTGTTCGAGAAGCACATTGTACTGGGCGAACTTCATGTCAATTTGTAACGTCGGGAGCGCCGGGGGAGAAGCCGTGGGGCGCCCCATATCTGGGAAGGGTTGTTTCCCATTGAAGGTGAGCCATCCTATCGCGAGGAGTCCGCCGAGGCCCAGCAACCACAGTAAGGTGCGCCACAAGGATGAAGAGGGCGCCTGTCCGATGACCCGCACGTTAGCCTCCCAGGATATGGTCGTGTTCGACAAAGGTGCAGCTGCTGCCGGGCACGCGGGCGCTGAGGTCATCCATCAACGCCACGAGCGCTGCGTCGTCAGGGCAGCGGATGAAGTAGGTGGCCTGCAGCGTGGAATCGTTGTTGTCAAGCCGGCGCAAGTCCGCCGTATCTACGTGCCTGAGGAGCACTTCCTTGATCAGCTCAAAGGTGTTACCCTCGCGGGGCGCGACCACATTCAGATAGAGATTGCTGCGCGGCGTGCGGTAGAGGAAGAGGGAGCGGAGGAAAAGGAAGGTCAGAATGATGAGGGTAGCGAGGAGGGTGGGGAGTCGTTGATCGGCACCGAGACCCAGGCCGATGGAGATGGCGATAAAGAGATAGGCTAACTCTTCGGGTTCCTTAATGGCGGTGCGGAAACGCACGATCGAGAGGGCGCCGACGAGTCCGAGGGAGAGCGCCAGTGATGATTTGACTACGGAGATGATGAGCACGGTCGTCATCGAGAGCAGCGGGAGGGTTTGGGCAAAGCGTTCGCGGTTGGAGAAGGAGCGGCTGTAGCGCACGTAGAACCAGCCCAGAGCCAGGGCGAGCACGATGCTCAGCACCAGATTGACTGCCAACGTGGGCAACGCTAAAGGAGCTGGCTGTGTCAGCCCAAGTAAATTACTCATAAGTCCTCCATCATCTACGCCCGGCAGTGACTTGCCTGCCAGAACATGCTCTGTAACATTTAACGGGACGGGAGCGGGCGCCTCACTGGATTGGCCTGCTCCTGCCTTCCCCCGGCGGGGTTAAAGCCATTCTACATGCAAGGCAGTGTCAGTCAACTTTGTGGGCCCCGACGCAGCCGCGCTTCACATCACTGATGGGCGTATGCCGCAGCATGCGCCACGTTGCGCGGGCTTGCGGGGCGTCCTCCCCGAATTTCTGAGCGATTTGAAGCCCTTGGAGCCGTTCCTCATGGCTCTGGTTCCAACGGAGTCTGGCCCGCAAGTCGCCGCCGACAGCTTCCGCGCCATCCGGGCCGATGTTCCCAGAACCTTCACCTGCCCTTCATCTGGTGTACCCGCTCCCAAAACCAGCAGCCCGAAGGCATGCCTTCGGGCTGCTGGCGTTTGCGCATCCAGCGCGCTTACTTCACCTGGATTTCGACGACGCCCTTGACCTGGGCCTTGCTGGAGAAGCCCGGCAGCACGGTGCTGAAGCCGCCCTGCTCGCGGAAGGAGACGATGCAGTCCGCGCAGCTCTGCACGTCAGCCAGGGGCACCTCGGCGGTGTAGCCGTCATCGGCGACGAAGACGAGGGTCGTCGCGCCCTCCTTCACGCCGGCCTTTTCCAACAGCGTGTTGATCGGCACCCCGGTGTACGTGGAGACGACGCCCTCTTTGTTGGGCGCCTGCGCCTCGATGGTGTCCATGGCGCGGACATCCGCCTCAGCCCAGCCGATTTCGTTGTTGACATTGCCCGTGATCTTGAGCGCGGCATCGGCAGGAATGCCGCCGGTGGCCTCTTCCTCTGCGGTGCCGCCGCACCCGGCCAGGACGCCCAACACCAGCACGGCCAGTACAACCATCATCGTGAATCTCTTGAACATGCGTTTCCTCCTTCTGAGACGTGAAATGGGATAGAGATTGCGGGTCACAGTTACGGATTGGCTTGCGCCCGCGTAACTGGAACACCCAACGTTCGGTGGAGAGCGCCGGGCCCGCGACCCGGACGGATTCCCCTTTGGTGATCTGGTTGCCGTCAAATCCAGGGCGCCGACGGGGTAGATGGCTCTGCATCGCGGCCCCGAAGCCCGACAAAAAAACGGCGGCCCGGAAAGGCCACCGTCCCTGGTGAGGCATGGCCCGATCTCAGGCCTGCCTCTGGCGTGTCTCCTTTCCAAAGATGGGAGGCGCAGCCGTTTCCCGCGGCACCCTAACGGTCGCCGGCCATGCGTTGGAGGACGTTTAGGCCGCACGACTCGGAGATTTCATTGGCGTACATCAAAAGACCAGTATACTTAACCTTTGGTGCTAGTTTGTAAAAGTACGGGATGCTCCTATGCTATAGGTAGA
>ENA-UOYA01002807-UOYA01002807.1-activated-sludge-metagenome-genome-assembly--contig:-NODE-2807-length-16324-cov-6.351220_pt1 | contig 16324 bp, 16 predicted proteins | sample MGYA00238163_ERZ764804 | MGnify/ENA primary metagenome ERZ764804 (study PRJEB28919, sample SAMN05720223) | activated sludge metagenome | isolation source: Anaerobic digester | place: Hong Kong... | reverse complement strand
AGGTGCCCCATTAAAAGACATGTTGCTCGTTTAGGAGGAAAATCTTGAGACATATCATATCTGTTCTTGTAGAAAATGAGTTTGGTGTCTTATCTCGTATCGCTGGACTATTCAGTGGAAGGGGTTTCAATATAGAAAGTCTATGTGTAGCGGAAAGTATTGACCCTACCATCTCAACGATGACAATAGTAACGACAGGCAATGATGCTATCATCGAGCAAATTTTGAAACAGTTGAACAAACTTATCAATGTAATAAAGGTAACAGATTTTAAGGAAATGGATTATGTTTCGCGCGAGATGATCCTTGTAAAGCTTCATGCCGACGAAAAAACAAGGGAAGAGATTTTAAGGATGGCCGAGATATTTAGAGGCAAAATTATCGATGTATCCCCAAAGACCTATACCCTTTTGATCACAGGCGATGAGGAAAAACTGAGGGCATTTCTTACACTTGTTAAACCACTTGGAATAAAGGAACTCGTAAGAACGGGGCCTATTGCAATGGCACGAGGAGACAAGACGATAAAACCAAAAGAAAAACACAACAAAGGAGGAGAAACAGATGGCTAAGATGTATTACGATAAAGATGCGGACTTAAACGTATTAAAAGGTGTTAAGGTGGCGATAATCGGTTATGGTAGCCAGGGGCATGCCCAGGCACAAAATTTGAGAGAGAGCGGGGTCGATGTGATTGTTGCGGAACTCGAAGGCACAGCAAACTATGAACTTGCCGTAAAGCACGGTTTTAAGCCGGTCAGCGCCTCTAAGGCCTCAAAGGACGCAGACGTCATCCAGATCCTTGCACAGGACAACCTTCAGGCAAAGCTTTATAAGGATGAAATAGAGAGCAACATGAAAAAGGGTAAAACCCTCGTATTTTCTCATGGTTTCAATATTCATTATGGACAGATTGTGCCCCCTTCCGATGTGGATGTTATCATGATCGCCCCAAAAGGCCCAGGACATCTCGTGAGAAGAGAATTTGAAAGAGGCGCAGGTGTTCCATCGCTTATTGCCGTTTATCAGGACTACTCGAAAAAGGCAAAAAAGACAGCCCTTGCATATGCAAAAGGTATTGGCGCAACAAGGGCAGGTGTTATAGAGACAACATTCGCCGAAGAAACAGAGACAGATCTATTCGGTGAGCAGGCGGTTCTTTGCGGAGGCGCATCAGAACTTGTCAAGGCAGGATTCGATACACTTGTCGAGGCGGGTTATCAGCCTGAAATAGCATATTTCGAATGTCTCCATGAATTAAAACTCATTGTTGATCTGATGTATGAAGGCGGCATTTCATATATGCGTTACTCAATAAGCGATACAGCAGAATATGGTGATTATTCAAGGGGAAAAAGAGTCATATCAGAAGAGACCCGCGAAGAGATGAGAGAAATACTCTCAGAGATCCAAAGCGGTGAATTTGCACGCGAATGGATACTTGAAAACATGGCTGGTAGACCTGTTTATAATGCCTTGAAGAGGATAGAAAGCGAACACCTAATAGAAAAGGTGGGTAAACAACTCAGAGAGATGATGGGCTGGATTGGGAGAAAGGGTTGAGAGGAATGCCCATTGCGAGGGAAGGGCTACCCCTTATATGCCTTTCCCTCGGTCTTGCAATTCTGCTTTTTGTCTTAAAGCTACCGATATTTGCAGTCATCTGCTTTCTTTTCTTTCTGTTTTTCCTCTTTTTCTTCAGAAATCCAAAACGCACACCCATCAACAACGATGATGTGTTCATATCTCCTGCAGACGGAAAGATTATGGATTTAGGCGATGTGGATGAAAAAGAATTTATCAACAATCATGTAAAGAGGGTATGCATATTCATGTCTCCGCTTGATGTGCATGTGAACCGTGCTCCATGCGACGGCAGGATAATTAAGATACAACACAGAAAAGGTGAATTCGCCCTTGCATTCAAAAAGGATATAGACAAAGAGAACGAAAGGAATTATGTTCTCATCGACAACGGCAGCGAAAAGGTGCTTTTGGTTCAGGTTGCAGGCTTTCTGGCAAGACGTATTATATCATACGTTAAGGAGGGTGATTTCGTGAAGAAGGGCGAACCCTTTGGCATGATAGCATTTGGCTCAAGGGTTGACATTTATTTTCCACAACAATACGAAATTGTGGTAGAATTAGGCATGAAGGTAAAGGCAGGGGTAACACCCCTGACAAAGGTAAAGGTGAGCAAATGAGAAAAAGAAAAGGGAAAGGCATTTACATATTACCAAACCTGCTGACGTCTATCAGTCTCTTTTCAGGCTTTTATGCAATGATTGCAACAATAGACAAAAAATTTGTATATGCGGCCATAGCGATTTTCGTATCAGGCATATTCGATATGTTGGATGGCAGGGTCGCACGCATGACCGGTTCAAGCAGCAGATTCGGCGTTGAATATGACTCTCTATCAGATGTAATTGCCTTCGGTGTTGCCCCCGGCTTGCTCGTTTATATGTGGGCGCTGAAAGGTTACGGACGCTTCGGGTGGCTCGCAGCATTCCTTTATGTGGCATGTGGCGCCCTGAGGCTTGCACGATTCAACATACAGGTCGATACCGTTCAGAAAAAACAGTTTCTTGGTCTTCCCATCCCTGCCGCTGCCGCTGCAATCGCCGGAAGTGTTTTATTTAACGCCTGGCTTGGAAAAAATGGATTTGACATAAAAACGATCTTCATGCCTGTGCTTGTTTATATCCTCGCCTTTCTTATGGTTAGTGATGTGCGTTATTTCAGTTTCAAAGACCTGTCGTTTTTCAAGGGTCGTCCTTTTCGCTCTACTGTAACAGCGGTTCTGCTCATTGTGATTATATTTATTGAACCAAGGATTACGCTGTTCGGCCTGACATTTGCCTATCTTTTGTCCGGACCCGTTTATACTTTGCTGCAGCGCAAAAAGATCACGCTCGAGGACGCTACCCATCAGAGAGATAATCAAGCAAGGCAAGATGGTCTTCTATAAACGCATCTGCTTCTAATGACCTGTTTTTATAGGCTATAAACCTTACACCTGAGGAGGTAGCGGTTCCTTTGTCTACTTCAGAATCACCTATATATAGAACTTTGTCCTTTTCAACATCAAGCTCTCTCAGTATCTTTTCAACAGATTCAGGGTCAGGCTTAGGCTTGGCCACATCGAGCGCCGTTACAACCATATCGAAATAAGGTGAAAGGCTGAATCTCTCCATGATGTATTTCATCGATGTAGTTCTGTTTGTACTTATAGCCCTTTTCTTTCCCATCCTCTTTAATATATCGAGCGTTTCCATAAGGTTTGGCTCCATCTTGAGGTATTTGATGAAATCCTTGAAATCGACCTCTTTTTTAAGAAAATCCACCGCCCTCTTCTCAAGCGTTTCATCGTCTGGAAATATATGGTGTATCGATTCAAATACGGTATGTGTATGACAATATCTGTGTTCATCAGCTGTCAAGGGACTTCTGCCCATCGATATTGCAATATGATTGTATAGTCTACCGTTTGCCTCGAGGGAGTCAAAGAGCACCCCGTCACAATCATATATTATACAATCAATCTCCCATTTCTTTTGCTGCATGATTTTTATCTCCTGAATAGAATATGTTCATTTAGTCTGTCTGGTTTCTTCAGTTATTTGAAGCACGAGAAATCAGAGAAACTATAGAAACGTGAATCAAAGAAAAAAGCAAGCATAAAATTTATAGTTCTTAAATCTTTCAATTATGTTACAATACCTTGCGAAAAAATTGAGGAGGTAATGTATGATTAGTGTTTCTATTCCCGGCTGGGGCGATCTCGATATAGAATATCTTGTAACAGACTTCAACGGGACATGTGCCTTTGACGGAAAGCTCAAGGATGGCGTCAAAGAGATGCTTGAAAAGGTTTCGAGATATATAAAGGTGTTTATCATCACTGCAGACACCTACGATAATGTAGATAACGAAACCGATATATTAGGATTCAAAGTGCTGAAGGTAAAAAAGGAAAACAGCGGCGCCGAAAAGGCTAAAATAGTCAGAGAACTCGGGCCAGAAAAGGTCGTAGCAATAGGGAATGGCGCAAACGATGCCCTTATGTTAAGAGAAGCGGCATTAGGAATCTGTGTTTTTGGCGAGGAAGGTTGTGCAAATGCACTTTTAAAAGAGGCTGATATCTTTGTAACAGATATTCTCGATGCGATAAGCATTATCCTTCACCCTGAAAGATTAGTGGCAACCTTGAGAGACTAAAAAAAGGTGTCGGGGGGTCAAGGGGTCGAATGATGCACGCTTGACACCTTGAACTTAAAGCATAAAATCGAACATTTAAAAACAGGTAAATAAAAACCATGCTCGGTAATTTAATAAAAAAGATCGTTGGAACCAAGAATGAAAGGGAACTGAAAAAGATCCAGCCTATCGTTGAAGAGGCAAAGACATATGAAGAAAGGTTGAAGACGCTTCCGGATTACGAATTAAGTCAATATACCCCGCGCTTTAAAGAGAGAATAGAAAACGGGGAGGAGCTTGACTCTATCATGCCTGAGGCCTTTGCAGTTGTCAGGGAGGCTGCTTGGCGAACAATAGGGATGAGGCACTTTGACGTTCAGCTCATCGGAGGCGCTGTCCTTCATCAGGGAAAGATTGCAGAGATGGCTACCGGCGAAGGGAAAACCCTTGTAGCAACTCTGCCTGTATATCTCAATGCATTAAGCGGTCTTGGCGTCCATGTTGTAACCGTCAACGATTACCTTGCAAAGAGGGATTCCGAATGGATGGGACCTGTCTACAAATTTCTTGGACTTACAGTCGGTGTTATCCTGAACCCACTCAACGATTTTGAGCGTAAAAAGGCGTACGCATGTGATGTAACCTATGGAACAAACAACGAATTCGGGTTCGATTACCTGCGAGACAACATGAAATATTCACTCGATGAGTGCGTGCAGAGGGAATTCAACTATGCAATCGTAGACGAGGTGGATAGCATCTTAATCGATGAAGCGAGGACACCGCTTATCATATCGGGTCCTGCCGAAGAGTCCACAGACAAATACTATAAAATCAACAAACTCGTTCACCAATTAAGAAAGGATAAAGATTTCATCGTGGACGAGAAGGCGAGAACCGCCTATCTTACAGAGGAAGGCGTTGCAAAGATCGAAAATATCATTAAAGTGGACAATCTTTACGACCCCAAATATGTCGACCTGCTGCATCACATAAACCAGGCATTGAAAGCGCATCATCTCTTCAAAAGGGATGTGGATTACATAGTTAAGGACGGAAAGGTCATCATCGTAGATGAATTTACAGGCAGACTGATGGACGGAAGACGGTTCAGCGACGGGCTCCATCAGGCACTCGAAGCAGCTGAAAATGTCAAGATAGAGCGTGAAAACCAGACGCTTGCCACTGTAACATTCCAGAATTATTTCAGGATGTACAAAAAATTGGCCGGCATGACAGGAACGGCAGACACGGAGGCGGTGGAGTTCAAGAAGATATACAATCTTGACGTCGTGGTAATCCCGACAAACAGACCGCTTATAAGGACGAACTATTCGGATGTAATATACAGGACTGAAAAAGAAAAATTCAGGGCCGTCATAAACGAGATTGAAGACCTCTATAAAAAGGGACGTCCTGTGCTCGTTGGAACGCTATCGATAGATAAATCAGAGAAGGTTTCGGACATGCTGAAGAGAAAGGGTGTTCAGCACCATATATTAAACGCAAAAAACCACGAGCGTGAAGCGGAAATCGTGGCACAGGCTGGAAGGCTCAAGGCAGTTACCATATCCACAAATATGGCAGGCAGGGGCACAGATATACTGCTCGGTGGCAATCCAGAATTCCTTGCCTTGAACATGTGCAAAGGGCAAAAAGGCTCGGAGGAGTTCAATAAGGCGCTGGAAGAGGCAAAAAGGATATGCGCAAAAGAAAAGGAAGAGGTCATAAAACTTGGCGGGCTTCATATACTGGGCACGGAAAGACATGAATCGAGAAGGATTGACAATCAGTTGAGAGGAAGGGCTGGCAGACAGGGGGACCCCGGTTCATCAAGATTTTATGTATCCCTCGAGGACGAAATCATGAGGCTTTTCGGCTCAGACAAGGTCTCACCGATGCTTGCAAAACTTGGCATGAAAGAAGATATGCCTATTGAACACCCATTCATAACAAAGGCAATCGAAAATGCGCAAACAAGGGTTGAGGGACATAACTTCGAAATAAGAAAATACCTCCTCGAATATGACAATGTCATGAACAAACAGCGTGAAACGATATACGGCATGAGAAGACAACTCATGAGCAGCGAAAACGTATCAGACCAGATATACGATATGATCGAGGAGATATGCGAGGGTTTCGTGGATGAATTTGCACCCGAAAAGGTCTATCCTGAAGAATGGGAACTCAACTCGCTGAAAAATAGGATCTTCGAAACCTTTTTCTTCCATATCAATTTTGATTCGATCGATTTTAAGACGATCACAAAACAGGGACTTCTTGAGATGGTAAAAGACAGTGCGTTTCAGGTCTACCATAAGAAAGAGGCTGATTTCGGCGAACAAGAATTCAGGGCATTGGAGCGATTCATATCGTTGAATTCGCTCGATATACACTGGAAAGAGCATTTGCTTGCACTCGACCACCTAAAAGAAGGTATTGGACTTCGCGGATACGGGCAAAAAGACCCCTTAAGGGAATACCAGAAGGAAAGTTTCGAGCTTTTCCTCGATATGCTCGAGCAGGCAAAACACGACACAGTGAGAAAACTCTATGCGATTCAGCCTGCCAAGGAAGAATTGACACATGAAGAGCCGGCGATGTTCTTCAACAAGGCGGATGAGGCATTATCCATAAAAAAGGACAAAAAGATAGGCAGAAATGACCCCTGCCCATGCGGGAGTGGAAAAAAGTATAAAAAATGCTGTGGAAAATGAGGCGGAAAGGCAGCTCATGGCTCATGGCTCATAGCAAAGGCGGAAAAAAGTAGCATTTTTGAAGTTTCTATGAACTATGAGCTATGAGCTATGAGCTAATATTGCTCATAGTAAAGAAAGGGGTCCAGGGGTCGAGGATTCGAGTGGTCCAGGATTCAATGTCTGATGTATGGCTTTTAGGGTTGGTGGTGAAAAGACATTGCGAACAGCGAAACGAGGTAGTCGCAAAAAATAGCCCATTCGGAGGTTATCATGATTGAAGGGATTCAATTTGCTGGTTATGCGTCCAATGTAAAGGCAACGGGGCCTGATCTGGGTCTTGCGCTTTTCAAAGAACCTATGAATTGTTTGTCGCTTTATACACGCAACAAAATAAAGGCAGCACATATCCTTTACAACAGAAGGATAGAGTCGAACCCTATCCGGGCGCTGCTCGTCAACAGCGGATGCGCCAATGCATGCACCGGAAAAGACGGTGTGTCAGATTTGAGATTCATTGCGGGCAAGCTATCAGACATACTCGGTATCAAAGGCAATGAAATCCTTTTTGCATCAACCGGTGTTATAGGGAGAAGGCTGCCATCAGAAAAGATAGTCAGTGCTTTGCCGGAAATTTGCAGGCTTCTCAAAAATAACGGCATTGAATCCTTTGCACAGTCGATCATGACGACTGACACATACCCAAAGATAGTCAGCGAAACAGTTAAGGGCAAAAAAAGATATAACATTATCGGGGTGGCGAAAGGCGCAGGCATGATAAACCCTCTATTTGCAACGATGCTTGCCTTTGTTTTTACCGATTATCCTGTTTCGCCGTCAAAAATAAAAAACACGTTTGCAAGGATGGGCAAAGAGACATTCGAGCGCGTGACAGTGGACGGTGAATGCAGCACCAACGACACTGTCATGCTGTTTACAAAAACAGGGGACGAAGACACTGTCGGGCTTGATGAATTTAAAGAAAAGCTGCATCACGTCATGAAAGAATTATCCTTAATGATAGTAAGAGACGGTGAAGGTGCCACACGGGTCATACACATAACGGTTACAGGCGCAAAGAAAAAGGAACATGCGGAAAAGATCGCGAGAAGGATAGCCACTTCTCCACTCACAAAAACAGCCTTTTTCGGATGTGACCCGAACTGGGGTCGAATCATTGCAGCCGCTGGCGATGCCGATGTTCCGCTTCAGCCCTCAAAAATAGATATTATCATGCAGGGAAGACAGCTCGTAAAAGATAGCATTGAAGTGCCCTTTGACGAACAGGAATTAAAAAAGATGATGAACAGGAAAGAGATAGAGCTTATTGTGGACCTCAATGACGGGAAGGCGTCTTTCGACATATACACAACCGACCTTACCTACGATTATATAAAAATCAACGCATCATACAGGACTTGAAAAGCGAATTGCACAATGCGATGTTCGATATTCGATGTTCGAATTTGGCAGCCGCAGGCTTTAGTTCGTGCGAAGCACTAATCAAGATGTGAAAAATTCCCTCACAACCTTGACTATATAAGCCTTTTCAGCCTTTGTTAATTCTGGATAAACCGGAAGGGCAAGACTCGTGAGCGACGCCTTTTCCGCCACGGGGCAGGAATCCTTTTTGTAACCGAGAAAAGAAAAACATCCCTGTAGGTGCAAAGGCACAGGATAATATATGCCTGTCTGCACCCCCCTTTCCTTTAGAAATGCCTGCAACGCATCTCTTTTTTCAGTACGGATCACATACTGGTGAATAATGTGCGAACCGTCATCCCCGACATTCGGAAGCATTATTGGTAGTCCTTTGAATTTTTTATTGTAATATCTTGCATTCTCTATCCGTTTTTTGTTCCAGGAATCAAGGTGGGGAAATTTTACCACAAGGGCACACGCCTTGATCTCGTCGAGTCTGCTATTGAACCCTATCATTTCATGATGATAGGGGGTTTTATCCATGCCGTGCACCCTTAGTTTCCTTACCTTATCGCCTAAATCATCTCTTTTTGTAAGCACCATCCCGCCTTCACCGATACCCCCTAAGTTTTTTGTCGGATAGAAGCTTACAGCTGCAATATCCCCGAAGCTGCCTGACATTTTCCCCTCTTTCCTGGCACCAAGCGATTGAGCCATGTCTTCGACTACAGGGATATTGTGTTTTCCGGCTATCCTTAATATCTCAGCCATATTACACAATTTTCCAAAAAGATGAACAACGACAATTGCCCTTGTTTTTGGAGTAATAGCCTTTTCCAAAAGGGCGGGATTCATGTTGAGGTTCTGTTCTTCGATATCCACAAAAACCGGCCTGGCGCCGAGCAGGACAATGGAACTCGCAGTTGAAAAAAATGTATAGGGTGTTGTTATAACCTCATCGCCGCTTTTTATGCCAAGAGCCATCAAGGAAAGTATAAGCGCATCTGTACCGTTGGCGCACGAAATGGCATGGGGTACACCGGAGTATTTCGCTATGGTATCTTCAAGCATACTGCAATACTTTCCGAGGATAAGCCTCTGCTCAGTCAATATTTCCTGAAGACCTTTAAAAACATCCTTTTTTACCTTTTTGAACTGCGCCTTCAGATTGATTACCGGAATATTCATTCTTCATTACCATCCTTGATTTGAGTTGTGAGACAAACACAAATATACAACATTAAGAAGGCAAATTCCAAGCAACAAATTAGGGACAGGATTAATCATCGGTCGATGTCCTTTTTATGCTTATAGCGGACATCGGACTTCGAATAGCGGTCATTGAACCCTGTACCCCTTTTTTCTTAACTATCAGCTATGAGCTATGAGCCATGAGCTATCAGCTATCAGCTATGAGCTGCCCTTCCGCCTCCAACCTTCAGCCTTTCCTAATTGTTTACTGATCCAGCTTTATATCTATCTGTTTCGGTTCGAGTTCGCGACGTGCATAATCGATGTGTATGCGTTCATTTATGAAAAAATCATAAAGTTCCCTGTCGATATGACCGTCTTTCACCATAAAGCCCATAATCTTAAGCACCTCTGAAAGGGTTTTGCCTTTTTTGTATGGTCTGTCCTTTGCCGTCAATGCCTCAAAGATGTCTGCAAGACAAAGTATACGAGACTGCAGTGATAGCTGTTCACCTTTCAAGCCAAGAGGATAACCTGAGCCATCCGGTCTTTCATGGTGAGATGAGGCGTAGACGGAGACATTGCGGAGTTTTTTAGGGAAAGGCAGCTTTGAGAGCATCTTGTATGTTACAATCGCATGATTGTTTATGACATTTCGCTCATCCTCTGTAAGCGTGCCCCTTTGAATACTGAGATTATTTATCTCATCTTCGGTTAGGAAATTCACCTCCTCTCCATTATAGACCCATTTTCTTTTTGCAATGGCCTTTAGCCTTTCTATCTTTTCATTGCCCATGAATTCGGAGCCGATATTGGATGTTATAAGAAAATTCAAATCTTCTTCGAGCATCTTGTTAAAATCATCGTCATCTTCATCTGTTGTATTCTGCAAAGGAATGCCCCCCTTAGCGATTCCCGCCTTCAGGCGCTCTATCTGTCTGTCTCTTTTTAAGACCTCTAACCTTGTTTTCAGAAGCTCTATCCTGTCGCATATCGTTTCGAGCTTTGTTGACTTGTCAACAACATATTCAGGGGTGGTTACCTTGCCCACATCATGGAGCCATGCAGCAATGCGAATCTCCCTCATCTGGTCTTCATTGAAAAACACATCGGCATATGGAGGCTCTTTTGATGCATTTATCTTATCCGCTATCGCCATAGTGAGCTCAGCGACACGCCTGACATGACCGCCCGTATAAGGGGATTTTTCATCAATGGCAGTTGCAATAGCTGTAATAAATGATTCCAAAAGGTTTTCAAGGTCTCGAATAAGACGGTTGTTTGTAAGCGCCACTGCCGCCTGGGAGGCAAGGGACTCTGTCATCTGTTGGCTTTCAGCAGAAAACGGTATCGTTTCTTTTGTCAACGTATCCATTGCATTCAACAACTGTAGCACCCCTATGATTTCATTCTCATGATTTCTCATAGGTACAACAAGCATCGATTTGGAGCGGTATCCGGTTGTAGCATCAAATTTCCTTGTACCCTCGAAATTAAAACCCTCTGCGTCATACACATCAGGGATATTGACTACTTCTCCCGATATTGCCGCATAGGCTGATACATTTGAATAATTGGGAGAACCATCGGGATTTTTCATTTTGACCGGTTTCCAGTTTATCTCACCGCTTGTGCCGCCCATTTTTACTTTCAGGCTGTCGTTCTGGACGATTACAAAACGTAATTCCTCTTCGTCGTCCGACATGATATAAAGCGTCCCTCCATCGGCATGTGTGAATTTCCTCGCCTCTTCAACGATCATCTCGAACAATCTGTCTATATTTTTCTCAGCAGAGAGTGCGACACCTATCTGTGTCAATCTCTTGATATGTTCAAGCTGATTTTCTGTAAACTCCCTCACATCAGAGACAATTCTGTTGAGCAGTGCATTGATCTGTTCGTTGGTTGTAAAATTTATATGGCCTTTTGCGGGTTTTTTCATAAATATGTTCTGAAATACTAAGTTAGTCCCACACAAAGCGCCCCGAAGGGGCGTAAAATCCTAAATCCTAATTTTTAAATCCTAAATCCAAAACCATTATACCATTACAATTATTTCATGCAACAAAATAATCGCTTTCATGTTGAAAAAACGAGTCTATTGGCTTTTATTAAAATATTTTAATTTTTCTCTTGACAAGTTTTGTATACGTTGCTATAAGATTAAAAAACTTTAATAAAGGAGGTGGAGTTGGCTTTAACAATCAAGAACAAAATCAAAAAGGAGGCAAGAATGAAAAAAGTTATCGTTGTAATGCTTGCACTGTTTCTTGCAATTCCTGCAATTACATACGCAGGTAGCGTAACAAGCAAGTATGATGTAACAATCGGTGGTTATGTAAAATTCGATATGGGCTGGTCAAACCAGAACAACGGTCCTGACTATGTAGCAGCAGCAAGGGAATCCATGCCTGGTAACCAGAACAGACTCGATGAATACGGCAATACTTATTTCTATGCCGGTGAGACAAGACTCAACATGCTTGTCAAAGGACCTGACGCATGGGGCGCAAAGACAGGCGCATTCATCGAAGGCGACTTCCGTGGTTCAAGCATTGGCAGCAACTCAGGTGTGTTTGAATTAAGACATGCATACATGAAGTTCGACTGGGCACAGGACAGCCTGATCATAGGCCAGACATGGAACGAATGGGGCATGATCTTCTCTGGTCCGACACTCGGTTTTAACGAACTGACAGATGTCGGCAAAGGTGCAAGACAGCCTCAGATCAGATGGACCCACACAATTAACAAGAATTTCTCATTCTTCTTGGGTATGTATTCACAGTATAACACACTTGCTGGCGGAACAACTACCGCTAATGCACAGAATGACAATGCCCGTTCATTGATGCCTCACTATATGGGCGAATTGAAATGGCAGACCGATTCATGCGGCAAGATAGGCCCATGGATGATGCAGTTCGCCTTCGGCGGCTTCTACGGCCAGGAAAAGGTTACATACAGGGGTCTTAACAACCTGACATGGAATGACGAGAAGGTAAACACCTGGATGATGGCATTAAAGGGTTTCGTACCGATCATCCCCGAGAAAAAGGGCAACAAGGCGGGTGCATTCGCATTAACAGGCGCAGCCTTCTACGGTCAGCTTAGCACAGGCTCAGTTTATCTGACCATGAACACAAACCCATATACAACAGGGCAGGCTGCAAGCGGTAGCTTATCAACATTCGCACCAAAAACATACGGTGGATGGGGCGGTCTTACATATTACTTTACCGATGCAGTTTCAATCAACGGTATTTATTCGACTCGTACAAACAACTTCAATTATAACAATACCCAGTTGGCAGCATTGGCAGGGTCTGCAAGAAACAACCAGATGTATCTTGTCAACTTGATGTGGGATGTGAACCCTGCAGTAAGGTTCGGTCTTGAATATTCACGCATTGTAACAGGTTACGGTCATTTTGCTGCTGATGCAACAAACGGCTCAGTTGCGGCTGGCAACCTCGCAGCAGGCGGCAAATCCGACAACGTAAGATTCGGCGCATACTATTTCTTCTAAGATTCGCCAAAAACAGCATCACAAAGGGGAGGCTTCGAGCCTCCCCTTTTTTGTTATCAATCACCATCTTTGTTGACTTCGCAGTTATAATAATTACATATGCTATGTATCTAATGGAGATGTATGATTATGATAAGAATTAACATTAAATTTACAGACGATATGCTTCATGCGCTTGACAATATAGCCCAAACAGAGAAGACAACCAGGGGCAGATTATTGAGCGAAAGGTTTATGTTCAATTTTTGTGACCGATCTCTTGTTTTACGAAATATCAAATGCACTTCGATATAACCCTCATTTTACAGAATCTGACGTTAAAGATGCACTTCAAAGCATTTATGATATGGAGCTCAATATCATAAGAGCTGACAAAGATCTTTTATGTAAGGCAATCGAAATTGCATTCAGCTTCAAGGTCTCTGTTTACGATGCAGTCTTTATTGCAACAGCAAAAAGGCTGAACAATGCGTTTTTAACTGCAGATTATAAATTTTATGACCGAATAAAGGATCTTCAAAATGTTATGAGGTTGTCCGGCCTCAATTTTAATGCAAATAATTTTATTTAAACCTGCCCTGCAATATGGTAAATATTAATACACATGCCGAAGTGGTGGAACAGGCAGACGCGCCGGACTCAAAATCCGGTGAGGGCAACCTCGTGCGGGTTCGATTCCCGCCTTCGGCACCATTTAAATTGTAATCTACGTCATATTTCATTTCGCAATATTACAAAAACATGACAATTTCACTTTTTTAGCTATGTTAAGAAGATTTTTATTGATTGTAACTGGTTGATTTTATTGGTGGAGCTGAAGGGGATTGAACCCTCGACACCTTGACTGCCAGTCAAGTACTCTCCCATCTGAGCTACAGCCCCACTGGTATCTTTTATAACAGTAAGTTTATAGATTGTCAAATGGTTTTGTTATCGAAACAAAATATAGAAAACTTATCGCAAAAGGGTTTATTGTTTGTTATCTTTCAGCAAGCGTTTCTTTATCTTGCCTGAAGCGGTTTTTGGAAGTTTATCGACAAATTCAAATAATTTTGGGATTTTGTATTTTCCCAGCTTGTCTTCTAAATAACCTGTAATATCAGATAGTTGAATTGTCTGCCCTTCTTTTAAAACAACAAAGGCCTTTCCTGCCTCTCCCCACTTTTCATCAGGTATGCCAATAACGGCGGCATCGAGAATCTTTGGGTGTGAAAGCAACGCATTTTCTATCTCCGCCGGATAGACGTTTTCTCCGCCACTGATAAACATGTCCTTTTTTCTGTCTACTATGTAAACAAATCCATCTTCGTCCGTCGTTGCAAGGTCCCCTGTATGCAGCCATCCATCTTTAATTACCTCTCTGGTGAGGTCGGGGCGCTTCCAGTATCCGTTCATCACTATTGGCCCCCTTACAACAACCTCGCCCACCTTGCCAGCCACAACAGGCCTTCCCTTTTCATCGACAATCCTTATATCGCCATGCATAACCGGAATGCCAACAGCACCCATCTTTTCTTCAGCCTTTTCTATGGGCAACCAGAAAAGCGTAGAAGCCTCGGTAAGTCCATAGATCTGTGATACAAGCAACCCTTTGTCTTTAAGAGCCTTTAAAAGTGATACCGACACCCTTTCGCCTCCGGTAAAGGCACATTTTATCGTGCCGAAATCAAACCGACTTATGTCACATTCGTTCAAAATGAAGTTGTAAACGGTTGCAGGCAACTCAAGAATCGTTACATTGAACTTTTTAATCGTTTCGAGGATTTCGGATGGACTAAAACGTTTTTTTATAATGACGGTTCCGCCTTTATATATAACAGGCGCCATCTCCACTATAAGCCCGCCCGAGTGAAAAAGAGGCCTTGCCACTATCAATATGTCGTTTCTTGAAAGGTCAAAGTACTGGCTGGCGTTCAAAACGTTAAAGAAGGTCTTCCTGTGCGAAAGAACGACACCTTTTGGCAAACCCGTTGTGCCTGATGTATACATCAGGATGTGTGGGTCATCCTCACCTGAGAAGACCGACGTCACAGGTTCCGAATCAGGGTAGAGACCAACGGATGACTCATAGTCTATAGCCCATGAAATGATACCTTTCTTTGTCGATTTTCCATCGATAGAACATGAAATGCAGTTGCTGATATGAATCTTCTTCCTCAATTTCTCTGCATTTTCGATAAAATCATCCTCAAAGATGATAAAATCGGTGCCACTATCCTGCATGATAAATTCGAGTTCTGGGATTGCAAGCCTCCAGTTTAGCGGCACAAGGATGCCACCAATTTTCGACAACGCAAAGAATATCTCGATATACTCCAGGCAATTCCGAAGAAGCACCCCTACCCTGTCACCCTTTTTAATGCCTCTATCAAGGAACAGATTTGACAACCTGTTCACACGGCTGTTCAATTGGGCATAGGTAAATGGGTCTCCATTTGATATAACAGCGACCTTAGATGGCTGTATTAATGACCATTTTGTAATCCACGAACCAACGTTTATCATATTATTGCGTGTTGTTATCATCTTCGTGTTCCGCTAATTTGTATACAATATTCTGAAGAAAAATGAAAGAGGAATGAATTTCGACACGTTTTTGTGCCGAAGGTTCTTATAAAGTCTCCAACATTAGAATTTCACTGATATCGTTTAATATATAAGTCGCACCAACCTCTTCGAACGCCTCTTTCAAAGTCCTGCCGGTGAGCACCCCTGCGGTATATGTGCCTGCTGCTTTACCTGCCATAACATCTGTAGGATGGTCTCCGACCGTCAACGTGTTTTCACCTGGAACATCCATTATCTTAATGATTTCGTTTACATGGTCAGGGTGGGGTTTAACGTATTTGATGTCTTCACGTGTAACTATGCAATCTACATAATCGAATATATCGGGGAATACCATTTTCAATGCATCTATACAGCTTCTTGTAATAATGCCTGTTTTGATTGATTTTTCTTTTAATGATCCGAGGGTTTTTCTGGTGTATGGGAACAAATATTTGCCGGTGGCTGCCTTGACTTCAAGTTCCCTTAATCTCTCAAATGCCTTATGCTTGAACTCCCGTGACCCGTTATGACTATGTAGTTCATCGTCTATTGCGTGAATCATCTCGATGATGAAGTGGCCTTCCAAACCCTTTAAAATGGTTTTACTTGTATACTGTTCTGCAATTTTTAAAATTTCCGTGCGCAAAAAATCAAAATTAAGGGTAAGGGGGGTTAGGGTACCATCGAAATCAAAAACAACGGCCTTTATCTTATGCATATATGATATATCGAC
>ENA-UOYA01002806-UOYA01002806.1-activated-sludge-metagenome-genome-assembly--contig:-NODE-2806-length-16329-cov-9.587256_pt1 | contig 16329 bp, 17 predicted proteins | sample MGYA00238163_ERZ764804 | MGnify/ENA primary metagenome ERZ764804 (study PRJEB28919, sample SAMN05720223) | activated sludge metagenome | isolation source: Anaerobic digester | place: Hong Kong... | reverse complement strand
GCCCGAAGCATTACGCCCGTTTATTATGAAACGATTGAGATGTGCCGCCGTCGTGCTACCCTAACGAGGACAGCACCGAAGCTTTTGTCACTATGCCCTTCAGCTTGTTTTGCTCGTCGACTACCGCGATGGGGTAGCGCGATTCGGCCGACAGGGCGAGTATCTCGGATAGGTGGGTATCCTCTCTCGTTGTGGCTACATCGCTTACGATTATATCGGCGATGGGCAGGTTTTCCCTGCGGGCGCGGACGGCGTCGTCTATTGCCACTATGCCCACAAGACGCAGCTTGTCGTCCACGACGTAGGCGCTGGAGATGCCGTTGTTTCTCATTTCCCTGATGGCATAAGCCGGCATATCCTTGGGCCGGACTACGCAGGCAGGCGTAATCATCACATGTTTTGCGCAAAGCACCTTTGTCTTGTCGGCGCTGTCGATGAAATTGCGCACATAATCGTCGGCGGGGTCTGCCGACATATTCTCGGGCGTGTCTATCTGCACAATCCTGCCGTCGCGCATGATGGCTACCGTATCGCCGAGCTTGAAGGCCTCGTTGATGTCGTGCGTGATAAAAACGACGGTTTTGCCAAGCTTGCGCTGTATGGACAAAAGCTCGAACTGCATATCCCGCCGCACCAGCGGGTCGAGGGCCGAAAAGGGTTCGTCCATAAGCAGGACCTCCGGGTCGTTCGCAAGCGCCCGCGCGATGCCCACGCGCTGCTTCATGCCGCCGGAAAGGGCCGTTATGGGCTGCTTCTCCAGTCCTTCAAGCCCCACCATGGAGATCATCTCCATAGCTTTTTTCTCGCGCTCGGCCCGCGGCATTTTGCGCACCTCAAGCCCGAACGCCACGTTGTCCAGCACGTTTCTGTGGCTCATTAGCCCGAAATTCTGAAACACCATGGAAATCTTGTTGCGCCTGTACTGGAGCAGCTCCTTTTTGGTGAGAGCGTCAATATCCTTGCCCTCGAAAAATATCTTGCCCGAGGTGGGTCTGTTGAGAAGGTTGAGGCAGCGCACTATTGTCGACTTTCCGGAGCCTGAAAGACCTATTATCACGAATATCTCGCCGCGCTTCACCTCAAAGGACACGTCCCAAAGCGCGACGGTGACGCCTGTCTTGCGGTAAACGGTATCCTTGTCGGCGCCGCGGCTCATGAGCTTTGACGCTTCCGACTTGTTGTACCCGTAAAGCTTAGACACATGGCTGACCTTCAGTATAGGGTTATCCACGGGAATCCTCCTCGCCGTTTTTTACAAAGCTCTGTGTCATCCTGTCGATAATGATGGCTACGATGACGACAGCCGTGCCGGCGATAAGCCCGCGGCCTATCTCTATGCGGTTGATGCCTATAAGCACCTCCATGCCGAGGCCGCTCGCGCCTATCATGGAGCAGGTTACCACCATAGCCATCGCCATCATGAGGGTCTGGTTGACGCCCGCCATAATGGTCGGCAGGGCCTGCGGTATCTGCACCTTGCACAGCGCCTGCATGCGCGTCGAGCCGAAGGCGTGAGCCGCCTCCACGACCTCCTCGTTGACCTGCCGTATGCCGTGGCTTGTCAGGCGTATGACCGGCACTATGGCGTAGATGGTGGTGGCTATGACGGCGGGCGCCTTCCCAAGGCCGAAGAAGATAGCCGCAGGTATAAGGTACACGAATACCGGCATGGTCTGCATGGTGTCCAGCACAGGCCGGACAATACGGCTTAAGCGGTCGCTGCCCGATATGAGAATGCCGGTGGGAAAGCCCAGCACAAGCGATATGATGACCGACGCTATCACTATTGAAAGCGTTTCGTTCATAAGCTCCCAGAGCCCGAAAAGGCCGACAAAGCAGAGCATGGCGGCGTATAAAAACCCATTTTTCAGCTTGCCGGATAGGCGCCAGCCGCCGACAAACACCGCCGCGAGCATGACCCACCACGGGATTATATCCAAGAATGATTCAATCCCGCCCAGCATGCCGTTTAATATGTCCCTTATAACGTCGAAAAAACCTTCAAAGCGGACGCTGAAGCCTCTTACCACTTTGTCCACGGATTCAACTTCAAGCGGCAGTTGATAGGGAAATTCGGTAAACCAATCCCAGTTCATATCCATCACCTGTATTTCACACACTATCAGTAAGACGAGAGAAAACCTGCTCCCAGAATCAGGCTGACGGCCTGCTCGGGGAGCAGGAAAAGCCTACGGGGTGGAAAACCGCTGCAGCCCTATCATACGCGGCGCCATCACTCGGAGATGTAATCGCGCACAAGCTGCGCCTTGTCGGCATCCAGCCAGGCGTTAAGAAGCTCGTCATGCTCGGTTAAGAACCATTTTGCGGTCTCAATATGGTTCTTGCCGGTATCCTGCATATACGCCAGAGCTTCGGATGTTAAAGCGCTGGAGGTTTTGTATTTTTTGAGAAACTCGCAAAACTCCGGCTCGCGCTCGACAAAATCGTTGCTCGCCGCTATCGTGACAACGACCGACGGACAAGCGGTCTTGCCCGCAAGGTAATCCTCCTCGTTGGTGTAGGGCGCGTCCTCAAGCAGCACAAAATCATATTTTCCCATAAGCCAGGTAGGCTCCCAGTAATATCCGGCTATTGGCTTGCCCTTATCGTACGCCGAGGTGAAAGCCGTGTCCATAGCCGCCTGCGAGCCGGGGCGGAAATAGACGAAGTCCTGGTCGAGCCCGTAATGCTTGTATTTGTTGTGCATTATGGTGTCAATCACCCATCCGGGAATGGCCCCGTATATGCGGCCCTTGCCGGGCTGCTCGTCGTCCTTGAACACATCCTTGTATTTCTTAAGGTCCTCAACTGTCCTAAGCTCCGGCGCGACAGCCTCTATACCCCTTTCCGGGTCACCCTCTATGACATAGCGCGGGACATATATGCCCTGCCTGTTATCGTCAAAATTCACCCCGAGCTCGGTCAGCTTGCCGGCGTTCACGTCTTCCCTATATGAAGCGATGTTGTCCGTCCATACTTCCATGTGCACGTCGACGTCGCCCTTGATGATTCCCTCGTGCAGTATGGTGGTCGTGCCGGTCATATTGCTCCAGGAATCAAAGCCGTAGGCCGCCTCGGCGATGATGCCGGCCACCGCGTTGTGGAATACAAGGCTGTCCCATTGCGCGTCGGCAAATACGATGGTCCTTTTGACCTCTCCTCCGCACCCGGAAAAGCCCGCAGCGCACAAGCACGCCACCGACGCGGCCGCAAGGAACCTCTTGAGTAATTTCATATCCGCTCTCCTTTCTCAAAGAATTTTCGTATGAAAAAAGTATATAATAGCCCGTTTTATGTGTCAAACCAACCGGGCGCGAGAGGGAAAGCGTCCATATGCAAAATGCACAAAAATTGATGTAATAATCAGTCGAAACACTGGATAAAAAACATTTGTGCTTGTCCATCTAAAAAAATCATGGTGCATTATGCACAAAATTTAATTTTATTAAAGCAAAGCGTATATCTATATAGTCAAACGGCTAAAGATAAGCTTATAAAGCAAAAAGGGTATAGTGACAAAGCCCCTGATTTTTTTGCTGTAAAAGTGGCCTCGAGTGCCGGTTTTACAGCTGCGGGTCCAGGGGCTTTTATAAAATATAAACATCGAAGCTCATATGATTTTGCAGGAACGAGGGATAAATAAATTCATTTCACAATATCTTTCGTAATGTTTTGCGTTTTCATATTCTAAACTGCCTGATTATGCCCTGCGACATTTCGTCGGCCATCACAATTGCCTGCCGCTGTATGGCGTCGTACTGGGCGATGCTCTCGGCATATTGCCCGGTCAGTACCTGCACCGCCTCGTTTTCGGTCATCCTCAAATGCTCAAAGAGCATGGACCGCCAGCTTGACCTGCTCCAGAAGGGGTTTATGTCGGCGAGAAAAGACGCGATTTCCTCGGCGTTTTTATACCATTTGGCCCTCTGCGCTTCAACCTCGGCGGCCTTTCCCGCCTTGGCCGCGTTTACGAGCGCTGCCGCGATGAGAAGATGCTCCGTAAACAGCCTCTCAAACTCCCTTGCCTTCAGGTTGCCGTACAGCGGCCTTAGCACACGGGCAAAATCCGCGGGGTTTTGCAGAAGCCGGTTTGTGACGGCGTCAAGGTCGGCAAGACCAAAGCTTGCGCTTACAATGAAAGCCCTTGTCCATAGCACATGCTCTATCCATAACCGCCAAAGCGTCTTTATTATATCAAGCTGTCGTGGGGACACGCTGCCTTCGCTAAATTTTCTGCGCATAAGAACACCTCCGTTTTTCTATTTCATTGTATGCCGGATAACCGTGTCTGTGAAAATCTGCCTGCAAAACGGCGCTTTTCGCCGCGCGACGGCCTAATATCATAAAAAGGCGCGCCGCGGGAAGAATATTACCCTGTAAAAGTTTTTTTATTTTCCGGCGCGGGATACTTGAAGCGCGGGCTGTTCTCCCTTATACTGTATGCAAGGCATATTCTGCCAGTTTGATTTGCCCGTAGCTGCGTTACGGTGAATAGGAGGGGCATATGAGGATAACAAAGGACAAGATTACGGTAATCGGCGCGGGTCTTGTCGGCTCCACAAGCGTCTACGCCATGATGAACGCGGGGATAGCGTCGGAGATCGTGCTTATCGACGTAAACCAAAAGCGTCTGTCCGGAGAGGTGATGGACTTAAACCACGGCAGCTCGTTTGTGCCGCAGGTAAGGGTGCGCGCCGGCGATTACCCCGACTGCGCCGATTCCTCCATCGTCGTTATTACGGCGGGCGTCAGCCAGAAGCCGGGCGAGTCGCGCCTCGACCTTCTGAAGCGCAACGTGGAGGTGTTCCGCAGCATCGTCCCCAACATCATGCGCCACAACGATTTCCCGCTTATTTTGGTGGTGACAAATCCCGTCGACCTGCTGACCCTCGTAACCTTGAAGCTATCCGAGCTGCCGCCCCACAGGGTAATCGGCTCCGGCACCGTCCTCGACTCGTCGCGGTTTCGCTACCTGCTAAGCGAGCACTTCAACGTCAGCGCGCAAAACGTGCACGCATATATCGTGGGCGAGCACGGGGACTCCGAGGTGCCGACCTGGAGCCTTACGAATATCGCCGGCATATCCATAGAGGATTACTGCCGCACCTGCGAGAAAAGCGAAAACTGCGTGGAGCGCGAGCGCATATTCAACGAGGTCAAAAATTCGGCATACGTCATCATAGAGGGCAAGGGTGCCACCTATTACGCCGTGGGGCTGGCGGTGCGGCGCATATGCGAGGTGATACTGCGCAACGAGCACGCCATACTGCCCGTGTCGAGCCTTATTGACGGGCTGTACGGGATTAAGGACGTGGCCCTCAGCCTTCCGGCCATCCTGGATTCCCAGGGCGTGCAAAAGGTGCTCGAGCTGCCGCTGACGCCGGAGGAAATCGCCGGGCTGAGGGCCTCGGCGAACACCCTGAAAAGCGTATTTCGCGAGCTCGGCTTCTGATATGAGGTCGGAGGTCAGAGGTCGGAAGTCGGAGGGGCTGGCGTCCGCAACGGCCCGTCATGCCCACGCATGAGCGGCGCGGGGGACGTTTAGACGTCGTCCCCTGTGCAAAATTATTAAAAAATGCCTGCCGCGTCAGAGCTTTCCGTCCATAGACCTGCGTTTTTTGAAAAGAAAATTTTTATCCTAATATTCACCTTCGCCGCGGCAAAAAATAATCAGCGGGGTGAAAAAATGAAAAAGCATTTTAAAAAGGCGGTCGCCGTCGCTCTCATCGCGTTTTTCCTGAGTCTTCCGGGTTTTGCCGCAACCACTTATACGGTGAAGCCGGGGGACAGCATGTGGAAGATCGCGGTCAAGACCCAGACGGGGCTCGCCGAGCTTATCAAGGCCAATCCCGGCATAAAGAATCCGGCGCTCATTTACCCAGGTCAAAAGATAATCATTCCCGACCCGCCCGCCCTCAAATCCTATGAGGACGAGGTCGTGCGCCTTGTCAACGTTGAGCGCGCGCGAAACGGGCTGGGCCCGCTCAAAAATAACTGGGAGGTCGCCCGCGTCGCGCGCATCAAATCGCAGGACATGGCTAACAAGGGTTATTTTTCTCACATTTCTCCGACCTACGGTTCTCCGTTTAATATGATGGAGGACTTCGGTATCCGCTTCTCGGCGGCAGGGGAAAACATCGCCATGGGCCAGCGTACGCCCGCAGAGGTCGTGCGCGGCTGGATGAATTCGCCGGGACACAGGGCAAACATCCTCAACCGCAGCTTTACGCAGATAGGCGTGGGCGCGGCGCGCAACAAAAACGGCGTGATCTACTGGACACAGCTGTTTATAAAACCTATCTGACCGTAAAGCGCACAGGGACAGCCCGGGTCGGAAAATCCGGGCTTCCCTTGAAAAATTAATGCATGTAAAGCGATAAGCCTTTACATAAATACATCGCCGAAAGGATGAGATTTATGGATAAAATCAAAAGCGTAACCGCCATGGAGATAGTGGATTCGAGGGGGACGCCCACCGTATTCGCAAGGGTGGAGACCGAGGGCGGCGCATTTGGAGAGGCGGCGGTCCCGTCGGGCGCCTCGACGGGAATGTTCGAGGCCTGCGAGCTTCGGGACAACGACAAGTCCCGTTATCTCGGCAAGGGCGTCCTCAAGGCTGTCGAAAATGTCAACGGAGCCATCAGCGGCCTTTTGCGCGGGCACGATGTGGAGGACCAGAGCGGCATAGACACGCGCATGAAGGACGCCGACGGCACCGAGGGCAAGACAAATTTCGGCGCCAATGCCATTTTATCGGTGTCTCTGGCGTGCGCAAGGGCCGCCGCGGCTGTCCGCGGGGAGCCGCTTTACAGATATCTGGGCGGCGACGGCGCCGTCACCCTTCCGGTTCCCATGATGAATATATTAAACGGCGGGGCCCACGCGTCCAACAACATAGACGTACAGGAATTTATGATAATGCCTGTGGGAGCGCCGTCCTTTGCCGAGGGGCTGCGGCACTGCGTCGAGGTGTTCCACACCTTAAAGGGCATACTCTCAAAGCGCGGGCTTTCGACGGCAGTGGGGGACGAGGGCGGATTTGCGCCCGACCTTGGCAGCGACGCGGAGGCTATCGAAACCATAATATTGGCGATAGAAAAGGCGGGCTATAAGCCGGGGCAGGACTTTCTCATAGCCCTCGACGCCGCCGTTTCCGAATGGTTTAAGGACGGGGCGTATTTCATGCCGAAAAACAAGACCCGCCACACGCGCGAGTCGCTGCTCGAGCATTGGCGCTCGCTGTGCGAGCGGTATCCGATAGTCTCGCTGGAGGACCCCTTCGCCGAGGAGGACTGGGAGGGCTTCAAGACCTTCACGGCCTTGAACGGCTCAAAGCTACAGATTGTCGGCGACGACCTGTTTGTGACCAACGAAAAGCGTCTTAAGAAGGGGATTGCCGAGGGCGCGGGCAACGCCATACTCATAAAGCTAAACCAGATAGGTACCCTCACCGAAACGCTGGCGGCCATCAAAACCGCCCGCGCGGCCGGCTTTAACGCCATCATCTCCCACCGCTCGGGTGAGACGGAGGACACCTTTATCGCCGACCTCGCCGTTGCCACGGGCGCGGGGCAGATAAAGACGGGCGCGCCGTCACGGAGCGAGCGGGTGGCCAAATACAACAGGCTTCTGCGCATCGAGCGCGAGCTCTCCGGGCGGGCGGTATATCCCGGCCGCCGCGCGTTCGGCAAAATATCGCGGTAGCCGAAGGCGGTGCAGCCGAAAAGCGCGGCAGAAAAAAAAGAGCGTACGACTGCCAAATAGCGCGCTCTGTTTTTTACCGAAACGCCTTGAAAAAATATGATTTTTTTAAAAACCGCCTTGTTATATCGGCACGAAAATGCTAATATAATGTACGCGCGGCAAAATGCCGAAGCCGGGTGGCCATCAAGGCGGCCGACCGGCTTTTTACGAGGGGGATACAGGTATGAACGCGGTTGTCGTTTACAGGTCAAAGACGGGCTTTACCAAAAGGTACGCCGAATGGATATCGCAGGAGCTTGTATGCGATATCAAGGAAAATGTCCGGCTCTCCAAAGCCGATATAATGCCCTACGACACGGTCATATACGGGGGCGGGCTGTACGCGTCGGGCATCAACGGTCTGGGGCTTATCAAAGGCAACTTTGATGCAATCAAGGACAAAAACCTCATCGTTTTTGCCACGGGCCTCACTTTGCCGGAGCAAGGGTACGTCTCAAAGGTCTGGCAAGCCAATTTTAACGAGGAGCAAAGGCGGAGGATAAAAAGGTTCTACTTCAGGGGCGGCTTGGATTATTCAAAGCTCGGCAGGTGCGGAAAGCTTGTGATGAACATTATGAAATTCGTGCTGAAGAACAAAAAGACGCCTATGGAGGACGAGTTCGGCGCATTGGAGGCGTTCGACAAGCCCGTCGATTTCACCGATAAGGAAAACATCGCGCCGCTGATTGCTTATGTCAGGGGGCTTTACGGTGAAGGGTAAGCTGAAAATAGCCGTTATAGCCGTTGCGGCTTCGGCACTCGCTATAACGACGCTTTACCTTTGGATGTCGGCCGAGCAGAAGTCCAGATTGGACCGGCTGGTGTTTGAGAAAATAGATATGACAAAGGTGCAGGACGGCACATATACGGGACATGCCGGCACCGGCTTTGTAAACGTAAAGGTCGAGGTTTCGGTGGAAGACCACAAAATAAAGCGGATAACGCTCACCGAGCACGACAACGGCTTCGGCAAAAAGGCGGAGACCATCATCGACGATATGGTCCGCATGAACACCTACGAGGTGGACGGCGTAAGCGGCGCTACCCATTCGAGCCAAACCATCAAAAGCGCGGTGTGCGACGCGCTTTTAAAGGGCCTGCCCGAGGGGTAAGGCTGCGCCGTCATTGGATTATTATGCGCCTTGAATTCGGAGAAGACTCGTTTTTTTTGGGACAGTAGACGGTGAGTACGCCGTTTTTCATCTCGGCATTTATCTGGTCGGCCTTGACATTGTCGAGCGAAAAGCTCCGCCTGAACGAACCGGAGCGGCGCTCCCTGCGGATATATCGCCCGTCGTCGTCCCTCTGCTCCTTGCGTTCGTCCACGTTGGCGCTTATGGTCAGGATGTTGTCGGTGACGTCGATGTCGATATTCTTTTTGTCTATCCCCGGCATTTCGGCCTCAATGATATAGGCGTCCTTTTTTTCCCGGACATTCACCCTCAGTCCGCCGAAGCCGAAGTTGTCCCAGAAATTGCTGAAAAAGCCCGGAAACATCCCGCGTGGGAAAAGGCTGTCGTCGTCGCGAAACAGGTCAAGCGAGTTCTTATTGTGGCTCACAGCGCATACCTCCTTCAGTTTTTAATAATTGGACTGTATCCGCACTTAGTATATGGATACGGTATATCATTATACATAAATTTCGCTCCAGTAACAGTATATACATATGCCGCCTCCGCCGTTAACCGGCCGGCTTTGCGTAAAACGCGCTTTTTAGCGCGGCTTTAAAGGGCCGCGGCGCATTTGGGGCATATCACAGCCCCTGCTGCGAAAGGCGGGTTTTTGCGGAAAAGAAAAGGGAGCAAAGCGCGCGCTTTGCTCCGACGTTGGCACCCCCGACGCGAATCGAACGCATAATTGAGTCTTAGGAGGACCCTGTTATATCCATTTAACTACGGGGGCGTACAGTATTAAATTGTCCGGCAGCCTTGCGGCTTTAGGCGCGCAAATTACGCGCAAAAATTATTCTAAACCAAAACAGCCAAGTTGTCAATCCCTTTTAAAGGTCTACATAATATAAAACAGTCCGGGGGCTTTGCGCCGCGTTTCGCGCTATTTTGACATTTTTAGGTTATTTTTGGGTTTATTTAATGGTCTTTACTTGCAATCGGGCAAATATTAATTATAATAATGGTAAGGAACGGGTGTTTTTAGCAAAAACCACCCGGGCGCTCCGGGGCCGGACAGGCCCCCGCCATGGCGGTCGCGCTCTGGCAAGCGTCCGGCCGACGAGAAAGGGGAGAGCCTTTTGCCGGAATACAGATATACGGTGGTGGACGCCAAGGGGCAGACGCTCAGAGGCACCCTCAATGCCGAGGACGAGGAAACCTGCCTTAAAATAATACGGCAGCGGGGCCTATACTGCCTTGAGCTTGACGAGACCTCGCTCGCCACGCGGTCCATCACCCTGAAAAAGGACAGCAGGCTCAGCTTAAAGGACCTGGCTGTATTCTGCCGCCAGTTTGCCACCATGCTGTCGGCCGGCGTCGGCGTGATTAAAAGCCTCGACATCCTGTTTCACCAGATGGAAAATCAGGCGGCAAAGGCCATTGTGAAGAAGGTCTATGAAACCGTGCAGAGAGGCCAGTCGCTCTCCACGGCTCTCCACGCCCAGGAGGGCGCGTTTCCTCCCTTGCTTATCCATATGCTGGAGGCGGGCGAGGCCAGCGGCGCGCTGGAGCAGGTTATGGAGCGCAGCTCCGAGCACTTTGAAAAGGACCTCAAGATGGCCAATAAAATAAAAAACGCAATGATCTACCCGGCCATATTAGGTTTTTTGACCATAGCCGTGGTCGTCATGCTGCTCACGGTGGTGCTGCCCACCTTTGTATCCATGTACGCCTCCATGGAGGTGGACCTGCCCCTGCCCACGAGGATACTTCTCGGCCTCAGCAGCTCGCTGACCGGTTACTGGTATGTTTATATAATCGTATTGGCCCTTATTATACTCGCCTTTATGAGGTTTATCAAAAGCCCGTCGGGCCGCCTCAAATTCGACAAGCTAAAAACGACCGCCCCGGTAATAGGAAGGCTTAACGTCATCGTCATATGCGCGCGCTTCGCCCGAACGCTCTCCACCCTTATACAGAGCGGGCTGCCTATGCTGCGCTCGCTGGAAATAGCGTCGAGGGTGCTTAACAACGCCTATTACGAGAAGGCGCTTGTGCAGGTGCGGGAGGATATCCGCAAGGGTATGTCGCTGTCGCTCGCGCTAAAGAGGGCCGATCTTTTCCCGCCCATGCTCGTGTCCATGATTTCGGTGGGCGAGGAATCGGGCGCGCTCGAGGATGTGCTTGGCAAATCGGCCGCCTTTTATGACGAGGAATCGGACAGCGCCATAACGCGCATGGTCGGCCTTTTGGAGCCCGCGATGATCATCGTCATGGCCCTGGTCGTGGCGTTTGTGCTCATCTCCGTAGTCACGCCCATGTACGGCATGCTCACCAACATCAGATAAAGCCCGCGGCTGCGGCTTGATAAATACTGCCAATGAAAAGGGGGTAATTCCCGTGCTTGCCATCGACATAGGGAGTAAAAAGGTTTGCGTTGTGGAAGGGTTTTGCCGCGGGGGCGTCGTGACGCTTACCGACTGGGGAGAGATAGAATACAAAACCGAAGCCGTGGTCAACGGCGAGATTCGCGACCCGTCCACCGTCAGCTTTCTCATCCAGGAAATAACCGAGACCCGGCGGATGAAATCCAAAAAGGCGGTCATTTCGGTAAACAGCAGCGAAATCATCTCGCGCGATTTCAAGCTTCCGCAGGTTAAGCTGTCGGAGCTTTCCGTTATAGTCGGCGCGGAGATGTCCCGCGTGGTGGGTAATGACAACGGCTATGTTACCGATTTTGTCATACAGGGCGTGACCGAGGACGGTTATTTTTCGGTTATGGCTTACGCCCTGCCCCGGCTCATGGTGGAAAGCTATTACACGCTGCTGCGGGGGCTGCGGCTTGCGCCGCAGGCTCTCGACGTGCACGCCAACGCCATAGAAAAGCTGCTGACAGGCGCGTCGGTAAACGGGCTTCCGCAGGGCGGGGGCAATACCATCATAGCCGACATAGGCTACTCGAGGATAGTGTTCCATGGCTTTACGGGGGGCGTGTGCCGCTTCAGCCGTACGGAGATATCGCCGGTACAGGAATTTGTCCGCGAGATGGAATCCATCACCCGCTCGGAAATGACCTTAGACAGGATGCAGCAGCTCGACTTGTCGCCCGATTACGAGCATGAGAGCACGGTAGCAGCCGACACCTGCCGGTACTTCATCTCCCGGCTGTCCGACGAGATTCAGCGCTACAGCCAGTATCTGATGATAAATTCCTCCGAAAAATCGGTGGGGCAGGTGTATTTGTGCGGAGGTATAGCCTCTGCCAAAGGCATAGCCACCGCGCTTTCCCACGCGCTGAAGATTGCGGCCGAACCGCTCAGCAGCGTCAGCCGCGTCAGCCTGCCGAAGGGCTGCAGCCTTTCAAAGGTCTGCAACGCGGCGGGCGCATTAATACGAAAGTGAGGCGCCGCCGATGATTAATAAGGACCTTAATCTGTTTACGCCGTACAAAAAGCATGCGCCCAAGACGGCGGGCAGGGGAGGGAAGGCCGTAGCTCTTTCTGCCCTCGCCTTTACGCTTGTGGTCGGACTGTGCTTCGGGGGGCTGTTTTTCTACAGGACCACGCTTGAAAACGACACCGCCAGCCTGCGCTCCAAGCTGTCGCAGGCGGATGTCGCCGAGGCGGGGCAGCGCCTTTCGCAGGAGATGCGTAAAAAGGACCTGCTGACGAAATACTACCTGGCCGTGTCGCAGGCCTCCGGTAAATTCGCCCTCACCCGGCATATAGACCCCGGACTGCTGCGCGCTCTTACGGGCGTCATGCCGCAGGACGTCACCCTTACCAGCCTCTCGGTGACACCGTCCTCCGCGGTGCTCACCTGCTCGTCAGGCCAGTTTATATCCTCCGCGGTGTATGCCCAGGCCCTCCAGCAAAACGAGCTGTTCTCATCGGTTACATATGAAAGCGTGCAGAGGCAGGACTCGGGCGCCTACTCCTTCTCCATCACCTGCGTGTTCGCGGAGCAAAAGGAGGAGTCCAAATGAGTTCGAGAGAGCGTTTTTTAGTCATACTGCTCGCCGCGGTGGTTATCCTGTTAGGCGGATTCAAGCTGCTGGTCGAGCCCGAGATAGGCAGGCTCGGAAAGGCCATGGCCGACAACGCGGCGGCCAATGCCGACTGGGTGGCGGCCCAAAACAGCGGCACTATGGCGGACAGCCTGTCGTCCGAAAACGACAAGCTGAAAACCCGCGCCTCCGACGCTGCTGCCGCGTTTTTCCCGGAGCTTGAGCACGACAACCTGCAGGTGTTTTTCAGGGATATCGCCCAGAAAAGCGGCATCACCATACAGGTGTACAACGTGTCGGGGCCCATCCCGTCACAGATAGGAGTGGTTTTATCACAGGACAGCGACATCACCTACCCGGCCAAGGAGGCCGCCGCCGGCATTCTGGACGAGAAGCGGGCCGGTAAAAAGCCCGTAAATCCCGGGGCCGGAAAGGGCGGCTCTGCGGCCGATGTTGTGGAGATGGCGACCGTTTCGCTGCAGTTTACCTCCGGCTACCAGCAGATGCTTGATTTTCTGCAGGCCCTCCGCGACAGCGGGCGCGTTTTAAGGGTGTCCTCGCTCACCGTGTCGGGAGCCGGCGGGGGTTCGGTTCATACCGGCGTAACCGTGGAATGCTACGGCGTCAAGAAGCTCTCGGCGGACAGCTTCAGCGACGATACGCTGGGTATTCCGGCCGGAAAGGCAAACCCCTTCTCTTAACAATACAGGCGCGAAAGGAGTGTGACGCCGTGAGACTTGCGCTTAAACTGAAAAAGAAAAACGGCTATGTCCTGGCGTGGATACTGTGCTTTATACTCGTAGCGTCGGTCCTTGCGGCCGCCGCAACGACCGTCACCATCGTCGCCATCAACAATACCAAGACGCAAAAAAGCAGCCGCCAGGCCTATTATACGGCGCGCTCGGCAGTGGCCGCCGTGGTAAACCATATCAGAAAAAACCCTTCGCCGGAGGCCATAGAAGCCTTAATAGGCAGGGAGGGAACGGGCGGCTCCGACGAGCTGGGGCGGTATACCGTCACGGTGTCCTACGTTGCCCCCCAAAAGCTTCGCGTAAGCGCGACGGCTACATACGGTGAAAGGACGAGCACCGTGTCGGCCTATATGCTTGAATACGTGCCGCCCGCAGGCGCAAAGCCCACCGACCACATCATATACGTGGACGGCTCGGCCGAGGTGGATTTCGACAATGCCAATGTGTACGGCGACGTTTACATCAACGGCGGCGTGAGATACGGCAGCAGCATGACCATATACGGGGACGTTATCGTCACCGGCGATTCCACCATAAGCGGCGCCGGCACCGCGTCGCAGGACCTTATCAGCTTCGGTTCGGTAGTGATAACCGCAGGCGGCAAGATAAACGGCGACCTAAAGGCCAAGGGCGACATATCCCTTTCGGGCGGCGTTATCATTTCCGGCGGGCTATACACCGACAATTCCCTCAATTTTACGGGCGGGGGCTATGTAGAGGGAGACGCCGTAGTGGGCAAAAACGTCCACTTTTCGGGCGGCGCTAACAGGATACTGGGCAAGCTTTTCTACGGCGGGCGCGCCACGGTGGGAAACAACAATCTGGCCTATTTCTGTCCGGGAGGCTATGAAAAGATAACCGATTACCAGGATATGGATCTAAGCGCTTACGCTCCGGCGGTCCTGCCCCCGGTAAGCGTGCCGAGCCAGACGGAAAACCCCGAGCTTTACCGGCCCGTGCAGATAATCAACAAGGTGATTTCCTCGAGCGGAGACCTGACGCCGGCTGTCGACACGCTGGAAAACCTCAAATGGACGACCCTCACGATGGATACGAGAGACGGCGACCTGCATCTGCTTTTAAACAATAAATCGCTTAAGTTTACAGGCCTTTCGATTAACATTATCGGAGATAATAACATATATCTCTACCTAAAAGGGGACAGCGCGTACCTCGGGCTTGAGCAGGGGCATTTCCGCCCGGCGGACGCGACAAGGCCGCCCCAGCTCTTCATCCTGGGCAGCGGGGACACCGAGGTTTATCTTAAGGGGACGCAGCTTCACGCCTTCGTTTATATGCCCAGCGGCACCATGGGCTGCTACGACTACCAAAAGGACGACGCGATATTCAAGGGCTCCTCGGTGGTCAAGCATATCAGGGTGGGCAACTACCTCACCTTAAAGTATATAGAGCCGGTCCTTACGGGCACGCCCCTTGAAAATTACTTTAACCCCGACGGCGGCGGAGCGGGCGTGGGCGGATGGTCGGTGGAAGGCTGGGACAGCCGATGAAGCCGCGCGTTTCATTAAGGGGTAAAAGAGGCCTGTCGATTATAGAGATTATCGTGAGCATCGCCGTTTTGGCGCTTCTGACTTTGCTCGTCATATCGGTTTTTTCGGCCGCCGTTTCCATCATAGGCCGGCAGACCGCCCTGCAAAGGGACGATAACGACGCCGCGGCGGGTGTGGAGAACTACCTCGCGGGCTTCGAGCCCGACAGCGGAATCAGCGTCGTCACCGAGCAGCCGGGCAGCCTTTCGGTGGATTTCGGCGGCACGGTCGTCACCGAGGACGGCGTGCTGGTAAAGGGTACCGACGACGACAACAAATCGGTCTATTATTATTTCTCGCCGGATTCGTGAAGAAAAGGGGGCGTTTGCCCATGCTCAAAGGAAAACGGGGCGTCACCCTGCTGGAGCTTGTTGTAGCCATGGGGCTTGCCTCCGTCATCTTTTTGGTCCTCATCGCCATGATGAACACCGTCTATGTATCAAACAGCACAGCGTCGACCGTCACGCGCGCCCAGTCGATAGCACGGCTCACGCTGCAGCAGATAGAGGAGCAGCTTCGCTACGCCGACGCCATCGATTTGGATTACGAGCTGCCCGATCCCTTAAACGAGAACCATCGGTATTATTATGTCAACGGCGGCAGGCTAATGGAAAAATCCTTCGGCGGCACGAAAACGATATTAGGGCCGCTGCCGGGCTTTGAGGACTTTACGTGCAGCGTCGTATTCAGCAGAGCCAACAACATCATAAACGACAAGGTGCTCAAAGTGGAGCTGACGCTGTACTGGCGCGGCAAGACGGTGTTCACGCTATCCCGCAAAATATACGCTAATAATCTGGTGCAGGGCATCACCGGCCTTGAGAGCGGAACCGTGCTCACCTTCCAGTCGTCTATGCGAAGCCCGGTGTTGGTCGGCAGCGTCGTGGTGTCCGCCCCGTCGTACTCCATAACCAGCCCCGGCGCCACGCTCCAGATGTCGGCGCAGGTGTTTCCCTTAAACGCGACAAAGCGATCGGTATCGTGGTCCGTTTCGCCCGCCGGCCTTGCCGAAATTACCCAGGAGGGGCTTCTCACGCCCCTTGAAAACGGGGTTGTCACCGTAAAGGCGTCGGCGCTGGACGGCAGCGGCGTCACGGGCACCGCACAGATTATAATACAGATTCCGGGTTAAAATCTGACTTCCGACCTCCGACTTCCGACGTCTAATA
>ENA-UOYA01002802-UOYA01002802.1-activated-sludge-metagenome-genome-assembly--contig:-NODE-2802-length-16344-cov-5.658236_pt1 | contig 16344 bp, 14 predicted proteins | sample MGYA00238163_ERZ764804 | MGnify/ENA primary metagenome ERZ764804 (study PRJEB28919, sample SAMN05720223) | activated sludge metagenome | isolation source: Anaerobic digester | place: Hong Kong... | reverse complement strand
ATGGACTCCAGCGGCTTGAACAGCATGGGGTGGTGGCTGATGATCAGGCCCGCGCCTTTTTCCAACGCCTCCCTGGCCACATCAAGGTTCACATCCAGGGTAAGCAGCGCCCTGGCCACCTCCGCCCGGGGGTCGCCCGCCTGCAGCCCTGCGTTGTCCCAGCTTTCAGCCATGCTGCGCGGGGCCATCTCTTCTATTAACCTGAAGATTGCTTCGCATTTTACCGGCAACCTGTTATCCCCCTGATCCGCGCTATTTTCGTTCTTACTTCCTGTGCTTTTGCCCCGGCGGCGGCGCTGTTGGCGCGCTCCAGCCCGGCCAGCGCCTGCTCGTACATGCCCGCCAGCCACGCCGCGTAGCGGCCCAGCAGCGGGTCCTGCTTCTCCAGCAGCCTCGGCCCCAGCTCCAGCAGAAAAGGGTCGCTTGTCTCTTCCCGGCCGGGCTCGGCCATGATTACAACATATATTTTGCCGCTGTCCTCGACCAGCCTCTCGTCGCTTATGCGCCAGCCGTTGGACACCAGCCAGGCCCTCAGGTCGCCCGGGTCCGCCATGGGCTGCAGAACCAGTCTGCCGGCGGCCCTGGTGACGTCCGGCGCGGCGGCCAGGATCTCCCTGATGGTGTTGCCTCCCATGCCGGCCAGGACCAGCACGCCGGCCTCGCCCGGCTGCAGCGCCTCCAGTCCGTTGCCCAGCCTGAGGTCAATTTTGCCGGTGAGTTTGGCTTCCGCAACCCTGCGCTGCGCGGCAGCGAAAGGGCCTGGTTTGATATCAGTGGCAATCACCCTGGCGCAAATGCCCTCTTGCACCAGGAAAACGGGCAGAAAGGCGTGGTCGGTGCCTATGTCGGCCGCCACGCTCCCCGCAGGCACGTAAGCGGCGATCGCGGCCAGTCGTTTGGCCAGACCCATGGTTTTCCTCCGTCGCTGTACTTAAGTCCAGTATAGTCTATTTCAGGCAAAAAGACAAACAAGCCGCCCGGTCGCTCAGGCGGCTTGAGGTCGTCTTTGTGCTGTTTTTTTTAATTCCCGGCCCCAAAACTGTCGCCGAGCAGTGACCTCCAGAGGCTGATAGCTTCCGCGGGGTTGTCCTCGTGCAGCGCCCTGGAGGATAAATTGATGGCCTCGTCAAGGACTTTTTGCCCGGCGGCGGAGTTGGCGCCGGAGGAGATGACCTCACCCGCGGCGGGGCAGTTGAGAAACTCGGGCAGAAAAAGGCGCATGCTCATCAAAAAGGAATGGACCAGCTCAGCGTATGGCTTGACAAAGTCATTGACCCTGTAATAGACCAGCAGTTCGAGAAAATATACGTTGAAAGGATGACCGGCCCGCAGGTTCCAGGCCTTGATTATTTTAACGAACTTGTAAAACCTCCCTGCGGAAAGCTCCTCTTTTTTCTTGAAAACTGTTTCCTCCTTGCCCGGGTTGATCCTGCACCAGCCGCCCTGGCCGTTGGGGCTGAGATATCCCTGGCGGCTGGTTTTGATCGTGGGCGTCAGGTCGAGGTCCAAGGCGCCGGGAGAGCTCAGCCTTACCACCGTGCCCCCTGCCCTGACATCCGCCGGGCTGAATTCTTCCGACAACTTCTTTCTTAAAAAAAATAACATTTTAGTGGAGTTTTCATTACAAGAAAAATAGTGTTTCGCCCCTAATAAAAGATGGAATTTGAGACTCTCCTGGGGCAGCGCGGTCCCCCTGCGGTAAGAGCCTCCGTAGAAGCTTCCGCTTGAATTCAGCCTCTGCCTGGCCCAGTTGTTGACCCGGCTGCTTTTTTCCAGGGCGGCTTGCAGCTGCTCCGCGGGCAGGGACAGGCCCGCGGCAAAAAGTCCAAATGCTTTCTCAACACTTTCAGGCAAGGGTATAACCCCCTGTGGGCTTGAAATATAAGGCCTCCGTCCTTACGGAACGAGAGGCCTGGCTAAACTTAAACACCGGCTGCCTGTGACCAGGTTTAGATATCATAGTAAAGCATGAACTCGTACGGGTGCGGGCGCAGTCTGATCGCGTCGTGTTCCCTGGTAAGTTTGTAATCAATCCAGCTTTCCAGCAGGTCTTTGTCAAACACACCGCCCTGCAGCAGGAACTCGTGGTCGGCCTGCAGCTCTTTGAGAGCTTCTTCCAGCGAGCCGGGGACGGAGCGGATTTCTTTGGCTTCCTCCGGCGGCAGCTCGAAAATGTCCTTGTCCAGCGGCTCGCCCGGGTAAATCCTGTTCTTGATGCCGTCGATGCCGGCCAGCAGCAGAGCGGCAAAAGCCAGGTAAGGGTTGCAGGACGGGTCGGGCGGGCGGAACTCGATGCGCTTGGCCTTGGGGTTTTTGGAGTACATGGGGATGCGCACCGCCGCGCTCCTGTTGCGCTGGGAATAAACCAGGTTTACCGGGGCCTCGTAGCCGGGCACCAGCCTCTTGTAAGAGTTGGTGGTGGGGCTGGTGATGGCGGTCAGAGCACGCGCGTGCTTGAGCAGGCCGCCGATATAGTAAAGGGCTGTTTCGCTGAGGCCGGCGTAGCCGTTGGCGTCGTAAAACAGCGGCTTGCCGTCCTTCCAGAGGCTCTGGTGCACGTGCATGCCGGTGCCGTTGTCCTGGAACAGCGGCTTGGGCATGAAAGTCACGGTCTTGCCGTATTTTTTGGCGGTGTTCTTGACGATATATTTGTACATCATCAACTGGTCAGCCATCTTGGTCAGGGGGCCGAACTTAATGTCAATCTCCGCCTGCCCCGCCGTGGCCACTTCATGGTGCTGGCATTCCGCCGGGATGCCGGCCTCAAGCATGGTCAGGACCATCTCGGTGCGCAGGTCCTGCTGGGAGTCGGTGGGCGCGACCGGGAAGTAGCCTTCCTTGTAGCGCGGCTTGTAACCCAGGTTGGGGCCTTCCGCGCGGCCTGAGTTCCAGATGCCTTCCACCGAGTCGACGAAGTAATAGCCGGAATGCTGGTTCTGGTCGAACCTGATGTCATCAAAAATGAAGAATTCGGCCTCGGGGCCCCAGAAGCTCTGGTCGGCGATGCCGGTCGAGATCAGGTATTCCTCCGCTTTCTGGGCTATGTTGCGCGGGTCGCGGTTATATCTCTCACCGGTTATAGGATCCACCACGTTGCAGATAATGCTCAGGGTGGTAGCCTTGCAGAACGGGTCGATACAGGCTGTGGTCGGGTCGGGAATCAGGATCATGTCGCTCTCGTTGATCACCCTGAAACCACGGATACTTGAACCGTCAAAGCCCAGGCCTTCCTCAAAAGTATTCTCGTCAAACTCCTGAATGGGCACGGAAAAATGCTGCCACATGCCGGGCAGGTCGATAAACTTCACATCAACCATTTTTACATCTTTCTCTTTGGCAAAAGCCAGAACATCCTTGGCAGTCTTCATATCAATACCTCCTGTAAATTATTAGTACAAAAGAAGCGTATATTATAAGAGCCTTGAGCCTCCTTTCGCCGTCAGAAAATAAAAAAACCTCATACCGGTCATAAATTAATGACCGGCATGAGGCGTCTTTACCTCATAGAAACTATCTAAGTTTCCAGGGCCAGAAACAACTTTGTTTCCAAATATCAGATTTTTATGGCTATATTATTGCAAAAAAGCAAACTAAAATCAATACCCTGCGAAAAAGATATTTTTGTTTTTTAGTTTTGACACTCCCTGGTTAATCTTTGTATAATGAACAATATTATGTTTAAGGAGAAGATCTCATGAGTGAATTATTCGGAGCGGACGAAATCAACCCTGAAAACATGCGGATCAGAGATGAATGGGTCCTCGCGCTGAAGGAATTTATGGACCAGGTTAAGCTGTGGATAGATGAAGCTCAGCTGGACCAGGCACTGCAGGTACAGGAGCACTCGCTGGAAAAAAACGAGGAGTACATCGGCAGCTACACGGCGCCCGCGCTGACTATCCTGGCCCCAAGCTGCAATATCGAGGTGCTGCCGGTGGGCAGGTTCGCCATCGGGCCCATAGGGCGTGTGGATGTAACCAATCACCAATTGTCTTACACGCTGCTGTTCTCCAGCAAAAAAGGCTGGGCTTCCCTTGATCAGAGAAAACCCCTGACCAAATCTTTGTTTTTGGAATTAGTGCAAAAAATGATTAATCGGACTGAAGTACAATAAGGCTGCCAAAAATTGTTCTTTTTGCCAATTGACAAAATTTTCAGAAAAGTCGATATTAGTACTAATCCGATTTTTCAAGGGGAGGGGTTCATTTGGTAGGTAACAGCGCAAAAGTTTTGGTTGCCGGCAAAGAGTACACCGTCCAGTTTTACGAAACCGACCCGGGTAAACTTGTGATTGAGATCTGCGACAAAGTTCTCGGCTTCAGTGTGGACCAGATTAAGATGGACAGCAAAATTTTCTTTGAACTGCTGATCAACGCGATATACTAAGATATATTAGTGGTAAAACCCGGCACGGGCCGGGTTTTTTTACGCATCCTAATAAAAATAGGCAACAGGCGGCATTGTGATTTCATCATAGTCGTGCGCATGCGCCGGCCTGCCGCGGCGGCTGGTTCTTCCAAAAAAGCGGTGCACGTGCCCTCTGTCTGTGTAAATCTCAGGCCCGGTAATGACTTCTATTTCGTGAACATGACCGTCTTCTATATCTATTATTATCACTATTCTGTGCACATGCTTGTCACCCACATAGCAGACCGGGCTACTGCTCCCCCTGTAGCGGTGGTGGTGGTCATTGTCAAAGCTTGTGACTCCTGCACACTCATGCACATGGTTGTACCCGTGCATTTTTATTCCCCCTCTGCAAGTCATTATTACTATCATACACAAAGAGGTGTCAGTTGTTGACTGGAGCGAAAAAAAGCCCTCCGAAAACTTTGGTTTCCGGAAGGCCCGGTTTTCTGGCAAAGACAGCCTTTACTGAAAAACACAATCCGGAGGGCACTCTTCATCCAAGCCATCACACGGCGCCGGCCAAACGAAACGTTCCAGGTAGTATAAACATACCTTTGCTTCACGGTAGCCCGGGCAGGTAGAGGGGACCTGCGTCTTTTCGGGGTGTTTGCAATAAGCGCAGCCAAATTGAGATGTCCGGCATAAGATCATGCTAAAACTTCCTCCCCTGTATCATTCTGCTATATTATTATACACCGCCGCAGATTATCCTTTTTTTACTAAACAAAAACTTAAAATAAAACCTGTATTAAAAAAGCGCGGAACCTTTCCGGCACCACGCTGTGTCTTAAGTGGTGGGCGATGACGGGATTGAACCGCCGACATCCTGCTTGTAAGGCAGGCGCTCTCCCAGCTGAGCTAATCGCCCATATTTCGAAGTTCGAGGTTCGATGTTCGATATTCGATGCTTGTTGGAATTGGCCTTAGGCCAATTCCTTCTATTCAAACTTCTAACTTCGAACTTCCATTCTCGAAAGTGGTGACCCCTACGGGATTCGAACCCGTGTTACCGCCGTGAAAGGGCGGTGTCTTAGACCGCTTGACCAAGGGGCCATTTTGGTTGTGGGTAGTCGGTTGTCGGTAGTCGGATTTTTGTTGGAATTCGGCTGTGCCGAATTCCTTTTATTTTTCTGACTACTGACTACTCACTACCGACTACTGAACTGGTGGGCCCACCAGGATTCGAACCTGGAACCAGCCGGTTATGAGCCGGATGCTCTACCGTTGAGCTATGGGCCCAAAGATTGGCTCCCCGAGTAGGATTCGAACCTACAACCTACCGGTTAACAGCCGGTTGCTCTACCGTTGAGCTATCGAGGAACATCGGCAAAAGTTATTATACGACACTTTGGACCCTTCGTCAATGTGTATACGTCTGAGAATTTTAGTCAAGATAATCTTTTAGCTTTTTGCTCCGGCTGGGATGGCGCAGTTTGCGAAGGGTTTTGGCCTCTATCTGCCGGATCCGCTCCCGGGTAACACCGAATTTCTGCCCGACTTCTTCCAAGGTGCGGGCGCGCCCGTCGTCCAGGCCGAAGCGCAGGCGCAGCACCCGCTGCTCACGGTCGGTCAGGGTTTTTAAAACCTCGTCCAGCTGCTCGCGCAGGAGGGTAAAGGAAGCTTCTTCGGCCGGCGCCCTGGCGTCGTGGTCTTCGATAAAGTCGCCCAGGTGCGAGTCTTCCTCTTCACCGATCGGCGTTTCCAGCGACACCGGTTCCTGGGCTATTTTTTGAATTTCCCTGACTTTATCCTCGGAAATGTTCATTTCCTTGGCTATTTCATCCGGGCTGGGCTCGCGCCCCAGCTCCTGTAAAAGCTGGCGCTGCACGCGAATTAATTTATTAATGGTTTCCACCATGTGCACTGGGATGCGGATGGTCCTGGCCTGGTCCGCGATGGCCCTGGTAATAGCCTGGCGGATCCACCAGGTGGCGTAAGTGCTGAACTTATACCCCTTGCGGTAATCAAACTTTTCCACGGCCTTGATTAAGCCCAAGTTGCCTTCCTGGATCAGGTCAAGGAAAAGCATGCCCCTGCCGACATAGCGCTTGGCGATACTGACCACCAGCCGCAGGTTGGCTTCAGCCAGCCTCCTCTTGGCTTCTTCCTCGCCGTCTTCCATCAGCTTGGCCAGCTCCACCTCTTCTTCCGGTGTGAGCAAGGGCACCCGGCCGATTTCTTTCAGGTACATGCGCACGGGATCATCTATACCAACGCCTTCCGGGATGGTAAGGTCCACTTCCGCTTCTTCGGGCGGCGGCTCCTCGAGGGCGGCGGTGTCGATTGGTTCCAGGTCGGCTATTTCGGGCACTACTTCTATACCCATGCTGGACAGTTTTTCGTAAATGTCATCAATCTGCTCGGGGCTGAGGTCGGTTCCCTGCAGGCTGTCCATAATCTCGTTGTAGGTCAGGACCCCGCGCTTTTTCCCTTTTTCGATTAACTCCTTTACGCCTTCAAGGATGAGATCATCACTCATGTACTGTCCCCCCCCTCTCTAAGGTGCTTTCCGTATCAAAACAAAAAATTTGCTTGTACTCGCCTGTTAATTTCCTGACGCGGCCAAAGTCGCGCGCCTTTTCAGCTTCATCAATATTTTTAAGAAAAACCAGCTCTCGCAAGAGGTTTTGATGTTGAAAATCATTACCGGATTTTTCCGCCGCGCGTATCTGCCGCAAAAGTTCTTCCCTGCGCTCGTGGCGGGCACAGCGGTTTACCGAACGTATATAGTCATACATTATCTTATCGGGATTATCTCCGGGAATATCCAGTGTTAAGATATAACTTAAAATATTTTGACCCTCATTTTCAAAAGTGCTGAACATTCCTTCAGGCCGGTACTCAGGGTGTTGGCCCGCTTCCAGACAATGTTTAAAAATTGTCATATATTGTTGATTTCTGAAGGGCTCTTCACCTAATTCAGCCAGGATTTTATAGCCTCGTGCAGGATTTTCCAGCACTAACCTCAGAAGAACAGCCTCTGCTTTGCCCCTGGCATCCAGTTTTTCCCCTTTTCGTATAATAGTATGCGTGTTTTTAGCAATATTATCCGGATTTGTCCATTTTTTACCCAAATTTTCCTCAAATCTCTTGAATTCTCCCGCTACCGTCTCCCAGCTCAGATTCAAAACACGCGCTATAGTTTTTAAATCTTCCTCTTTTTGCACACCGCTTTTGGCAGCTAAACCGGGAAACACCTGGCGCATCACTTCAGTTTTGTCAGCCACAGTTTTCACATGGCCCCTGGCGGCTGCCTGCTGAAGTTTATATTCGATTAAAGTGTAAGCTCTGTCAATTAACTCCTCCCATGGCCCCGGCCCGTGTTTGCTGAGAAAATCGTCAGGGTCCTTGCCGTCCGGCATGGTAATCACTCTGACCTGGCAGCCCAGTTCCAGCAGCAGGTCGAGCCCCCTGATAGTGGCGGCCACACCTGCTGTGTCGGAGTCATAGGCGATGATTATATCCCTGCTGTAATTCAGCAGCAGCTTGCCGTGCTCCGCAGTCAGGGCGGTGCCCAGTGAGGCCACAGTGTTGGTTACCCCGTGCCTGTGGGCGGTAATCACGTCCATGTAGCCCTCGACTATAATTACCCGGCCCTTTTCCCTGATCGGCTGTCTGGCCAGGTGCAGGCCGTAAAGGGTCCTCCCTTTGCTGAAGAAAGAAGTCTCCGGTGTGTTCAGGTACTTGGGCTGAGAGTCGTCGAGTACCCTGCCCCCAAAACCAACCACCTGGCCCAAAGTGTCCCAAATAGGAAACATCACCCGGCTGCGAAACCGGTCATAGTAGCGCCCGGCTTCATTCTTAATAACTAAGCCGGCCTCGACCAGTTCCTGAGGCCGGTAGCCTTTTTTGCCCAGGTGATCGAGCAGTGAGGTCCATCCAGGCGGGGCAAAACCTATTTGAAAACGCTCCAGCACCTCCGGAGTGAGGCCCCGCCCGGCCAGGTACTGCCTGGCTGGGGCGGCGGCGTCGTGGCGCTGCAGCACCTGGCGAAAGAAATCTCTGGCCAGGTTGTTTGCCTGTTTCAGCCCTTTGCGTTTGAGGTCTTTCTCCTGCCAGGCCGGGCTGTCGCTGACAGGTATGGCCACCCCCGCCCGCTGGGCCAGCACCGTCACCGCCTCGGAGAAGGTAAGGTTTTCTTTCAGCATCAGAAATCTGAAAACATTGCCTCCGACCTTACAGCCGAAACAGTGAAAAAACTGCTTATCCTGCGATACGGTGAATGAAGGTGTCTTTTCATGGTGAAAAGGGCACAGTCCGAGATGGTTCTTGCCCGCCTTTTTCAACTGGACGTAGCGGGACACCACCTCAACGATATCTGACCGCAGGCGGACTGTTTCAATTATCTCCTCAGGGATTAAGCCCACCTGATCACCCTTTTCTTATAAAACCAGTATTAAGAATAGTTCAACATTTGTTTATATTGTCCTGCCGGGCACTTTATTAATTATCCGGCCCGGCCCTCGCGTCCGATTTATAGAAGATTCGCTTCAGCTTAAAAATCTCCTTCATATATCGACACTTTTTATTGTGTAATCCATATATTTACATTTTAGTTTTTTGTTAAAATCCCGGCTCGACCCAGGGCAGGGGCAAAAAATACTTCTGGTAGACGCGTATGGCAAACCTGTCCGTCATGCCGGCTATATAATCGCAGGCGACCCGCTCCCCGCCCTCGGCCAGGGTGCGCTCCCGGTACTCGGACGGCAGGTCGTCCGGGTGTTCCAGGAAGTGCCCGTAAATGCGCTGGACAACATAACAGGCTTTGGCTTCCTCGCGCTTGGCCTCCGAGCCGACGTAAACATGCTCAAACATAAACTCTCTGAGCTTGTCGGTGGCCGCCTGGATGGGCGGGCTCATTTTGATCGGTCCGGCGCCGCTCTGGTTCGTTTCAATCAAATCCAGCACCATGGTGTTGATCCTGTCCCGGTGTTTTCTGCCGAGCACTGCCAGGCATTCTTCCGGCAGCTGCCCGGCGGTAAGCACCCCGCCCCGGATCGCGTCGTCTATGTCATGGTTGATATACGCCACCCTGTCGGCAATTTTTACAATCTGGCCTTCCAGCGTGGCCGGCCTGTCCGGCCCGGTATGGTTTAAAATACCGTCCCGCACCTCCCAGGTCAGGTTGAGCCCACGTCCGCCTTCAAGTATATCCACAATACGCAGGCTCTGCTCATTATGCTTGAAGCCGGGCGCAAAAATCTGGTTCAGCGCCATTTCCCCGGCATGCCCAAAGGGGGTATGGCCCAGGTCGTGACCCAGCGCAATCGCTTCGGTAAGGTCCTCGTTCAGTGCCAGCGCCCTGGCCACAGTGCGGGCAATCTGCGCCACTTCCAGCGTGTGGGTGAGCCTGGTGCGGTAGTGGTCGCCCTCTGGTATGATAAATACCTGAGTCTTGTGTTTTAAGCGGCGAAAACCCTTGGAGTGGATGATCCGGTCGCGGTCACGCTGGAAAGCGGTGCGGACGCCGCACTCCTCCTCCGGCCTGGCCCTGCCTTTGCTGGCGGCGCTGCGACAGGCCCGCGGTGAAAGCACCTGCCGCTCCAGCTCCTCAGCACGCTGGCGTATATTCATCACAGTCACCCCATCCCTGCTCCTGAATTGGTGTGGCTTAAAAATATTCTACGGATAAACTATTAATCCTGCTAAATACTTTAACAAACTTAGGGACCAACAAACTTAGGTACCGGGTCCCTAAGTTAATGAGTTATTACACACAATTTGCCGGCGGGAAAATAAACCCCCGCAGATAATAAACCCACCGGGGATAAAATTTATGCACCAAATTCTTTTTCTAGACCTTTTTAGCCGCCAGTCAATAACTTAAGGTATCGGGCATCCCTGAAATGGCTTCTGGGCTGCCAATAAATGCAGGTGCGACTTTAGTCGCACAACGCTTCAATTACCTAAAACCTTCTTAGTTATTACTAGCCGTTACGCAGCTTTATTCCAGCCATCACTGTGTACCTGGGTCCCCGGGGGCTAAGCTCGCTCAGCATCAAATCAACCGACATGACTTTCGCGCGGCCAAATTCTTTGCCCCGGGCCAGCTTTTCGGCCCGGTCGAACACAGCCACAAACCCCTGCGGCGAGCGCAGCCTGGCCAGGGTCAGGTGAGGCGAAAAACGTTTTTGGTCAGGCGTGAAGCCAAGCCGCCCCAGTTCTTTTTGCACCCTGCGGTGCAGCTCCAGCAAAGCGGTTGTTTCGCCGTGCACACCGGCCCAAAAGACACGGGGGCGATCCTTGGAGGGAAAAACGCCAACCCCGCCCAGGGTAAGGTAAAAAGGTGAAACACCTTTAACAGAGCGTTTTAAAGCTTCTACAGTTGACACAGCTTTATCCTCGGGTACGTCTCCAAGAAACTGAACCGTTAGATGAAGATTTTCGCTGTTCACCCATTTTGCGTCAGACGGAAGCACTTTGAGATCTTTTATAAAAGAGTTAAGACTATTTTTTATTTCATTAGGAAAATTAATGGCAACAAATAACCTCATTTGCCGCAAAGAATAACACCCCAGTAAAAAGAATACCAAAATAATACTTCTTCAATACCACCTGCAACATCCTTCTTTATAAAGAAGTTTTACTTGTTTTTAAAAATAATTCTTGATTTATAGGCGAAATATGTCGATAATGTTTAAAAAAGGACGAGATGAACAATGCTGGGATACCTGACCATGTTATTGGTCATAAGTCTTATTTTAATAGCCATTCTCAACCTTGTTAAAGAACATATCCCGCTGCGCCCCCCAATTGTTTACAGCACTGTGGGAATTTCCTTTGCCCTGGGATCTGTTTTTCCAATAGCCATTTCCAACCTCACCCTGGTCGAGGTTCTTGTCATTTACTTCGGGTTAATTACTCTTATTGCAACTGCCTTAAGCTACAACGAGAACAGGGTTTATTTTAATATATCCCCCACTCCACTGAAAGTGGCTGATTTGGAAGCTAAAAACTTACCGGAGGAACTTGTTCAAGATTCCTTTTCCAGTATTCTGGCGAAGGAAATAACAGCTCTTGATGCCTGCGCTACCCTTGACAATACAGGTATGCCGGAAGAAGAACCGGAGGCTTTCCCACCCCAAGAAATGGTATCCTCCGCACATGGCAAGGATGACCCTGGCCTGGATGTTTCCACGGAATACTCGCATCCGACTGCCGAGGGTAGTATAGAAAAAGAAAATATACCTCTTGAGGAAGAACTGCCGCTTAAATCTAACGTGTCCATGGAAGATACGTCTCTAATTATAGAAGAAACTCCTGTTAAAGCAGATTTACCTGAATCCGCGGATGAACCAACAGATAAACCGGTGGATGTTCTGACAGATGAACTTGCGGAAGAACCACCAGATGATCTACCATACGCTCTACCAGATGAGCCAGAGGATGATCTACCATATGCTCTACCAGATGAACCAGAGGATGAACCGGTGGATGAACCACCGGATGATCTGACAGATGAACCAACAGATGATATACAAGATGATCTACAAGATGATCTATATGATATAGATGAAAAGATGCCTGAAGAAGAAATGTTGTATGATATTAACCGGGATTTGCCCGGGGCAAGGGAAGAATACCCGGTCCAAGAAGTTTTTTCTTTAGCTGAAAAACTGCCTGCCGGTGAAAAGTTACCTGATCAAAGTGGGACAGCGGTGGTTGGAGCCCCGCCTGTTTGGGAAGAACCCGCAGAAGACCCAATCGCGCCAAACCGGGATAATGAGAAAATCGGGGAAGATACTATGGATTCAGCAACCGCTCCAGTTACAGTAAACGACTATATTTCCGCCGGGTTCAAAGCCAGGACCACAGGTGACCTGGCCGGCGCGGTTAAGAATTTCATCACAGCCCTCATGATGAGCCAGGAACAGCAGATTACAGCTGCCCTGTCTCTTGAGATAAGCGCGATTTATCAGGAACTGGGCCAGTATTTCCAGGCTGGGATGATTTTGAGATCAGTTATTAAACAGAAAAACATTATTAACGACTTTACTTTGAGACAAAAACTACAAGGCCAGCTTATTTACCTGGACACTCTGTGCGAACTTCTTAGGATTACAAAGATGTCTAACGCTCCTTATTCAAAGATACCAAACATAATAAAAATAAAAGCAAATCTTGAAACAGCTGAAAAGCTAAAAGAAATAACTTAAGGGGGCGAAACAAGTGAAAAGCAGCCAGCAGATTTTAAGGTTACCGGTTCTTAGTATTGAAGAAGGCAAACAAATAGGTGAGGTTAGGCACCTGGTACTTAATCCACAACAGGGGAAGATTGATTTTATCCTCGTGGAAGACAAGACATGGTACTTTGGGCTAAAAGCAATGGCCTTTAATGCTATACAGGGGATTGGAGAGTTTGCCCTTACCGTAGCGGGTCGTTCTTCCCTCTCAGTGTTGTCGGAATGTGCCGGGTTAATTGATTTATTAGAGAATAACATATGTCTGTCCGGCATAAAAGTCCTGAGCAAAAAAGGTCGTTTGGTTGGCTCCATCAGCGAATATTTTATCAATGACAATACTGGTGACATCATAGGCTGTCAGCTCATTCCGGTCAACAGTGAAAAACCGGCCGGTATGATTCCGAAGAAATTGATCCTGACCTACGGGTGTGACTTCCTGGTTGTAGAAGAAGGGGTAGAGGAAAAACTGGTAGCCGAACTACAGGAAGAGAACATTGCTGATAATTGGGAAAACTCAACAAAAACCAAGGATACTGCGGCGGTTCCTGCAATTGGCAAACAGCCGGCAGAAGCTCTGAAACATTTTGAGGAACAACAGCGGCAGTATCTGCTGGGCAGAAAAGTTACTATGCGGATTGTAGCCGACAATGGCGAAGTCGTGGCTGAGGATGGAGAAACAATTACTGACGAGATTATCGAACGGGCCAAGGCTGCCGACCGGTACATTCAGCTCACTATGAACATTCGCGAGTAAGAGCCGGTGGTTAAAAAAGCTGTATTCCTGTCACTAATCCTTCTATTACAGTCGGGCGCAGGTATATTCGGCTCAGCTGCGATTCTAAACACGAGGTCTTCCGGGTTAATTCAGCAGGGCCTTACCATTAAAGGTGTCCCTGTGTGGGGCTTGAGGCCGGATCAAGCGGCACAAAAGCTGGAAAACGAACTGCCCAGTCCAGCTGAAGGCGCTTTTATAATTGAAGATGCGGGAAAAAGCTATACAATTATACTCTCAGATATTGACGCAAAATATGAATACCTTTCAACGGCTAATGACGCCCTGGCGTACATTAATAAGGGCAATTACCTTAACCGGTTAATTTCCGTCCTGCGGCTCCGGGCGGCACCAGCTGACCTGGCCCTTAAGATTGCGTTTTCTGATGAAAAACTGGAGGAAAGAATTAAAACCCTTCAAAATGAATGGGATACGCCGCCACAGGATGCGGCAGTCACGATGTCAGATAAAGTTATAATCATTCCTGAAAAAGCCGGTTACAGACTTGACCTTGAAAAAACTCTGGAACAAACGCGCCAGGAACTGGGCAGGGGAAATCTGTACGCGGCTGCTTTCGGCCAAATTTTGAAACCAAATATTACTTCCGTGGATCTGGAAAAAATAAATACATTGCTGGGGGAGTATACCACAGTCTTTGACGTTAACGCCACGAACAGATCGCACAACATAGCACTTGCCAGCGCTACAGTCAACGGTTCCTTAATAAGACCCGGGGAGATATTTTCATTAAATAAACGGCTTGGCCCTCGCCTGGCGGAAAGAGGTTATTTAATGGCCCCTGTATTCATAGACGACAGCCTCGCTCTTGATATAGGCGGCGGTATATGCCAGGTTGCCACTACCCTCTATAATGCGGTGATCTTTGCTGATCTCCCAGTGGAAGAACGGTACTCCCACCCGCAACCGGTAAACTATGCGCCCCCAGACCGTGACGCTACAATAGCCGGCGATTACCTGGACTTTAAGTTCTCTAACAATATGAATACCCCGCTGTATATCTCCAGCCTGGTCGAAGGCGGCACAATAACAATGCGTATTTTCGGGGGGGAAAAGAACAGAGGCAGCATGGTCAGGATTACTTCGGAAAAGGTTGTTATTGACCCGAGAACTGTTATAATCCAGGACAACACTCTGCCGGAAGGTGAAACCCGTATAATAAATCCCGGTAAACCGGGATACGAAACACGGGTCTATCAAGAAGTTGTTGTTGACGGGAAGGTTAATTCCAAAACTCTGATTTCAAGCGATTTTTCCAAGCCAGAGGATAAAATTATTCATATGAACCCAATGCCGAATAAAGAAGAAAAGTAGAGAGACCTTGCTCGGGTCTCTCTACTTTTCTAAGCCAGACAGACAAGGGGACGGTTCTGACTAGGCAATCGGAAGTTTTGCGCCAAATACAACTACATGATCAGTGAGAGCAATACCTGATCAATAAGAGTAAAGTCTGTTAATTATACTAAGTGGCGCAAAATTTTTGATTGCCTGAGAAGATGGAAGTCGCGGATTTTTGTGATGATTAAGTGAGAAGATGTAAATGAAGTTTTTGTTACAGAATGTTCTACATTCAACTTGCGATTTCCTTCTTCTCCTGTCTCACTCTCACGTCCTATATAAGAAACCTGCCGGGGTTGACGGCAGGCTCCTCTTATTATGTCAACAACTGTTATAGTGTACCGTAATCTTTTTCCGTGCCGGGATCGCTTTTGACGCGGGCCTGGGCGGCGGCGAGCCTGGCGATGGGCACGCGGAAGGGCGAGCAGCTTACGAAATCGATGCCGATAGCGTGGCAGAAGCCTATTGATGAAGGCTCCCCGCCATGCTCGCCGCAGATGCCGACCAGCAGGCCGGGCCTGGTCTGGCGGCCCAGCTGAACAGCCATCTTCATGAGCTTGCCCACACCCTTCTGGTCAAGCACCACGAAGGGGTTGTCGCTGAGTATTTTTTGGTCCAGGTAGGCTCGCAGGAATTTTCCCTCGGCGTCGTCCCGTGAGAAGCCGAGCGTGGTCTGGGTGAGGTCGTTGGTGCCGAAGGAGAAGAAATCAGCCTCCTGGGCCACCTCGTCAGCCAGCAGCGCCGCCCGGGGTATCTCAATCATTGTGCCCACTGTGTAGTGGAAATTCACACCTGTCTCCCCGGCCACCTCTCCTGCTACTTTGACCACCAGCTCACGCAGTAAGGCCAGCTCTTTGATATCGATTACCAGAGGTATTTCAACCTCCGGGACCGGGTTAAAACCTTCTTTAACTAACTGGGCTGCAGCCCTGAATATGGCCCTGGCCTGCATGGCGTACACTTCCGGGAAGGTAATCCCCAGGCGGCAGCCCCTATGGCCAAGCATCGGGTTAAACTCGGACAGAGACCTTACTTTTCTTAAAAGGTCCTCTTTCGCCTTGATCACCGCCGGGTCCCCGCCGCTAAGCCGCAGGCGTGTGATTTCAACAGTCAGTTCCTCGGAGTTGGGCAAAAACTCGTGCAGGGGCGGGTCGAGCAGGCGGATGGTCACCGGGAAGCCGTCCATGGCCTGCAGAATTCCGTAAAAGTCACCCTGCTGCACGGGCAGCAGCTTATCCAGGGCGGCCTGCCTCTCTCTGAGGCTGGCCGCCAGAATCATCTCCTGTACTATGGGCAGGCGGTCCTGCGCCATAAACATGTGCTCAGTCCTGGTCAGTCCAATCCCGGCAGCCCCGAATTCCCGCGCCTTGGCGGCGTCCTGGGGAGTGTCGGCGTTGGCCCTGACGCCCAGGGAGCGGATCTGGTCGGCCCACTCCAGCAGTTTTTGAAATTCAGGAGACAGCTCCGGATCGATCATCGGCACTGTGCCCAGGATAACGTTGCCGGTGGAGCCGTCTATGGAGATAATATCGCCCTGTTTGACCACCAGATTGCCGATCCTGAACTCTTCATGCTCGTAGTCAATCTGCAGCGCCTCACAGCCGCTGACACACGGCTTGCCCA
>ENA-UOYA01002801-UOYA01002801.1-activated-sludge-metagenome-genome-assembly--contig:-NODE-2801-length-16349-cov-6.691420_pt1 | contig 16349 bp, 11 predicted proteins | sample MGYA00238163_ERZ764804 | MGnify/ENA primary metagenome ERZ764804 (study PRJEB28919, sample SAMN05720223) | activated sludge metagenome | isolation source: Anaerobic digester | place: Hong Kong... | reverse complement strand
TGTTGTAGTTGTTTTTGTTGTAGCCGCCGCCACCACCTCTGTTGTAGCCGCCGCCACCGCCGTGACCGCCTTTATAGCCACCACCTGATGGTTTTTTGTATTCTTCTTTCGGGCGAGCTTCGTTTACTGCTAATGCTCTTCCTTCTAATTCTGTTTTATTTAATGCATCAATAGCCTTTTGAGCTTCGTCTGCATTTGGCATTTCAACAAAAGCATACCCTTTGCTTACGCCGGTATCTCTGTCTTTAATTAATTTTAAAGAGGATACTTCTCCAAACTCTTGGAAAAGTTCTAAAAGTTTCTCGTCAGAAACTTTTCTTTCAATGTTAGCTACAAAAATGTTCATTTCTTTGTTTTATAAAAATTAAAAATAGGCTACAAACTTTTAAACATCAAATCGAATGAACATTTACACATTAGAAAAGAAAGCTTAAAAAGAACTATAGTTTAACAAATGTACGTCTAATAATCGAAAAACTGCATTATTTTATCAAATTATTACACCATTTTAATATATTCCCGAGGACTTCTGCCTTTTCAGGTTCATTATGGCACTCATGATACAATCCTTTATATTCGATAAAAGTAACATTATTGCCGGCATTAGCCGCAAATTGCTTACTATCGTCAAACGACGTAAGTTGGTCGGCAGTTCCATGAAACAGCAAGACAGGTAATTTTAATTGTGCCGCATTTTTCACTGCTTCTTGGCCAAATTCTATCAATTCAATTCCCATTTTTGAGGAAATGCTATCAAAAACCAATGGGTCATTGCTATATTTTTTCACCACATCTTTATCTCTCGAAATTGCATTTACGTCTAAGCCGGACGGTAGCGAAAGCGTAGGAATCCAATTGCGCATTAATTTGCCTACAGCGAGTTTAATTGCCGGTGGTTGGAAGGCCGTATTAAAAAAGGGAGACGATAAAATAACGCCTGCGATTTTAGGTTGTCGTTTTATGGCATAATTTGCAACTACATTTCCGCCCATACTGTGCCCGTATAAAATTTGAGGTAAATTAGGGAAATTAGCCGAAGCCTGTTGTAGTAAATTTCCTACGTCGTTTAAAAATTCGTCATAACTTACAAAATGCCCTTTTCTGCCTTCGGAATGGCCGTGTCCGCGGTGGTCATAAGCAATAACGGCATATCCATTATCTGTAAAAAATTGGGCGACGTGTTCATACCGAGAACTGTGTTCGCCAAATCCGTGCACTAAACAAATAACCGCTTTGGCCGGCAGTGTTTCACTTTCCCATTTCTGCCCAAATATCTTCAACCCATCATTTGATTTCCATTGCAATATTGTATTTTTCATCGTAGATTTATTAATGTTAGAAAATAAGTCTAAATTTAACCTACTTGAAACCATTTTCAAAGCAATAGTAAAAAATATTTATGCTTAAATGATAGCAGCGATGAAATGGGAATTAGCCATTTCACATCAAAAAAGTAACAAAATAAAAAGATGAAAAAGACAATGATACTATTATTAAAATTTGTATTGGGTGCAGCATTGCTGTTTGGAGTATATGTTTTGGGTGCAATACTCTATGCACAACTAACCGATTACAAACCCAAACCGGAAGAAGCGGCAGAAGTGCTTACGCCCAAAACACAATTACCTTTAATAGACAAAGACACTTTAGTATTTTACGATTGGAATATTGGTTACTGCGGGTTAGGGAAAGAATCTGATTTTTTTTACGATGGCGGTAAAACGGTTCGCCCTTCCAAAGCCTTATCCGAAAAAAATTTAAACGGAGTATTGTCCACTTTAGATAAATGGAAATTGGATGCTGATTTTATTTTGATACAAGAAATAGACAAAGATTCTAAACGTAGTTACTATATTAATCAATTTCAAAAAGCATTTGATACGCTTGGAAATTACAAAGCAGTATTCGGAAAAAACTATGATGTAAAATTTGTAGTAATGCCATTATTAGAGCCTATGGGCAAGGTAGTTGGCGGCATTGGAACTTTTTATAAATATCAAGATGTTGGAACGCCGATAAAATTTGCGTTTCCCTCTAATTTTTCTTGGCCTAAGAGTTTATTTTTTTTAGATCGATGTTTTGTAAAACATCGATTCAATTTAAAAAATGGGAAGCAGTTAATTGTCATCAACACGCATAATTCAGCGTATGATGGAGGAGAATTAAAGAAAAAAGAAATGGCCTATTTTAAGCAATACATTGTGGAAGAATATGCAAAAGGAAATTATGTGGTAGTTGGAGGCGATTGGAATCAAATTCCGCCCGGCTATACTCCTTTAGATGCCCATAGTGACTATGAAGAAATGCCGGTACCGGAGGGGTTTGCAGATGCCGGTTGGACGTATGCCTTTGATGCAAAAACCCCCTCTAACCGGAAAGTAGATTTTCCTTATGAGCCGGGAAAAACATATACTACCGTTATAGATTTCTTTTTACTATCTCCCAACATAGAGCTATTGGAAGTAAAAGGACAACCCAATGGGTTTGAATATTCAGACCACCAACCGGTAAAAATGATATGTAAACTGAAAGAATAAACATTACTTCTCCTTATTTATATTTATGCAAATACAATCTGAGATACAAACCCTTCAAAAGGTAATCGTGCACGAACCCGATAATGGCATCGACTTCGTTTCGCCTGAAATAGCGGAAGAATTGCTGTATGACGACATTGTTTTTTTACCAAGAATGATAGAAGAACATTTTACCTTTACGCAAACACTGCGACAACTTTTAGGGGAAGGTAATGTACTCGATGTACATCAATTATTAGATGATATTTTAATACAAGAAACGGTACGTTTGGAACTATTGGAATATATCTATAAAATGGAAGATTTGAGCTTGGGGAAATTTGAATTATTAAAACAAACAGCAGTCTCCAATTTGGCAGAAATTTTAATTTCCGGTGTGCATACCGATTCAGGGCAAAGTGTATTAAAACCTATACCTAATTTGATTTTTACTCGAGATGTAGGGTGTGTGATAAATGAGCATTTAGTAGTGTGCAAAGCAAATAAAAACGCACGTTTGCGCGAGAATTTCTTACTAAAATTTATCGTTAAATACCATCCGATATTTTCCTCTTTCAAAGATAAAACTATTGATTTTTGTACAGAAGAAAATATAAAACTCAACACCGGAATTTCTATTGAAGGTGGCGATATCATGTTAATACATCCACGGCACTTATTAATTGGAGAAAGTGAACGTACCACATTAGAAGCAATTTTTGAATTAAAGAATTATCTGTTTGAAAATGATGTGGTAGATTTTGTTTCAATTATTGAGATACCCAACGAGCGCTACTGCATGCACTTAGACACCATTTTTACGATTATTGATGAATATACTTGCGTAGGATATGCGCCGTTAATGTTTGATAAAAACGACAAAGTAGATATTATTACTTATGCTAAAAACAATCAGCGGGCAGTGCTTCACCCTACCGTAAAAGAGTTAATAAAATCAATATATCCATCCATGAATTTTATTGCATGTGGCGATGGAATTTCGCCATTTGCACAGCGAGAACAATGGACAGACGGGTGTAATTTTGTAGCTATAAAACCGGGGGTGGCTTATTGTTATGAAAGGAATTTAAAAACACTAAATGCCTTTAAACGAGCCGGATTTTCTATTATCTCCGCAAAAAGAATTGTATCGGAAGAATATACGTTGAATGAATTGCAAAAGACGATAATAACTATTCCCTCTTCAGAATTATCAAGAGCCAGAGGTGGTCCGCACTGTATGACGTTCCCGATTAGCAGATTGTAACTCGCGATAGGTAATATCCTTTTTTAGTCTGCTTAATGTTTCCGCTTTTATTCCCAAATAATTAGAAATATCTTGCATACTAAAATTCAGAAAAACATCAGGATGCTGCTTCAACATCAGCTCGTATCTGCCTCGTGCATCTTGTTTTTGGAAAGAAGTCAATCGATCTACAATATTTAAAATTGCTTTTTCGGTAAATAAATTAAACAGTTTTTCGAATGCCGGTTTTTCGTCTTTCAACTGTATCCATTTTTCATGTGCTATTTGCAATCCTACGGTTTGCTTGGTACAAATATATCTATGCTGTGCGGGCGTCTGCCGTATAAAGCTTTTTAAACCTGCTACAAAATTACAATCTGAGATAAACTCTATGATGGTAATTTCATTTTTGTTTTCAGCACAATGCTTTACCGCTCCACTGCAAATGAAAGATATATGGCTGCATATTTTTCCGGGTTCAACTACAATCCTATTTTTGGGGTACGAAAAATAAGTCCAATAGTTTTCCAACTCTGATAATTCTTCGGGAGAAAAAAAATTAAAATTGCTTAGAAATTGTTTAAAATACGCCATACATTCCGCGTAAGTAGGCTTGTGGGCCTGCGCAAATTTTAGATTAGGAGTATAATCTCGGTAATAAAGGTTAGCCATTTTTGGGTATGTTTCTGTTATACGTGTTTAGTTTCTGCCTCAATATAAGGAGAAAGTAATGACGTAAATCAAAAAAAACACAAATTAAATAAAAATTTAATACGGCTTGATTTCTATCAAGTGGAGTTTAAAACATTCACATTATCTTTACACCTGTTACCAGTTAACATAGAAACATAAAAGCTCTAAAAACACCCCCTGAGGCTGCCTAACAACGAAGGCAGCCTTGTTTTTTTAATAAAATTGAATTTTGCTCCTCATTAAAAATATCGCATTTCAATCCTTTATCTTCAAGTACAATTGCAACGTTTATTAAAACAAAGATATCATCCGAAAAATAGTTTTTAAGATTTCATTGGAGGAAGAGTATGCGAGTTTTTTCTCAAAAAATTATTTCTGCAAGATTGGCTTAACTATATGGCGTTCCTATACAGGAGAGGCAAATAAATTTCTACAGCAATTCTCCTATAATTTTTTCGATGCTTACGCTTTCCGCTTCTGCTTTAAAATTTCGGATAATTCTGTGTCGTAAAATAGGAAGTGCTACTGCTTGCACATCCTCAATATCCGGAGAGTATTTTCCTTGTATAGCAGCGTGTCCTTTGGCTGCAAGCACCAATGCTTGCGAGGCTCTAGGGCCGGCGCCCCAAGACACAAACTCGTTTACTATCTTTGCGGCTTTAGCTGTATTTGGGCGGGTAGAAGACACTAATTTTACGGCGTATTCTACTACATTATCAGCTACCGGCATTCTGCGAATCAAATGCTGGTAAGCAATTATTTCTTTTGCACCGATAATTTTACGCACGTTGATGGCGTTGTCTGTTGTAGTACTTTTTACCACTTGCAGCTCTTCTTCGTATTGAGGATAATCCAACACCACATTAAACATAAAGCGGTCTAATTGAGCCTCGGGCAATGGATATGTTCCTTCTTGTTCAATTGGGTTTTGCGTAGCTAATACGAAAAACGGCAACTCCAAGGCGTGTGCTTGTCCGGCGGCGGTTACTTGCCGTTCTTGCATGGCTTCTAACAATGCCGACTGTGTTTTTGGCGGTGTTCTATTTATTTCATCTGCCAGTACTATATTGGCGAATATCGGGCCTCTATTGAAGTGAAAATGGCGATCTTCGTTCAGTACTTCAGCGCCTATAATATCAGAAGGCATTAAATCGGGGGTAAATTGAATGCGTTTAAAATTCAATTCCAAGGCGTCTGCAACTGTACGTACTAATAATGTTTTTGCCAGTCCGGGAACGCCTACTAGTAAGCTGTGGCTATCACAAAAAATAGACAATAAAACATACTTTACTACATTATCTTGCCCAATAATTACTTTTCCTATTTCTTTTCTTAATTCTTGATAGGAAGCAGATAAATTTTGTATGCCTTCTACATCATTTGCAAATGCACTCATAGCGATTTATTTAGCAATTTCTAAAGGAGTTATTTCCGTACAATTTTTATAATCATCTGTAACCATTAAATAGGTTTTTTTCATATTTTTAGCAAACCAACGTTGTAATACTTGTTCTTCTTTGTCTGATTTTGCTGCATTTTGTATTTTATCGTAATCTACTTTTATATCGGCTACGTGTGGTTCTGATTTCGAAACTAATTTTACTATACGGAAAGAAGGGGTACCATCATCGCCTTGATACATTATTGGGGGAGTAATTGCGCCGATTGCTAAAGTATCTACCATAAGATATAAATTGGGATCTATTTTATCTACGTCTAACATTGTGCCGCCATTTTCATTATTTAAAATATATCCGCCTACGTCTTTGCTGTGGGTATCTTGGGAATATAATTTTACGGCATCAAAAAAAGATATTTTTCCGTCAACGATATCTGTTCGGATAGAGTCTAATTTTTTCTGAGAGTATTCCGCATCTTTAGAGGTAGTTTGTGGTCGGATAAGTATATGACGAACTTGTATCATATCTCCTCTCCGCTCTATCATTTCTATTATATGGTATCCAAATTGGGTGGTTACCACATTGCTGATTTCTCCGGGTTTTAGCTTAAATGCGGCGCCTTCAAATTCTTTCACATACGTTCCGCGTGGTGCCCAATCCAACAATCCGCCTTGCTGTGCCGATCCGATGTCTTCGGAATATAAACTTGCCAACAGTTCGAAATTTTCTCCATTTCGCAATCGAGTTAAAATGGATTCTGCTTTATCGTGTGCGGCTTTTTGTTGGATATCTGAAACACGTGGTTTCATTACGATTTGTTGTAATTCTACTGTTGCGTTAAAATATGGCAAACTATCTTTGGGTATTCTATAGTAATATGCTTTTACTTCTGATGGAGTAACTTTCACATCTCCTACTATTTTATTGCGCATCCGACTTGCCAGCATTTGTTCTTTTATATCGTCACGATAGTCTTCTTTTATTTGTTGAACTGTTTTGTGATAATATTCTTCAAATGCTTCTTGTGAGCCGGCTACGCTGATGAAATAATTTATTTTACGTGTTAGTTCATCTTCTACTTCATCATTTGACAATGGTAAACTATCTCGGAGGGCTTGTGTTGTCAATATTTTATTATATATCAATTGTTTTAGCAGTTTACATCTGTTTGCAGCTTCTTCTTTTCCTCGTAAGCTCAATAAATCCAATTGGTTTTCTATGTCGGAGCGCAGGATAATTTTATCATTTACAATAGCATCTACTTTATCCAATAAATTGCCTTTATTGGTACTTGTACTATCTGTAGCATAGGTGGTAGATTGCAATAAACAAAAAAGAATTATAATAAATAGATTTCGCATTGTAATATTTAAGTTGCAAATGTACAAAAATCAAGCTATAAATACGCTAAAGCATATTCTAATTAGCGGTAATGTGAGTAAGTTAAGGTTTTTTAAGAAGTTTTGGTATTAACTATTTCTTTACAAGAGATTCAAAAACTGTTTCATTTATGGTTATAGGGTATTTTAATCTCAATTGTTGTAACCATTGTTTTTCCAAATATCCTTGGTAGGCGGCAACTACGTATCCTCTGCATTCTTCAAAGGATCGTATTTTAGCGGGTTGTATATTGTATATTTGGGTGATTTGGTATTTTCCGTCTTCTAATTTAGGGGTGCTTATGCTTGCTGCAAGTGCTGTTGGCTTTAGCTTGTTTTCATCTATAACTTGTATGTTTAGAGCAGCGGAAGTCAACTCGTTGTTGCGGATTTCTGTCAACAAACTATCGTCAGACACATTCGGATTGGTTTTTATGAATTTATAAATTTGCTGTGCTTGCTTTAAGGTGTTTGTTGTAATTTTTCTTACGGTGGCTCTTTTCTTTAAATTAAAATCATCTTTATGGGTATTATAATACGTTATTAACCCAATAGAATCTTCCGATGCTTTATTCCAGATATTTTGTTCGGAGAGGTTAAATATCATCATTCCATTTTTGTACTCATCCATTAAGCCTTTAAACTCAGCGTTGTTGTTTTTTAGCTCATTTTTATAATATGCTATAATAAAATTTTGGGTAGCATTTTTTATCAAAGTAGCATATTTATCTGTTCCTTGTTGTGGATATACCGTATAGAATAGTTCTTGGATATTTTTGCCATAATCGTTTTCTGTATATTTTATATTATCTACTTGGAGCAATGTTTTTGCGGAGGTAGTATCTCTGTAACGAAATAAACCGTTTTCGGCAATTTCTTCTAAGCGTTTTTTCAGTATAGGATAGTTTTCTTTATATTCTATAAATTTATACTTATCAGTCAGGTATTGTACAAATTTATCCATTTCATACTGATATTGTGGCGCATTTGCCAATTTAGCTTTCAGTAGTGGTATAGATTCATCGTAGGTCAGGGGTTTTGCTGTTTGCAATCGTTTTACAATATACCATGCCGTTTTAGTTTCGAATGGTGCAGAAAATTCGCCATCTTTTAAGGCATACGCTTTTTCCTCAAACACTTTTGCATACGTATTTATTCCAAACCAATCTACTTCTCCTTTATTGTTTTTCGAAGCATCGTCTTCGCTGTATTGCTGTACTACAGTTTCAAAGGGTATATTTTTCTTTAGCATAGAATAGGCAGATTGAATGGAATCCGCAACTGCTTTCTTAGCATTTTCAGTAGTATCTGTCAGCGAAAAGAATCGTTTAATAATGGCTACTTTTATTTTTGGAAATGCCGGTCGAATTTCATTTAATTTTAAAATATGATACCCGGAGCGTGTTTTTATGGGTTCTGTAACCTCGCCTACTTTTATTTTATAAGCAGCCTCTTCCAATTCCGGATAAGAGATTTGAAAGCTATTTACCCACCCCACACGACCGCCTTTTGCTCCTGTTTGTTTATCTTCTGACATTTCTTTAGCGATTGCTTCAAAATTGACACCTGTTTTTATTTTTTTATAAACGGCTAATGCTTTTTCTGCTGCTTTATCTTCACTGCTATCTTTATTAATGGCAAAAAAGATATGACTGACATTGACATCAATTTTAGAGCGTTCGTATTCCTTTTTTATCAGTTTATCCCAAACTTCTTTATCTACATAAGAATTTAGCAACTGTGTTTCATACGAGTTCAACTCTTCTCTAAATCGAGCGTTTGTATCTAACCCTTGGGCAATGGCTTCTTTTACTTTTAATCGAAAATTGGTATATAAATCCAAATAATCTTGTAATGATTTTTGGCTGTAATTGGATTTATTGAGGAAGTTATTTTTTTTATAAATATACTCAAACTCAGATTTATTTACTTTTGTGTCTCCAACAGTAAAAAGCACTTCATCCGCTGCGAGTGCATGATTTATAAAAATACTAAGTATAAAAATAGTGTGTAGTAAAACTTTGCGCATTTCCGATAGGTTTTAAACAAATTTATTCAATTTTATCATACTTTAATATAGAACTTTCAAAGACTGCACATAAATCCGTAATTTTAACAAGTTTTTAGAAATATGCGAAAAAAGAAAAAAATGGTGTATCCCACCTTAGAAAATGTAGCAATAGCAGCTATTGCTGCTGAAGGTAAAGGACTTGCTCGAATTGATAATTTTGTGGTATTTATAGATAAAGGCGTACCGGGAGATGTTGTAGATGCAAAAATCATACAAAAGAAAAAAGATTATGCGCAGGCAGAAATCGTCCAACTCATTAAACCATCCGATAAGCGCTGCACGCCTTTTTGCAAACATTTCGGTACTTGTGGCGGATGCAAATGGCAGCAGGTAAAGTATGTGCATCAATTAGAATTTAAGCAACAAATAGTGGAAGAAGCGTTTTTGAGAATTGGAAAAATGGAGCTTCCGAATATCGAACCAATTTTAGGGTGTGAAGAAACTACTTTTTATCGCAATAAATTAGAGTTTACATTTTCAGATAGAGCGTGGCTGACACGCGAGCAAATTGACAGCGGAGCTTCCTTTAATAAAAATGCTTTAGGATTTCATGTGGCAGGAAATTTTGCGTCTGTTTTACAAATTGAGGAATGCTTTTTACAAGATGAACGGGTAAATACTATTCGTAATGCCATTTATCAATTTGTCATCGAGCATCAATATTCGTTTTATAATTTAAAATTCCACGAAGGGTTAATGCGTAATTTGATTTTCAGAACTACAACTTTAGAAGAGTGGATGGTGACGGTATGTTTTGCAGCACCGGAAATGGATAAAATTGAAGCATTGATGACTTTTATTAAAGCTAATTTTCCGTTTATTACCTCTTTAAACTATATTATTAACACCAAAAAGAATGATACGATTTATGACCAAGAAGTAATTACATATCATGGAAAAGATCACATCATTGAGCAACTAAATTCCGTACGATACAAGATTAGCCCTAAGTCTTTTTTCCAAACCAATAGCAGGCAAGCTAAGCGCCTATATGATATTGTAAAAACATTTGGCAATTTTAGCAAAGACGATACTGTATATGATTTATATTGCGGCACCGGAAGTATAGGATTATATATAGCCTCGGAATGTAAAAAAGTGGTAGGTATTGAGCAAATCCCAGAAGCTATTGAAGATGCAACATTTAATGCTACTTTGAATACGATTGAGAATGCTGCATTTCATGCCGGAACATGCGAAGATATTTTAAAAGATTCTTTTATAGAACAACACGGAATACCAGATATTGTAGTGGTAGATCCACCGCGCGCCGGCTTGCATGAAAAGGTAGTGCAAGTGCTGCTACAAGTTGCTCCAAAACGCATTGTATATGTGAGTTGCAACCCTGCCACACAAGCAAGAGATGTACTTATGTTTTCCGATCGATATACCGTCGTTCGATGCCGACCGGTAGATATGTTTCCACACACTTATCATATCGAAAATGTAATTCTATTAGAGCTTAAAAATTAATGCAAAAGCGTTTTTAAACGTTGCAACATTTCTTTGTTATTCTCTTGATGAAATGCGCTTTTCACCTCTGCTTTTTCGTTGTTGGTTAAATGCCAACTCATTGAAATTTTCTTGTTTTTATCCGCTTGGTCGTAATTAAAATCCAATTCATTAATGTCCATTATTCCTGAATTTACCAAGTATGCCAAACTCATATCGTCATTATAATTTTGCAATAATCTAAAATTAGTAAATATGCTTCCGATAGGTGAAAACAACTCACTTAAATAGGTGGATTTATTCGTTGCTCCTAAATCGCTGAATTTATTATCTACTCTTAATGAAACAAAAACCACGCCGCTGGTATTGGCATCTATCCAATCTTTAAATACGCTATAGAAACGAACGGCAACCGCAATCCCTGTATTATCTCTCAATCCTGCATCTAATGCTTTTATTTGTGGTTGTGTAGGCAAATATACTGCCGGCATAATGTACGGATAAGTGGCATTTGTTCGCAATACATCTACAAAATTTACATCCGAAGCGCCTCTATCTTTAAAAAAACGTAGATATTCTACGGCATCTGTAGAAAGTTTATCGATATAAACGTTGGTATTGCTGACATAAGGTTTTACTAAATATGAAATACCTTGTGGCGAGAAAAATAAAAATCGCTGGTCATTGATAATAGTTGAAGAAACTATCATCATTGGAATGATTGCACTATCTTCCGGGGAAGTATAAGCAGTCATTAATTTCGACAATCTGTAGTGTGTATTTTCATTAAAGTTCAAATCGAACATGTACCCTCTGTCTTTTTTGTAGTAGTGATTTTTGTACTTTATTTTTTGCCAAGGGTAAAAAATATCATTGGTAACAATGGAAGTTGACACACTGTTCAGCAAATCTTTTCCCATATCCTTCAAGTACGAAGTGTCTAAATAATCTATAGAAGAGTTATAATAATGTTGCAGATATAATTCTCTGAAGTAAGCAGCACCCAACATTCCACCAGATGCTCCGGTCATCAGTACGGTATGATCGAGGAGTTTTCTGCCGGTTTGCTTTTCCAACTCTTGCAGTAAATGAAACGACCAATAGGATGCCTTTAAACCACCGCCTGCTGTATTAATAAAAATCATTTTAGGCTTTTGTTCGCCATATTTTTGTAGTATTTTATCATGCCATTTATTAAGAATTGCGGTAGTATTTTTCACATCAGCATCTATAACTGTTTTATTTACATTATTACTTACAGTGCTATTGGAATAGTTTAATTTAGGTGCATCATAATTTAGTCCGTACAGCTGATGTTTATAAACGACCATATCGAAACGGGTAAGTACATTTAACAGCAGTACAATTACTATTATCACTACAGTTCCCCAAGCTCGAGACCAATAATATAAGAACGAAAAAAAAACTATCCCGATAGAAAATAAAAGAAAAATTGCAGCCATTGCAGGCAGTCTAAATGCCGGAAATATCATCAATTTACCAAATGCAATAATAACTCCGATTGTTAATATTTGAAACAGTAGGGCGTTTCTATGGTGTTGATATAAACTTTTGTCCATTAATGCTCTTTCATAAAAATCTACTTTTCGTACTTTAGAAATTGTAAATGGGAAATTCAAAAACGTCTGAACCGGCCATTGCGAGCAATCACTTATATGGGGTAAAAACTTATCTATATGTAATTTCTTACCTAAATACGATGCTTTTACCTTATCGCTGATACGCTCAATTATGCGCTCGATATCTTTATTAAATATAGAAAACACTAAGCCTGTAAAAAGTATGTCTAAGAAATTACCGAACAACACTGCACCTACGGAAAGTGCTATTTTTCCGCTTGGGAGCAACATCTCGGCGTGTTGAAAATGTACCAACTTTACGATGTAGGTAACAATAAAAGCCAACGGTATTAGGCTATTATTAAAACAAAACTGGATAAAGGGATTGGATAATGATGCTAAAAACTCAAAGCGGTAGCTGTTTAGAACAAATAGCGACATATTCCAAGCCATAAAAAAACCGCCCATCGCAAATCCAAGAATTAGATAACTCAAAAAATTTACGCGACCTAAATATTCGGGTTCTAATAATAACAGCGGCACTCCGTAGCTCTCGCCCAAAGATTGAAGGGCTATAGCAAAGAGGACTACCCAAAAAATCAGCAAATAAATATGCTTCTTTGCTTGCAACAGAAGCAACTGAATAGGAAAGCTGTAAAAGGCATACCCAAAATATTTTTTGAAAACTTTCTCTTCCACTCGATAGATTTACAAACTATTTTAGAAACAATAGAACAGAAAAAAGGTTGACCTACCTTTTATCTGTATATATAAGCACCGCAATCGGTAACGGCACCTGTTCGGAAAAATCCTTCAATATCTTTAGTAGGAAAAAATGCGGTACTATAATCTCTGCATGGTGATGTTGATTTCAAACCGAAATTATTTTTATATAGGTCTATAAATTGAGGGTCGTCTAATTTGTAATTTACAAAAACTGAAGGGCTAAAAGGCGGCTTTGCTTTTAACACACAATGATCAAATTTTGTATCTATTACTAAAGGGTTGCTTGTATTATCGTCGATTACAATTTCATTTTCTAACGTTCCGTAAACTATACAATTTTCAAAAAGTGCAGCGGCAGCATCCGCAAAAAGATACGTATTATCGTTGATTTTAAAGTAATCGTTAAAGTAGCACATCGGGTCTTTAGCATGTGAAATATATGTACTTGAGCGCGCATAAAAAGTACAACTCTGAAACTCATATTGCCCTCCATCGTATAGCCCTATTACATTTTTCCCGCAATTATATACCAACGTATTTTCAGCATAAATTTTTCCTAAAAAACCAAATAAACCATAAAATGCATGATTATAGATTTTAGAATTTTTTATCGACACATTAGGTGCATTGGTAATGCTCATAGCTTGTAGTGCATGCATATTTTGGTTGGGGTCATCGGACGTTTTTATATTTCCTACATTAATACCATACAATGAATTTCGCATAGATAAATATTCAATATTTCCTATGCTTCCTCTTAGGAAAAACACACCGGAATATTGCCCGGGAAAATCGTCATACGAACGTCCTGCAATATCTTTATCCAAACGCACTCCTCTGAAAGTAACCATATTAGCCGTATCAGTACCAACTATATTCAAGCTACCTTCTACCAAAAGTGCTGCACCACTGCCAAAATAAACCTTACAGCCTTTATTAATGGTTAACGTTGCGCTGCTTTTTATTTGTAAATAATTTAAAATGATATATGGCAAATCATCATTCCATATCGTGTTGGTTTCTATAGAATCTCCGTTGAAGAAATGTGCATTTTGTCCATACGCATTAAGTTGCACTTGCTGTAAATGACCATTAGTAACAAACTGAATAGAGTCTTCCACTAAAAATGGCAAGTTTGCAGCCGTTGGATTTACGGTTACTTCAACAAAAACATACAAGCTATCTTTTGCAGGAATTTCAATATTTTTAAATAGTACTCCCGAATCGCCATCTACATTTATTCGGTAGCGCGAAGAACTCCCTCCTGCCAATCGTATGTTTGAAATTTTTATTGGTTGCTTTGTTGTATTTCTAAGTGTAAAAAAACGGGTAGTAGAGCCTATTGTAGAAAAAAGTGTATCAAATGTAAGCGTATCGGTAGAAAAAGAAATACCCGACGTAGTGTTAAGCTGTTCTTTTTTACAAGAGGAGATAAAAATAAATACTACAAACACAATACCCAAAAGCATTCGGCATTTTGAATTAGGAAGTAAATGTTTATTACACATAATCACCCACAAAGATAATAATTCTACTCGCATACTTCATGTATAGTTTTACTCCTTTCGATGTTAATTATAGATTTGTATTTTTTGATTTTTTCAAACCGCTAATTCTTTGCAAAAGCAATTGTAGCAATGCTTACTTTACAGTTGCCCGCAGCTAAAAGCGTATGTGCACACGCCTCCAATGTAGCACCGGTAGTTAGCACATCATCTACTAATAAAATATGTTGGTGCTGCAATAAATCAGGGCGTTGTATTTTAAACGCTTGTTCTACATTTTCCCATCTTTCTACTCTGCCTTTTTTAGTTTGTGTTGCTGTAAACACATCTCGTTTAATAACATTCTTCAATAGTTTACATTTCAACACCTCTGTTATTCCCTCGGCAAATAATGTACTCTGATTATATCCGCGAATATGCTCTTTTTGTGGGTGTAAAGGAACAGGGACAACGCATGTTATATCGGATAAATATGGGTTTTGTTGTAGTCGTTCTCCCAACAATTTCCCCATATACACCGCTAACTCTCGTTTGCCGTTATATTTTATATTATGCAAAATCTGCTGAGTCTTTCCATCTTTAGAGAAAAAAAGCAATGAGGTGGCAAATTGTAAGGGTGCTCTGCCGTAAAATACTTTTTCTACCGGATTGTCTTTTATTTTTTCAAATTTTGTGAACGGCAAATCTAATCTGCAATGTATGCACAAATGCATTTCACCTTTCACCAAAGGCTCATCACAACCTCCACAGAGATTGGGGTAAAACAATCGATATAAATCAACAAAGTATTCTTTTGCACTCGCTAACATTTCCCATTATTTATCCGAATATCTTTTTATAAAACTCCGCTACTGTTTTTACTAAATTAATTTCTGCGCTCGTATTATCTTCTTTTATTTTTTGGTTGTATTTAGAGATAAAAACCTTCTCATACCCTAGCTTGCTTGCTTCGGCAAGCCGTTGTTCCACTTTATTTACGGCACGTATTTCACCACTCAATCCCACTTCTCCGCTAAATGCATATTTATTGTTGATAGCCATATCCTCATACGAAGACAGCAATGCCGCGACCACCGCTAAATCTACTGCGGGGTCCTCCACCCGCAAGCCTCCTGCTATATTTAGAAAAACATCGTACGTACCAAATCGGAAGCCACAACGTTTGTCCAATACGGCCAACAACATTCCCAATCTGCGTAAATCATATCCGGTGGCACTGAGTTGAGGCGTACCATATACCGCCGGACTCACCAACGCTTGCACTTCTACCAATAGCGCACGCATTCCTTCCATCGTTACTGCAATTGCTACGCCGCTAACTTGCTCATCGCGTTGGGTGATTAATAACTCAGATGGATTGGTAACGGCACGCATTCCATCGCTGCGCATTTCATAAATTCCTATTTCTGCTGTTGAGCCAAATCTATTTTTTTGTGTGCGCAAAATGCGATAATTATAATTTCTATCTCCCTCAAATTGCAATACGGTATCTACAATATGTTCTAATAATTTGGGACCGGCAATAGTGCCCTCTTTAGTGATATGTCCAACAATAAAAATCGGCAAATGATGCCGTTTTGCGTATTGCTGCAGTACATGAGTAGCTTCCCGAATTTGAGATACACTTCCTGCTGCCGATTCTATTAAAGAAGTTTCTAAAGTTTGTATAGAATCGATTACCAGTAAATGTGGTTTTACTTGGTCTATCTGCTGCACTATTGCCTCTACAGAAGTTTCCGCATACACCAATACTTCACTATTCGCTTGTTGGATTCGGTCGG
>ENA-UOYA01002800-UOYA01002800.1-activated-sludge-metagenome-genome-assembly--contig:-NODE-2800-length-16355-cov-8.319264_pt1 | contig 16355 bp, 15 predicted proteins | sample MGYA00238163_ERZ764804 | MGnify/ENA primary metagenome ERZ764804 (study PRJEB28919, sample SAMN05720223) | activated sludge metagenome | isolation source: Anaerobic digester | place: Hong Kong... | reverse complement strand
CCCGCCGATGGCGCGTGTCAGCTGCAACGGAGTCACGGTGAGGGCACCCTGGCCGATGGACACCGAGATGGTTTCGCCGGCGTACCACTTCGAACGCTGCGTCCGGATCTTCCACCGTGACGACGGCACCAGGCCTTCGGCTTCGTTGGGAAGATCGATGCCGGTTTTGTGTCCCAGGCCTGCCATTTCCGCATACTCGGCGATCTTGTCGATGCCGGCGCGGTTGCCCGCGTTGTAAAAGAACACGTCGCAGCTTTGCACGATGCCCCGATGCACGTCCACTGTTCCGTGGCCGCCCTTCTTGTGGCACTTGAAATAACGCCCGTAGAAGCTGGCGCCGCCCGAACAGTGTACGGTGTAGGTTTCGTCGATGGCACCGCTTTCGAGAGCGGCTAGCGCCACAATCGGTTTGAACGTCGAACCGGGCGCCAACTGCGCCTGAATAGCCCTGTTCAGCAGCGGGTTGTCCGGATTCTCGATGAGCTCTTTCCAGTCTTTGGAGCGAATGCGGCCCGCGAACTTGTTGGGGTCGTATGCCGGCCGGCTCACCATGGCCAGCACTTCGCCGTTGCGCGGATCCAGGGCCACAACCGCTCCCTTGCGGTTTTCCATGGCCAGCTCCGCCACCACCTGGAGGTCAAGATCGATGGTGAGCTGCAGGTCTCTGCCGGGTACCGCTTCTTTCATGCCGATAACCTGTCGCTCGCGGCCGCGGTTGTCCACCACCACGCGGCGCTGTCCGTCGACGCCCATCAGAATGTCGTTGTATTGGCGCTCGATGCCTACTTTGCCGACCACGTCGCCCTGCTCATACTTGGCGAAATCCGGAGAATTCAGCTCGTTCTCGCTCACCTCGCCCACATATCCGATAACGTGCGCCGCCAGGTCGTCGCGCGGATACAGGCGGCGCTGCGCGTGGATCAGTTCCATCTCGGGGAACGATTCCGCGTCGCGGTGTGCTTCGACAAAAGCCAGGTCCGCCGCCGTCAGCTCTTCCTTGATGATGATGGGCTCGTAACGGGGCCGCGACTTGAAACGCTTCAGGCGCGCAGACAGTTCATCGGGGTCCAGGTTCAGCCCTTCGGCGATGGCGGCCACGTGTTCGGGCTTGAGATTCTCCCGCGAGAGAATCAGGCTGAACGACGAATGGTTGTCCACGATCACGCGGCCGTCGCGGTCGAGGATCTTGCCGCGCGGCGCAAGAACGGGCAAGGCTTTGATGCGATTACGCTCGGCCTGCTCGTTGTACAGGGCCGGATTCTGCACCTGCAGGTCCCAGAAGCCAGAAATCAGGAACAGAAATACGGCCACCAGGAGGTACTGAAAGAAGGCTATCTTGCCCGTGGCGAACTTCAGGTCGTCCCTGAACTGCGGCTTGACGGGCACCTCTTCCCGTTCGCGCTCGTTGTAATACACGCTCACGTGAGAAGAACTCCCATCAACTAGTTTCCTTCAACTTGTCCAGGAAATGAAAGAGGGGCAGCGCCACCAGGGCGTTAAGCACACCCAGCATCAGCGTTTGCGTCAGGTCGAACCCGAGTTGCTGGCCAAGCAGTGCCCGCGTCAGCACCCAGTAGAAGAACTGGTGGAAGAAGAAGAAAAAGAAGCCGAGGATGAAGCGCAGGACCGGGTTGTCCACCTCGAATCGCATGCTCACGTTGCCGGCAAAATAGCCCACCAGCGTTTTGACGATGCCGAACATGCCCAGCGGCTGGTGGGAGAGCGAATCCTGCACCAGGCCGATGCCCGCGCCGATGAACGTGCCCGCCAACGGCTGCCGCCGCATGAGCGAGAAATACACGGTCACCAGGAGCGGGAGCTCGAGGTACGAGAGGTATTGGAAAAACAACGGCACGTAGACTTGAAACAGGATGGCGGCGAACGGCACCACGAGCGTAACCCAGACGCTGAAGTGCGAACTCGTCTTGCGGGGCTTGTCCAACAGCAAGTGCTCGCTGTAGTCGTTCATGGTCGGGTGGGCGGCGGGCCTTCCACGGGATTCTCGGGGGGCTTTTCAGGGGACCCCTCGGGGGCATTTCCGGCAGGCTTCTGGACGGGCTTCGGCTGCGCGGGAGGCTTGATGTTGAAATTCGGCGTTCCCGGCCCGCCAAATACGTGGCCCTGCGCCTCGCCGATCCGCTTGTACTGCTCGCGCATACGATCCGCGTCCGTGTTCAACACCAGCGGAGTTTGCGTCTTTTGGGCGGCGGCATCCGCGGGCGTCTCGGGCGGCCGCGGAAGCAGAGGAGCAGCTTGGGCGGATGCCTGCGCGGCCGGCAACTGCTGGTGGACCCCTTCGAGCACGATCAACACTTCTTCCAACCCGCTCTGGAAGCCGCTGGGAACGATGTAAATTTCCTTGAACGTTCTGCCGGCGCGCACTACGTTGGCGGCTCCGACGGGCAGCCCCTTGGGAAAGACGCGGTCGTCGCCGGAGGTGAAGAACAGTTCGCCTTGTTCGACTTTCTCCTCGTTTTGCACGTAGTCGACCAGGCACGTGCTATGCCCCTGGCCTTTCAAAGTACCGTGCACGAGGTTCTTCTGCGATACGACGCCGGCGGCGAAGCTCGGGTCCGTAATCAACATCACCTGCGAAGCGGTGGGGTACACGGCCAGCACTTTGCCCACGATCCCGTCGGGTGTGATGACCGCCATGCCGTGCAGGACTCCGCTTGTCGATCCGCGGTCGACGAAGACCACCTTTGAATTCGTGCCGGTACCCGTGCCGATGATTCTGGCGGCGATGGTTCGCGACGGGCTGCGCGACTGGAAAGCGTTCAAGGCGCGGGCGCGGTCCGCCGTGGCCAGTTCGCTCTTCAGATACTGATTCTCGAGTTTCAGTTTGCCGAGTTCGGCTTCAAGCTGGCGGTTCCTTTCGCGTACGCCCACCAGCAGGAAATAATTCTCCAGCACGCCCACGGTGTTCGAGCGGCCCGCTTCGAGCAAGCGCGCCGTGGGCGTCACTGCGGTGATCGCCCAGACACGGATCAGGCGCACGTCCTGGTTGGTCCTGACCTGATAGCCAAGCAGCAACAGCTGCGCCAGGATCACCAACAGCAGCACCGTCAGATTACGGTAGCGACTGACTGGGAATTCCATGGCTTTCGACGCCGCGGCGCGTATGCGCACGCGCTATTCGATGGCGATCCTCCGGAGCAGTTTGAATTCCGTGAGCATCTTTCCGGTGCCGAGCACCACGCTGGCCAGCGGGTCGTCGGCGATCGACACCGGCAGCCCGGTTTCCTCCCGGATGCGTTTATCCAGGTTCTTGAGCAGCGCACCGCCGCCGGTCAGCACGATGCCGCGGTCGCTGATGTCGGCGCTCAGCTCGGGCGGCGTTCTTTCGAGCGCCACGCGAATGGCATTCATGATCGTGGCCACGCATTCTCCAAGCGCCTCACGGATCTCGCTGTCGTCCACCGTGATGGTCTTCGGAACGCCCTCAATCAAGTTGCGCCCCTTGATCTCCATGGTCAGCGGTTTTTCGAGCGGGTACCCCGATCCGATCTGGATCTTGATCTGCTCGGCGGTGCGCTCGCCGATCAGCAGGTTGTACTTCCGCTTCAGGTACTGCATGATGGCTTCGTCCATCTCGTTGCCCGCCACCCGCACGGAACGCGAGTAGACGATGCCGGAAAGCGAGATGACCGCGACGTCGGTGGTGCCACCACCGATGTCTACCACCATGTTGCCCGAGGGTTCCGTGATCGGCAATCCGGCGCCGATCGCCGCCGCCATGGCCTGCTCGATCAGGTGTACCTCGCTCGCCTTGGCGCGATACGCCGAATCGACCACCGCGCGCTTTTCCACCTGTGTGATCTCGCTCGGCACGCCGATGATGATTCGTGGATGCACCAACATCTTCCGTCCATGGGCCTTCTGGATGAAGTAGTTCAGCATCCTTTCGGTCACCTTGAAGTCGGCGATCACGCCGTCCTTCATGGGCCGGATGGCGACAATGTTGCCGGGAGTGCGTCCCAACATCTCCTTGGCGTCGTGTCCGACAGCCTCCACCTCGCCATTGTTCTTGTTGATGGCGACAATGGAAGGCTCGTTAACCACAACGCCTTTACCCTTGGCATACACCAGGGTATTGGCCGTCCCCAGATCGATGGCCAGATCCGAGGAGAAAAGACTAAACAAGGAGCGGATGTTCATGCTGGAGTCGAGGGACGGCGGGAACCGCGCAATCCCCTCAAAGCGTAACACAATGCGAACCGCGCTTCAACGCACGTCGACATCGGAATCTTTTATTTTCAATGCGCTACGGCTGTTGCTGCATTTCGCTACAATGGAGGCGTCGTGAACGGCCGCCGTTGGTTCCTATTTACAAGTGTAGGGTTTCTGGCCGGGTGCCGCAAGAAGAGGGCTTCCGGCTACCCGGGTTACGCCTTCGTCTCGAACCATGAAGGACGCGCCGTGGCGGCGATCGACCTCAACATCTTCGCCGTCACCAAGCACATTGCCATGGATGCCGCCCCGGGTCCAATCCTGTCGCATCCCGGACGGGAGGCGGTCTATGTGCTGGCGCCCGACGCCGGAATGCTGGTCGAGGTGGAGACGACATCCTTGGCCGTGCGGCGCAAGGCGCACGCAGGCGCTCAGGCGGTCGACATGCGCTTCAGCGGCGACGGCCGCCATCTCTGGATTCTCTGCAAGCAGCCCCGCCAGCTCATGCGCGTGCTCCTGGACACGCTTCAACCGGACGGTACGATCCAGCTCGCCGGCGATCCCACCAGCTTCGAAATCTCGCCCGCCGGCAATCTCGGAGCCGTGTGCTTCGCCAACGAGGGCGCAGTGAGCCTGGTGAATCTGGAAGCCATGCACACCCGGCCGCCCCGGCAACTCGGCGAGAGAGTGACGAAGGCGGTTTTCCGCAAAGACGGCAGGCTGTTGCTGGTTGGGGTGACGAACAAACCCTCGCTGGCCGTAATCGATCCCGCCATCGAACAGGTGATGGTGCGCTTGCCGTTGGCGATGGAACCGCAGAACTTCTGCTACAAGGCCGACGGGGGCCAGTTGTTCATCAGCGGCCCCGGCATGGACGCCGTCACCGTTGCGTATCCGTACACTACCGAGGTCGGCAACACGGTCCTGGCCGGCAACGCGCCCGGCTGCATGGCCGAATGCTCGAAGCCGGGATATCTTTTCGTGGCCAACCCGGGATCCGGCGACGTGAGCATTTTGGATATCGAAACGCTTCGCGTGGTTGCGCGCGCCAGCGTGGGCGCCGATCCGGGAGCGATCGTCATCACTCCGGATAATCAATATGCCCTGGTGCTGAACCGCCGTAGCGGAGACATGGCGGTGATCCGCATCGCCTCGATTTCAGCGCGCCGGTCCCGCGCGGTAGCGCTGTTCACGGTCATCCCGGTGGGCTCCATGCCGGTCGGCGCGGCCATTCGCCGCTTCTGAACCGGCGCCTGCGCTCCTATTCCGCGACCAGAACCTTGGTGACCTCTCGCAGACGCCGCAAGTCCGCCGGGGCGATGCCGCTGTCCGTGATTACCAAATCGCAGCTCGCCAGTGGGCAGACACTGTAAAGCGCCTCGCGGCCGATCTTACTCGAGTCCACCACCAAGATCTTTTCCCTTCCCGCCGCCAACAAATCCTTCTGAAACTCCGGATCGTAGACCATGGCGCCCTTAGTGAACGACACGGCCGCCGCCCCAAAGAAAACCTTGTCGGCGTGGATACCGCGCAGCGCTTCACCTACTTCGTGTCCCACCAGGTCGTGGCTACTGTGCCTGTAAGTGCCGCCGGTGAGCACGACGCGCACATGGCTTGCCCCGCTCAGTGAGTCCAGCACGGCTAAAGAAAACGTGAACACGGCGACGTCCTTGTGCCTGCCAAGATGCCGTGCGATGTAGAGGGTCGTCGTGCCCGAATCCATTACCACGGCTTCCCCGTCCTTTACCAGCGCCGCGGCCGCCCTGCCGATACGGTCTTTCGCCTCTGAACACTGCGCCGAGCGGTCGATGAAGGTCTTCTCGATCGCCGCGCCGCGCGCCATCATGGCACCGCCCGGGATGCGGATCACCTGACCGGTCGCGGCCAGCCTGGCGAGATCCCTCCGCACCGTCATTTCGGAAATGGAGAATTGCTTAGCGATTTCCGCGATTGAGGCGCTGGTGCGATTCCGCAGCAAACCGAGCACCTCGTCGCGCCGGGCCGTGTTATGTTCCGCCAATGTTCGTACCTCGATGTTCGTGAATGCAGCTCCAGTCACCGGAAAAGGCGGCGTCCGGAGTTGCGCTTTAGGTTCTGCCTGAGAATCTACTTATCGTAATACGTTCACCCGGCGTCCGAGACTGCCTCTCGCCCGTCCAAGGTGAACCACTTAAGGCACCTTGGCTCCCGGCATGGCGCGTAAGTAAGGCGCCTCGCGAAATCTAGTGCCCTCCTTAGATAGTTTGATCGCCCACCAGCCGATAACCAAGAAGAAGAGAGGAGTCCGAATGCTCCGAAGCGCTATTATCGCACCCAACACCAGTCTGGCCGAGATGCTGAATGCACGGCTCAAAGAAGTAGGCGGCATAGAAGTTATCCGCCGTCTGGACCATTATCCTGACGAAACTGGGCTGCCAAGGGTCCTGCGCGGATCGGCGCCGCAGGTTGTGTTTCTAAGCGCAGAGAACATGACGCACGCCGCGCGGGTGTCAGCCGCCATTGAGTCCTTCGCCCCCGGCACGCAGGTGGTCGCCATACACAGCGAAATGGATCCGCAGCTGTTGCTGGAGTTGATGCGAGCGGGAATCCGGGAGTTTCTGCCAGCCCCCTTCGAGCGCCAATTCGTTTACGACACGCTGCGTCGCGTGGCCGACGCACTGGACAAACATCCGCCGGCCATACAGGCGACCGATCAGATCTACGCGTTCCTGCCCTCCAAACAAGGTGTGGGCACGACGACGCTGGCGGTGAACTTCGCGGGAGCCCTGGCGCGCCGGCCGGACCACAACGTTCTGCTTGCAGATTTCGACCTGAACTCGGGGCTCGTCGGATTCATGCTGAAGTTGGAGCGGGGCCACTCCGTGGTAGACGCGGCGGAGCACTCTTCCCACCTGGACGAAACGCTTTGGCCTCAGATGATCTCGAGCGTGGGGCGGCTGGATGTGCTGCAATCCGGCAATATGAATCCCAGCTGCCGCATCGAGCCGCCGCAAGTGCGGCACATACTGGATTACGCACGGCGCAACTACAAGGCGATCTGCGCGGACCTGAGCGGAAACATGGAGTTGTACTCGATCGAGATCCTGCACGAAGCCACGCGAATCTTCCTGGTTTGCACGCCGGAGATCCCCTCGCTTCATCTGGCCCGCGAAAAGCTGAATTTTCTGCATAGCCTGGAAATCGGCAGGAACGTCGACGTGCTCATGAATCGGGCGCAGAAACGAGGCATGGTTTCGCTGACCGAAATCGAACGGCTGCTGGGGCACAAGGTCTTGATGTCCTTCCCCAACGATTACAAGGGAGTGCACCACTCGCTCACCATGGGGACCTTCGTGCAGCAATCAAGCGAGCTCGGCAGGTCATTCAACTCGTTCGCTAAGACTGTTCTCGAAAGGCGACAGCAATCCGACGCTCCAAAGCGCCGCTTTGTAGAGTACTTCTCCATTCTCCCGGCACGTTACCGGCTGCACGAGAAAGGTAGATAACGGCTTAGTTGAAGCGGTGCGTGGGACGAGGAAAACCCGGGTGGAAGAAGTCCGTGGAGAGTTCCAGGCACCGGGCGCCAGACCGCAACCGCGCTTGCTCAAGGGCTTCCCGGGCCAATTCCACGAGCACCGAGGCATCGGCCTCCACCCTCGCGTTTACCACTACGGTCGCTTCCTTGCCAAGGATGGGCGGCACCTGGTCGCGCCAGTCGTCCTGCCCGCCCGAGGTGGAACTGATCTTCACTTGTTCGGCTCCGCAACGCACCAGGAACTTCACATGGCCTACAGGTAGATGGCGTTCCCGAATGCCGTCGAGCAGGCCGCTCATCAGCGTCACTACGGCCTCGCGCAAGCGTCCCGGGGGCGCCGCCAAGCGTACTTGCTGATCGAGCCAGGCCAATTTTCCTTCGCCAGCGCCGTAACGCGCGTAATCGATCTCAAGCGCTCCGCCCCCAGAGGAGCCGTCCTGCGTTTCGAGCAACCGCAGCCACGCGGTGATCGCATCGCCATCCAGCGAGTTCTGCAGATGCACAATCTTCGACGGGAAGCGTTCGCGCGCCGCTTGCGCGATGCGCTGGGCCTGATCGGGATCCAGGAGGTCTGCTTTGTTGAGGATCAACAGGCCGGCTTCCTCGATTTGCTTGTCGAAAATGTACACCACATTGTCGCTGAAAGGCATGGCTTTACCGTCCAAACGCCGCTTGAGGAGTCGAAGGTCGGTGAAGACCGACAATGTGGTGCGCTGGGTGGGTACACGCTTCAGTTCGACCAGGGGTTTCATGACGGTGGCGACCAGGTCCGCGCACGACCCCACGGATTCGGCGAAGATGACGTGCGGCATGGCCGAGCGTTCCAACTCGTCCAGGCGGGCCTCCAGATCGTCATAGTGGCAGCAGAAGCAGCCGCCGGTCACTTCCACCGTCGGAACGCGCGCGCCGGCGACGAACGCGGTGTCGACCAGGTACCGTCCCTGATCGTTCGTCACCACGCCTACCCGGGCGCCTCGCGCCATCAGGTGTTTCACGGCTCCGATGATCGCCGTGGTCTTCCCGCTGCCCAGGAAACCGCCGACAAGGTGTAGCTGCATCGCGGTCTACAGATACCGCCCGATTTCGGCTTCGAGCTCTTTGCGGCTAGGGATGATCGACGAGAATTTCAACTCGCCGTTGATGAGCAGCGCGGGCAGGTTCTTGAGTCCCAGTTTCTTCGCCCGGCGAATGTTTTCGCGCTCGACCGTCTTGCGCTCCGCCACGTCCACGCGCCCCTGGAAGCCGGCGACCACGCCCTTGGCGGAGTCCAGCATATAGCCGCAAGCCGGACAAGTGTCCGCGTCGATGGTGTAAATCTCGACCAGGGGACGCGCCAGATGCGCATAGTCGGGCAGTGGCACATCGGCCGATTCATCCGCCGCCACGTAATGGCTAAGAAGATGGCGCACGCTGTCGGGTTGCCGCAACGCCTCCAGTACGCCGATGACGTTTTCTTCCGGCACGTCGTACGGCATGTCGCATCCGGGAGCGATCACCAGGTTGTGGTGCTCGACGCAGTCCAACAAATCCAGCACGTACTTCATGTTGTCCTGCTGCGTACCGTTCAGCATGGTCGAGCTGAGCGGAATGTTGCCGCCGATGGCGATGTTGTAACTGTCGGTGATCAGTTTGGCCTTGGGCAGGTCGATGTTCTCGTCGATGGAGATAGAATCCGGTCCCGTCTTGCACATCGCCTCAATATTCTTCGTGGCGTCGCCGCATACGAAGAATGAAGACAGGACGCCGGCCGCGCGCAGATGGGAGAAGATCTCGCTGAACGGCGCACTCAGCAGCGCCGTGAAGTGCTTCGGAGAGATCTGCGAAACCACCGGATCGACCACCGCGATCACGTCCATGCCGGCTTCGATGTAAAGGTCCGTCATGCGGCGGTTCACCGCCGCGGTGTAGGCGATAAGCCCGGCGGCGAATTCCGGATTGTCGTACATATCCAGGAACAGGTCCGAGCCGCGCAGGTGCGACGCGAGGGTGAATGGTCCGCAGACCAAGCCATAGAGGGCCGTCCTGCTGCCCACCGCCTGTTTCATGCGGCGCATGACGTCGAGCACCATGGGCACCCGGCCGTCGTCCGCCTCCGGCAACTTATCCGGGACGGCCGTCGTCGCCGCCAGGGGATGCGAAGCCACCGAAGGAGGCGCCTTGTCGGCCCAGACCAGGTTGCAGCCGAGGATCTCGGCTTCCACCTGCAGGTCGAACATGACCGGCTGGCCATCCGGCTGATAGCAGCGGTTCACCTCCATGAGCGAATCGAACAACTTCGCTCCATCGGTGAGCACCTCTCGCGCGCTATAGCCCTGAAACTTGCCGGCGTGGATACCGGCGAACGGCACCCACGGCACGCTATCCATCTTCTGGTGACGGAGCGTTCCCAGGAGCAATTCTTTGCCCGTCATAGTAATATCTCTTTCGTATTGATACAGCTATGTAGTCTTAGTTGCACTCCGCGACGAGCGGACCTGCGAGTTCCTTCAGGAAGAACAGCCGGCCGCACAGCGTCGGCATGAAGCTGGACGGAACCCAACGGTCGGGGCCGTACCGCAGTGTCATCCAGAGACTCGTGCCTTGCCACATCATGCCTCGCCCAAGCGTGCCGTCGGCACCGCCGATGATGCGGTCGGCCGACAGGAACAGGCCCGGACCGATCGTATTGGCCCGCGTGGGAACCAGCGTAGTGCGGCTCTTGAAGCTGGTGATGGCATTCTGCTCAATGGTGAGCGGGTGCAGTTTGGCGCCCAGCCGGTAGGTCTGTTTCTTCCATTCCTCGTCGGAAGAGAACTCGGCGGCGAAATGCGGTTCCCAAAAAGCGATGTGGCACACGCGGCCGATGCCGAAAACCACAATCAGCTCCGCGCCCGCGGCCTTCAGTTCGCCGATGCGGTCCGGGTAGGTGGGCAACAGTTTGCGGGTGGCGAACATGCGCTGCTTCTTGGGCACGGTCAGCTTGCCGAGAGGCCCATAAAACGCCTGCTCCATGGCGAACTGGAAGGCGCCAGGGTTGGTGGGCGGCAGGGTGTTTCCCTCCCCGTCGCTCCACTCGTCCATGTTGAAGCCATAGACGTGCTCGCAGGACACGCCCCACTCCTTCAGGAAGTAAACGGCCCAACGATACATGCCCATGGGGCCTACGGGAAGAATCAAGGCTATTTTCTTGCCTTCTTCGCGTGCGTTGGCGATGCGCAGCGCGATTTCGTGCCCCATGAAGGTGTCGAAATCCGCGAGCGTGTCGCAGGCTATCGGCGAAAACTTCTTGTGCCACCACGGTTGAGGCTGGGTGATGGATTCCGGCGCGTTCGCACAGCAGGCGTCAATCTTGGCCAGGTTCCATCCGGCCGGGAAGAAACCTTCAAGCAGCGAACCCTTCAGGGTGCTGATCAGATTGATATTAGCTTCTGGTTTGCTCATGGCGCATATGTCCTTCATCATGTTACCCAAAAAGCAATGAGCTGAGTCGAAGGGTCCGGGAACTCCCGCCAGGGGATTGTCGTATTACATATGCGGAGACTTCGCGCGTATGATCAAGTTTCTGTTGTGGTGCATCCTGCTGGTGCTGTGTTGGCCCCTGGCTCTGCTGGCCCTGGTCCTCTACCCGCTGGTGTGGATTTTCCTACTCCCGTTCCGGCTCCTGGGGATCGCGGTCGGCGGGGTACTGGAGCTTTTTGCCGCGGTGATTACCCTGCCGGCGCGGTTGCTCCGGCTGGGCGGCCGAGCCTGATAATCAAAGAGATGACCTCGAAGCAAAGCGTCGACGGATTTCTTGATCAGACGGTGATTGCCGTGGCGGGGGTCTCCCGCAGCGGCCGTGGCTTTGGCGCCATGGCTTACCGCGCGCTCAAGAGTGCCGGCTACAAGGCGCTGGCGGTGAATCCAAACGGCGGCTCTATCGACGGCGAGCCCCTCCATCCGAGCTTCGCCGCGCTGCCGGAACCGGCCGGTGCGGCCCTGGTCGTAACACCCTCCCGCGAGTCGGCCAAGGCCGTCCAGGACGCGGCGGCGGCTGGGATCCGCCGGATTTGGCTGCAGCAGGGCGCCGCATCGCCTGAGGCGGCCTGCTGGTGTCGCGCCAACGGCATCGACGCAGTATCCGGCGAGTGCATTCTCATGTTTCTCGCGCCGGACAAATTCCCGCACAACTTCCACCGCTGGATCTGGCGCAAGTTGGGCAAATTGCCGCGCTGAGATCACCGGCCTTCTGGCATTCGCACGTCGTCCCGCCGCTCCTCCGGAGTCACTTTGAGAGACTCGAGCTTTCCATCGCGGTAAACGCCTTCCACAGTGGTTTGCGCGGGCGCTCGCAGCTTGAACTCGACGTTCCACTTCTTCGGCCACGCCGGCAGCAAGGCGATTCTCTTGCCAGACGCCTGGACCAGCATGGACTGCAGCGCGAGCATGGCTACGTTGCCGTGGTCCTGGTCGGGCACCCAATCGAAGTTCGGCCCCCAGAACGCCGGGAAGCGGCTGCCTTTATGCGGCGTGGTGAAGTTGTGGACCACATACTCCGCCGCGGTGTCCGTCAGCCCCAGCCATGCCGCCTGGATCGCATCCTGCGTCCAGCCCATGCTGCGCTTGAAACGCCGCCGCTCAAATGTTTCACGAGCGATGGCGCAATCCCGAGTGCCCAGCACCAGGAGCCGGAAGGGGAACACGGCGTACAGTTCCGGATTCTCGCTGTTGCGTATGGGGCCCAGGATCTGCCCGGCGGGAAGCAAGTACTTACGGTCTTTCTCCGTGGCCATGGGTAGCTCAGGCAACTCCGAGCGAATACGAATCCACATCATGTTCTGCCCGCCGGGCATGGCGATCAGGCGGTCGAGCACGTATTGCAGCCCGGCGATGTCGGGCAGCGGATTGACCGCGTCCTGCCACGTTTCGAGCGATTGGGAGGGCTTCAGCTCGATCCGGCCCTGCCCGTCGCGCTTGTAGTGCTGGTCGTAAAACGTGAGAATCTCGTTGGCGAAAGGAATCGCCGTGCGCGTGAGGAAGCGCCTGTCGCCGGTGTAATCGCACCAATCCAGCATCATCGCGACCAGTTCCAGGGCGCCGGTGAAGTAATTGCGGATGTAAGTATTCTCCACATAAGAAACCGGCTTGCCGTCGCGCTTCCACCCGTAATTGGAATCCGCGTACGTCCCCCAGAAGTGCATGGTTTCGGGAAAGAACGCGCCGTCGTGGTTGAAGTAAATGCGCGTGCGCGCCTTGGCCAGGCCGAGCGCATCCCGGTACATGGCAAACAGCGGTTCCATCATTTCGTAATCGCCCGAAGCGAGCATCGGCCAGTAGACCAGCCGCGTGTTCTGGAACCAGTAAGGACCGCCCCACCGCCGGTAATCGGCGTCGAACTGTTCCTTGGGTTCGCGCGCGTCCACCGTGAAAATGGATCCGTTGAACTTCACAGGCGACCCGCCGCGGCCGGCGCATGCCGTGACGAAACGCTGCAGTGCATAACCCCGGCTGACGGCCTCGGCTTCCGGCGTGCCGCTCGCATGGATGTAGCTACGGGACCAGAACTCGCTCCACCATTTGCGGTGCGCCGCGCGGGCGGCCTCCACCGGTGTCTTGGCCGCCTTCAGAACCTCGTCCTGCAATTCCTTGTGCCAAACCTGTGCGGTGGCGGTTTGCCGGCACAGAATCGGGATCGTCAGAACGAAACGCTTCCCCGGGGCTGCGCTGCGAAGCGTATCCGGCGCTATCTTCTGCAAGCCTGTTCCCACCAGCGCGCCGCCGAACGTGCGGTGCAGCAGCGGATCCTGCAGGCGTCCGATGAGACTTTCGAGACCCTGGCGCTTGAGTATGGCGGGCCAGGGCGAGGTTTCGTTGCGATGAAACCACACCACCTGCTTCGCATCCGGTACGATCGTGTCCGCCGCCGCAACAATCGGTTCCGGCCCGCCATCCAGTCCATAGGCGCTTACCGCCTCGGCGCCTTCCAGCCTTCGCGGAGTTGTGCGCCACAACTCCAGCCGCGCCTCCATCCGGAAAGCGCGCTTGCCTGCCGCTTCCAGACGGATGAGCGGAGCGTTGGCGTCCACCCACACTAGAAGCCGGACAGGATTGGCCTTCGCTCCCGCCTCGATCTCGGCTTCTCCTTCGTTGAGCCGGAGCGTCTGACGGAACGGCAGTCCCTTCTGGAAGGGATTGGGCGCGAGATTCACGCGTACGCGGCCCACCTTCAGCAGCCGCGTGTCGCTCGACCACGCATCGGTCTTGGAAATATAGAACAGGAGGTCGCCGCCCTCCTCCACCCACAAGTTCAGGCCGATGTCGCCGTTGCCGAGGGGCATCGAGCCGGAAGAGTCGCGGCTGGGCGCGTCCCAGGCGACGTCATAGTTCCGCGCAAAAGCCAGCGCGCCGGTGAGCGTAAGCAGACAAAAACATCGTCGAAAGGAAAATGAGAGCATGATCTTCAAGAGCGCTGTGCGAAGACGTTACTTCTTAGCGTTATATGAAACGTGCACTTTGTTGCCACCCGCCGCCGGAAGATAGTTCACGTGAACGGTGCGGCCATTAGCGCTGTCGGTTGCGGTCAGGGAACCTGTCTTCATACCTGCCCCTCCGGAGACTTCGCGCGTCACTTCCATGCCCTGCGACTTCAGTTGGTTCTCATAGAAGTCCAGGACCTTCTCCAACGAATCGCCAGTGGAGAAGAAACCCGTACCGGACATTTCACTCGCATCTTCGCCGCTGACAGTGGTGTTCATGGTGACGCCAGGGTAGGACGGGACCCAGTCTGGCGGTTCCCACTTGCCGCCAACGGCAACCTCCTCCCCCTCATTGGTCTTCACGACGATTTTGCCCTTCTTAAGATCCTCGAAGTTGAGCGTCAGGGTCTTGCCGGTCTTCTTTTCGCGGACCTTGACAAGGCCCCGGTCTTCATCGACGTCGAGAACTTCGATGTCCGGGTTCACCGCGGCCATCATTTTTGCGACCGCGACCGCGGGATTCTTCTTCATCAGGTCGGGATCCAGGCCGGCGTCCTTCGCTTTTTTGGCAATGAACAGGCCCGTGGCGACAAGCGCCAGCACAATGAGTACTACGAGCACGCCGCAACCGCCAAGAATCCAAACCCAAGGGCTGGTCTTCTTCTTCGGCGGGGTCATGGCTGGCTGCTGCGGCGGTGGAGGAGGCGTGGGCGGATACTGTGTTGACATGGCGAAGATCTCCTGTGGAGTCGATTATATGCGATATCCGCGGGAACGGAGCGCTAATGTATACCTATGGCCGTGTATCAGAAGAGTTTTCGCGTTTCCACCCAAGGCCGCTCGGACGTGATCGACATCAGCGGGCAGGTGAGCAAGATTGTCGCCGAGAGCGGTATCCGGACCGGCATCGCCAATATCTCCGGCCGCGGATCGACCTTGGGCGTGACCACCATCGAGTACGAGTCTGGCTGCCTGTCGGATCTGCGGCGCGCGCTGGAGAAGATCGCGCCCATGAATTCCGACTACGCACACAACGCGCGCTGGGGCGACGACAACGGCTACGCTCACTTGCGCAGCGCCCTGATGGGGACCGCCAAGTCCTATCCGGTCGAAGGCGGCGAACTCGGCCTGGGCACCTGGCAACAGGTGGTCCTTTGCGATTTTGACGAATGCCCGCGCACGCGCGAAATCACCGTAACGGTATGCGGCGAGTAGCCGATCAGGCGCCCAGTGCGTATATGCGGCGCTTCAAGTGGCCGCTCGCTGCAAGACCAGGGCTTTGAATCCGTGGGAACGATGATACGGTTGTATTGTCTCTTCTTTCTCACGCCCCACTGAAGATTCACTGGATGGCTCGAATCGGCCGACGTTCACTGCACGTTGTGCCAACAGGCCGCGACTTCGTCCTCCGCTCGAACATCGGGCTGCGAGGTAAGCCTGCGTCTTGTCCGCGGGTTAGTGAGAGCTCTCCACTGGTCGTGCGCCCAACAGGAACACATCGTATGCCCATCGGCCGACGCGACCTTCAACCTTGGTTCGATACATGAAACGGTTCCCGTATACGTCCGTTAAGCGCGACTCCCTAAAGCCAAGGTGAATCGCCGTGATGCCAGATTCCGAGAGCGTGTGGAGTTCTCCGGGGTCGGAGATGGCGTTGTGGTTGACGTCCGCCCACAAGCGGAGCCTGCTGAACACCGCGTCCTTCGCGTCGATCACCCCATCAGCATTCCCGCCATTCTTTGGAAGATCGAATTCGGCCAGTGCTAGGAAGCCATTGGGGGCGGGGGAATCTGGTTGAGGTGTGAAGTTCCCAAACAGTTCCTTCCCATTGTCGATGATGCCATTCCCGTTTCGGTCCAGCACCAGCCACGCATCGTCCGAACCACTGGACGTCCAGGGGATCTGCTGCAGTCGGCCGTCACCGTCAATGTCGAATTGAACGCCATGGGGCTGACCGGTTAAGCTGAATCCGTCACGCTGCACGTCAAGTACGATGGGGGAGGGATTGGTGAAGCAGCAGTCGCCTTGCCGATCCTTGGTTGGATAGCAACCTCCAAGGTACAGACAGTCGTCGGCAGGCTCGCCATCCTGGCACGAGACGTTCTTCGGGCAACTGTACTTAGCTGAAGATCTCCGGACACCGGAGCGCGCTCCGGTGTCCGGAGATCTTCAGCTAAGTACAATTCATGCAATCTGTCGGTCTCCCGGCAGTACATGAGGTCCTTTGGCTACCAACA
>ENA-UOYA01002798-UOYA01002798.1-activated-sludge-metagenome-genome-assembly--contig:-NODE-2798-length-16380-cov-7.869893_pt1 | contig 16380 bp, 14 predicted proteins | sample MGYA00238163_ERZ764804 | MGnify/ENA primary metagenome ERZ764804 (study PRJEB28919, sample SAMN05720223) | activated sludge metagenome | isolation source: Anaerobic digester | place: Hong Kong... | reverse complement strand
CGTGCGCACTCACCTGAAACTTCGAAGACGGCTCCTTGAATGGTGCGTGCTGAGCCACTATGTCGTCGGAATCCCAGAGCGTGGGCATGGAGCGTAATGAGTCCACGTGCTCCGAGGGCAGGTGGGCGCGGAAGTCAACTAGCACGTCCGGTCGCACCGGGCGACCGAGGTAGGACCGGATAGTGGTCGCACCTCCCATCTTCAGGAAGGGACCCAGGTCGCCGCTATCGAGGGCGCTGAGCAGCACCTGCTCGTGGTTGCCGGCAAGGAGGGTTACCTCGCCCCTGCGCCGCCTCGACAGCAGTTCCTCGAGCACAGCCGCCGGCGCTTCGCCCCTATTTATGTAGTCCCCGAGGAATACCGCATGGGGATTGCCCCGCTCGGCCAGCGCTGCGAGAACCCCTTTCAGGGCGTCGAGGTTGCCGTGGACGTCTCCGACAAAGGCCAGCTTGTCGGTCATAGCAGAATCTTCTCCACTTCGGCATAGTCAGAGCCCCCGCCTGCCGATCCGAGCGCCATGAAAGCCATCGACAGCAGGTCGGTGTGGCTGCCCCACTCGTTGACCAGAGCGGCCTCGAGCGACCCGTGAACGCTGTCCGGAAACTCGCCGATCAGCGCGCGAAGCCGGGACAGGCAGTCAGCGTAGTCCTGCTGGGTCGCCTCCCCATCCTGCCTGGACGCGAGTAGGCGGGCGAGGTCTGCGTCGCCGTGACGAACTGCAATCTCCCGAACCGAGAAGCAGGGCGCACCGATAGCGATGGCCTGCGCGTAGAGGCTGCTGCGAAGCAGGTACCGCGCCTGCCGCAAGAGCCCCGGCAGGTACTTCGGCAGGTCGAATTGGGGGGTGGTGAATAGCTGCGACATGGCCAGGACACGTCGGAACAACCGGTCGGTGTCAACGTGGCCCATCCGGCCCAATGCCGCCGTGAGTTCTCCGTCATGGTCGAGGAGAACCTTGCCGTCGCGACTGAGGTGTGCCCCGAACAGCGTCCCGATGCCGGACTGGATCTGGGCGGGGGTGTAGAAGCTCAAACTGACCGCACCGGCGTTGACCGTCGGCTGATGGGAGGGCACGAGTGCAAGCAGGTCCAGGTCCGACCCCTCGATGGCGTCGCCTCGGGCCCGGCTGCCATACACGATCAGCCCGCTCACTGATTCGGGAACCTCGGGCAGATCCTCGAGAATCGCGTCAGGGATTCTAAGCGCCGCCAATGCGCGTACGAGCGGCGAGCTGATCACGGGCCCAAACCTAGGTGCAGACGTGATTGCATCACAAGCCGATTCAGCGACACCCCCAGCAGACGGAAGGACCTCGGGATGTCGCGGGGCGACTGGCTACCCTCGGCTGCTCGAACAATAGGAGACCCGAACTGAGCGGCACCACCCCATTTTATTGCGGGTGACGAAGATTGAACTTCAAGAAATCGTTCGTCTCATCCACATTGATGATTTCCTGTCGTGCCAGCATTTCGCCGAGGGCTCTGTGGGTTGAGTCGTGTGGGAATTTGTATTGACCGTGCCCAGGACGAGCCACCCTGGCGTAGTCGTCACCGAGTTCATCAAGAACGGCCTGGATTGCTGATGGAACTCGGTCTACTTTCACGAAGGCGTCTAGGACGCGCATCCGGTCTGCGCCCGACGAGGCGGCATGTACAAGGACATCGTCCTTCATGAGAAGATCGGCGACGCTGGAGAAGTCGAGTAGATCGTTCCAGGATTCGGCGGCAAGGGATGCGGAGCCAAGCATTTCGAAGGCGACCCGCTTGGTTCTTTCGAGGTCCTTGGAGTCTGATGCGAACAAGCTTTCGAGATCTGCGTCTCTGAAGGTAGTGAGATCGGCCCACTGCTCTACAGTCTCCGAATGCTCCAAGAAGGCTTGCTTGACCGGCCAGGCTCGGCCTTCAAGTGCTTCCCACGTAGTGCGGTCGTCGGCCAGCACACCCGCGTCGAGATATGCGGCGACGTCATCGGGGTCGTCGATGGTGAGCGATTCCACCTCCACTGGCGCTTCGAGCTGGAGGGACTTCACTGCACGCAGACTGGGCTGGAGGCCGATGGAAGAATTCAGGATGCGAACTGCGACTGCCCGTCGACGCGACTGGGACGGGTCGGTGTCGGAGAACTGAGGCATGTCCTGTATCGCCTCGATGTAGTGCGCCATGGGAACGTCTAGGCCGAAATCCGTTATGTAATCCTCGATGAGGTCGAAGTTGGGCGCGATTCGTTTCGACGCGACTGCCGATGAGCGCTGCGTCTCTGCGATCTGGGTCCAACTGGACACGAAGATAGACGGATCAGCCTGCTCCAAGATGCCCTGCACGTCCGTGATTCCGGCGTCCGCAAGGTGCTCCAACACCTCTGGGAGCTGGTCTAAATCGCGAAGTGTGGGGCTGCCAGTCGTGCCAGCAAGCGAAAGGTACCCGGCCAGATCGGACGTCACTTTTGCGAAAGCTGGAGTGCCTTGGAGATCTTCCAGGGATATGGACAATCCATCGGCCGCGAACTGAAGGTTTGCCTCAGTCATTTGATAGTTTCCAAGGTCAGCCAGCCGACGGCCAAGACGAGAGGGAAGTGCGACGAGGTCTGCGGCATTGACGTCCAGCCTCGCAAGGATCGTCCCGAGGTCTTCATATGCGAATGACGGCTCAAGATCGACGGTGAGCGATGGCAAGTCGGAACTGAGTCGTGTCGAAATGCCGTCAGATTTGTCGTACCGCACCTCTGGATCCGCGTTCTCGATGGCAATCCGCAGCACAGCATCGCGCTGAAGCGCACCAGTTGACTCTTCGGCCGCCAGACGAAAGAGCCCTGGCCAGAACGGTGCCAACTGCTGAATCAAGATGTCCGGCTTCTTGCCCTTGTCGAGATAGAGGGAGATGAAGGGGTCGGTAGGACTGGCATCTGCTAGTCGACGGATTGCCGGCTCGAGGGAAGGCTGACCGAGCATCGCGTCGAAGATGTTTATGTTGAGGGCGCTCGCCTCACCCAAAAACTCGCCGCCAGCTTGTTCGATGAGAGCTTCGACGACGGTCGCTGGGCCGAGCTCGTATTCCGGATCGTATTTGAGCTGCTCGATCGTTTGGACGAGATAGGTCGCGGCTTCTTTCGTGAGATGCAGCCCCTTGAAGCGCGTGACGTAGAGGTTGAAGTGTTGATCGATGAATCCTGCGGTGACGAGATCAGATGCGAGAGTTCCCTTCTCCAGCTCGCTAGCAACCAGGCTCGCGAGCGGCTGAGTGGTCTCTGCATCCACGAGGTCCGGTCGCGCGACGAGCGATGCGAAGGTGGCGCGTCTGACTGTGGCGAGCAGGCCGGCGACCTCGCTTCGTTGCCGCTGCAGCCGCTTTCGACCCTCAACGTTCCACCCTGCCCCCGAAGTCGGAAGATCAAGCTCCCGTTTCAAGTCGTCAAGCCGGAAGACTCCAGCCTGCGACCCGTTTGCATCGACGTGCATGACTTTGTCTGCCGACGCGTACAGGGCGTCCCAGAACGACGGTTCCCCAATTTGCGATGCGCTGTAGCTGACGCCCCCGACCGTGTAGGTGAAGGTTGTGCCCGGTGTGAAGTTCACGCTGAGGATCCGAGATACATAGGACACCGTCTCCCGCCCCGAGTCCGCAGCGAGGGTCTTGGCTGCCTCGGTGAGGGCCGAGACCTTCCCGAGCTCGGCCAGGTCTGCCTCGAGTCGGTTGGCTTCAGCCACGATGATGCGGCGGTAAGACTCATATATGCGGTTGAGTGATGCGTTGCCGGAGTGAATCGCCTCGAAGTCTCTTGGACGCACGTTCTTGAACACCACCATCGCAAAACGCTCGGCCGCGTTGTCGAATCCCTGCGTACCATCAGCGGCCGCCACCTGTGCGAACACCGTATATTCGTTAACGATGTTCTTTAGGAGCCTCATCTCGGGAAGCCGCCTGGCAACGAGCGCAACGAGCCGATCGGGCAACTCGATGTGAGCCCCTTCCGCAAGTTCGCTGAGGTACTCGCGGGCCGAACGCTGGCCGATAAACGGCACTACTGGGATGACTAAGTCGAAGAACTTGGTCCGTCGCACTGCTGCGCTCTGTGTTAGATCAGCAGGATCGCCGGCTGGCCAGCTCTCGAACAAGGCATCCTTGACCGCATAGACAAACTTGATCGAACGGCCAATCTGTCTCGCCCCGTTGAGGAGCGTGTTGAGCTCGCGCAATTCCTCGAATACAGATGAACTCTCGAATCGATCCAGATCCTCGAGCAGCACAATGTCGCGACGAGATTGCTGAAAGAAATAGACGATCTCATCGAGATACTGGTCGAAATAGCTTGTGCTTGTCTCGGCGAGCTCAATTGATGAGTTGGCTGTTGAGACTTTGCCAATCCGCACGGTTTGAAGTATGTACTGGATCGCTGTAGCCGCGATCGTCATGAAGGCTATAGCGGCAACGTAGCCCACCCAACCTTTCAATTGGCCGGCTGCAACGACGTCTTCGAGACGACTGGCCACCCCCGTCGCGTAGACGACGATCGCGATGAGCGTGGCAATGGTCGCGGATATGAAGATCGACCGGACCCAATGGAAGCTGTCAAGTCGCCGGAACCGTGACGCGGGGACCCCACTGGGAGCGGAAGTGTAGAGAATCTGCTTGACGATCTCCTTCTGGACGGAGTCCAGTTCTGTTTCATTTCGATCATCCCCTTCGCGTTTTTCGCGCGAGGCTCCCAGCGTCGAAAACGAAACGCGGACCACCCTTCTCTCGAAGGTCGAGGCCGTCTCTTCCAAGATGCTGCTCTTGCCTGTTCCGTACCCACCCGACAGCGCTATGTTCTTCGGCGCATCGACCGACTCGTCCCTAAGTGCCCTCGCCAAGTACTCGCCGTAGGTCGAGTGCTCTGCTTGCGCCTTAGGCCGAAGGGAGAGAAGTGAGAAGGGCACTACAGCATCATGCTTTTCGTCGGGCATGGCCTGATGTTACTCAGGGAGCAGTTCGCTATAGTGCATGTGTCTCCCATCCCCACCAATAGGTTGGCGCGCGAGCCCCATCGATGCACACCCCATCGCCCGCGACGAGCGTTTCGAGTCCTCTCCTGCGTCGGCCCGCGCTTGCTATAACTTCAAACCGAGCCGAGGCTGTCCGCATGGGTAAAGCGAGTCGAGGCAAGCGCGACCGGCAACCGGCCGCGTCTGTGACGCATGAGCCGGCCGTGGCACGAAACTGGCCTGAGGGTCACGTGAAGGTACGGTTGACCGGCATGGACGAGGATGAGTGCATCGTCGTCACGATCCACGACGTGCGCCACTACCTGCACTCCACAACCGCACACGCGCTGAACCAGTCCCTAACCGAGCATCTCCAGGATTGGGACACCTACGCGAAGTCCCAAGGCGCCTCAGGGATACTGGACACCCCCAGAGGCGATCGTGGCGAGGATCGCAGCCAGGTCTTCGACGCAGGCCAAGTGGCCGATGAACTGGAGCAGGCACGGATCGCTTCCAAAGAGATGGTACGGGGTGCTTTGCGCGCAGTCGGCGAGGACCGCGGATTCACCCTCGATCACCTTCCCCTGCTGGGCTTCGTCGAGCGAGCGCAGGCGTTCCACAAGGGCGTTTTGGAAATGGTCGAACACGGTAACCCGCTCGCGGCGGCGACACTCCTGCGATCCTTCGCCGAGAACCTCGCCGTCGCGTTCTACGTGGAGAAGAATCCGCATGAGTTCGAGAAACTTCGCCCCGGCGCCGAGCAGGGGCTTCCCATGGGCAAGGTCGTGGCCGCAGCACAGCAGAGTCTGCCCGGATTCAAAGACCTCTACGACCATCTGAGTTCGATGGCGCACCCGTCCGGCGCAGGCGCGTTCCAGACTCTCCGGGTGGAGGATGACGGACAGTTCTTCTGGCAATCCAGCCCCACCTTCAGATCGGTCGATGACGCGCGGCACATGCTCGGGTGGCTGGAGGAGATCCGCGGCCTCAGCGCTCACGTCATTGAGAACACCGCCGCTGCACTCAGGAAGTCCAGGCAGCACTGATGGAGCTCGAGCTGTCGACCAGTCCCCGATCGGTTTGGGTGTGGGCCCCCGAGATCGACCATGCCAACGTGCTGCGCACGGCGCTGCTTGCTGCAGGCTGCGGTGTATGGGCAGCCGAGGGCGGCTCGGCGGAGTCGCGGCTCTTGGACATCGGAATCGGAGTCGAGGCGCTCGATGCCCTGACGGTACTGGCCGGTGCCGGCCACACGTTCCGTTGGCACCCCTCGCAGTACCGGCTCAACATGACATCTAACCTCTGGGGGATGGCCGTCGCGCCGCCTCACTAGAGGCGCCCACGCAGGCTAAGTGCAGCAGTGGGGACGACCCATGGGGACGCCTGACCGTTGCGCAGGTCCAGAAACGCGAAGGCATCACCCATCCAGAGCTATCGCGACCGCTTTTTCGCATCGTGGGACCGCGACCGGGCCCCGGTGCCCCGGCAGGAACTCGACTCCCCACCGGCACGGCCGCCACATCGCGCGGTACACCGGAGGCGCAACCACGAACGAAGCGCGCGATGCGTCGGAACCGGCGCGGCGGGGGCCCCGACGTTTCGAGGTGCCGCACCGATGAACGGCTCCTCGCGCCGCCAGAGACGGCCCGCCGAACCGTGCCCCGGCAGGGACTCGAACCCTGACTCGGACGATTTTAAGTCGTCTGCCTCTGCCAATTGGGCTACCGGGGCGCGGCTCCAGTCTGGCACGCGGGCGCGACGGAACGCCGAACGTGAGATGACGCAAATGGTCAGTGCCGAGCATCCAGACCGTGCGTTTGAGTCATCTCACGGCGCACAGCCGCAAGCGAAAGCCCGTTACGCCTTCGGACGCGCCGCGAACTCCTCGAAGGCCGCACGCGGGTTGGAGCGCGCGTCGAGCGCGATCAGGTCGCGGCGGAACAGGAAGTTGACGATGTCATCCACGAACACGCGGATCTTGCGCTCCCACGTGGGGATCGCGAGACCGTGGTAGCCGCGGTGCATGACCCAGGCGATGTAGCCCTTGATCGCGAAGTTGCCCGACTGGAAGACACCGTTGTTGAGGCCGATTCCGGCGACCGCTCCCTGGTTCTTGTGGAAGTAGTCCTTCGGGTTCTCGTCGCGCAGCACGGCGACGATGTTCTTCGCGAGCAGCTTGCCCTGGCGCACAGCGTGCTGGGCGTTCGGAACGCAGTATCCGCCGACACCACCACCCGACAGGTCGGGAACGGCGGAGACGTCACCGGCGCCCCACGCGTCCTCGACGATGCCGTTGTCGTCGACGACGCGCATGTCGGCCTGCACGCGCAGGCGACGACGCTCCTCGACGGGCAGGTCGGTGTTGGACAGTACGGGGCTGGCCATGACGCCAGCGGTCCAGACGATGAGGTCGGACTCGAAGCTCTCCCCCGTCGACAGCTCGATCTTGCCGTCGACCGCAGAGGTCAGCTGGGTGTCGAGGTGCACGGGCGCGCCGCGCTGCTCGAGGTTCTTGATCACCCAGAGGCTCGTCTTCAGCGACACCTCGGGCATGATGCGACCCATGGCCTCGATCAGGTGGAAGTGCACGTCATCGAAGGTGAGCGTGGGGTACTGAGCGATGAGGGATGACGCGAAGCTGCGCATCTCGCCGTAGGTCTCCACCCCGGCGAAGCCGCCGCCCACCACAACGAACGTCAGCAGACGGTCGCGCAGCGGCCCGGCGGGAAGGGTGGACGCCTTCTCGAAGTTGGTGAGCATGCGGTCGCGCACGGCGATCGCCTCTTCGATGTTCTTCATGCCGATGGCCTGGTCGGCGACACCGGGGATCGGGAAGGTGCGAGTGACCGCGCCCGCGGTGACGACGATGATGTCGTACGACTCCTCCCACGGCTCGCCCACGGGGGGCGTGATCGTGGCGGTCTTGGTCGCGTGGCTGATCGCGGTGACCTTCGCCGAGATCACTCGGGTCTTCTTGAGGTGCCTGCGGATCGAGACCACAGCGTGGCGCGGCTCGATGCCGCCGGCCGCGACCTCGGGCAGGAACGGCTGGTACGTCATGTACGGCAGCGGCTCGACGACGGTGACACTGGCCTCGCCGCGGGCGAGCCACTTCTCCAGTTTGCGAGCGGTGTAGAAGCCGGCGTAACCGCCGCCGACGATCAAAATCTTGGGCACGAGTGGTGGTCTCCTAATGGAAAGTTCGCCCCCAATCTACAGGGTGCGGCGGGTGCCCCTGAAACGCCGGACCGCCGCCACCACCACGCCGACCGCCAGCGCGAGGAACACGGCGAGCACTGCCAGCGGAATGCCGACGTTACGCAGCTGATTCACCGTCGGCAGGATGGTGCCGAGCGGGTTCTGCGGGCCCGCCGCGACCGGCGCCGGTGAGGGGCTGGGAACGAAGGTCGGCAGCGGGCTGGGGGTGGATTCCGCCCGGCGGTAGAGCTTGATCCACTCGGCCAGATCGCCCATCGGATTGGCCTCGACCGCCGGGACCGTGGCGTTCACCGCCGCCTCGGCGTCGAGCAGACCGAAGCCGTAGATCGGGTCAGGCCCCGGTGCTCCCTCGTCGCGCGCGGTGGCGACTACGCGGTTGATGACGTTCGCGGCATCCAGCTCGGGGTGGGCAGCACGCACGAGGGCGACGACACCGGCGACGATCGGGGTGGCGCCACTCGTGCCGTTCCAGATCACGTGACCGCCGCCCGGCACCACTCCGACGAGATTCTCGCTCGGTGCCGCCACGGCGATCGTGATGCCCTGAGATGATGCGTCGAAGCTCGCCTCGCCGTTGGCGTCGACTCCGGCGACTGTCAGCACGCCGGGCATGGTGGCCGGTGCGCCCACCTGGGTGGTGCCACTGCCCCGGTTGCCGGCGGCCGCCACGACGACCACATCGTGCTCCTGGGCGTAGAGGAACGCGTCATCCCAGCTGACCGGCCAGTCGAGGGTGTTGCGGGTCAGTGACATATTGATGACGTCGGCGCCATGATCGACTGCCCACCGCACGGCCTGCGCGATCTGGTCGTCGGAGCTGAGCGTGCCCTCCCCGAAGCCGATCGAGATCGCCAGCACGACCGACTCCGGCGCCGAACCGATCACGCCGTTGTTGCCGCCCGACCCCCGACCCGCCGCGAGGCCCGCGACCATCGTGCCGTGCTCGCTGCCGACCGACCCGACCGGAGTCTGGCCGTCCGGTGCACCGATGCCCGAGAAGTCGGTTCCGCCCGCGACGACACCCTGCAGCTCGGGCACGTTGCCGTCGACACCGGTGTCGATGATCGCGATCGTCACGCCCCGACCCTTGCTCGTGTCCCACGCGTTCCGGATGCCGTAGTCGTCGAGCCAGTACTCCCCGTTGCGCACGCCGTCAGCGTTCGCCGCTGCGCCGCCCACCAGAGTGGATGCCACGACCGCGAGCACGACGACGGCAGCAAGCTTGCGCATCACGACGCCTCCGCGCTCGTCGACACCGTCGACACCTCGGGAACGCACTCGCAGACCAGCGGACTCCATGCCGAACGCTCGAGCGCCAGATCGCCGATCGGGTTGACGCCCGGTCCGGCCGCCAACGCGTGCCCGACGAGGGCGTGGAGGCACTTCACCCGGTCGGGCATTCCCCCGGCGGAGATTCCCGCGACCTCCTCGACGACGGCGATGCTCTCCCGGTCGGCGATGTACTGCTCGTGCGCGGCGCGGTACTGCTCGGCGACGTCGCCGACCAGCAGGGCCGCGAATCCGGGCATCTGCCCCTCGGCCTCAAGAGTGGAGACGGCGGCGGTGGCCGCGGGGTGCGTCAGGTAGTAGAAGGTGGGAAAGGGCGTGCCATCCGACAGCCGAGGGCGGGTCGAGACGACGGTGGGTGCCCCGCACACGCACCGCGCGGCGATGCCCACAACGTCGCGCGCGGGGCGTCCGAGCTGGCGCGAGACGGTCGCGATGTCCTCGGGGCTGGGTGCGTCGAACGGCGGGCGGGTCACTGGTGGCCTCGATCTCGACAAGCTCGATCACCGGGGAGGCAAGCTCGATCACCGGTCCGGCGGGTCACTGGGCGCCCTGAACGTCGGGGACCACGAGATCGGCGGGCGGGGCATCCGTGAGGCCAGCGGTGTAGACCGACGAGAGCAGCGTCTTCAGCCAGTCGACCCGGGTGGCCTGGATCTGGTCGCTGATGGGTTGGCCATCGGGGGTGGCGGATGCCGCGGCATCCCCCACGACGAGGTAGCTCACGTCACCCGGGAAGACGTAGAACAACCGCTCTCGTGCCTGGGACTCGATGTAGGCGGGGTCGCTCCACCTCGCCACGTCTTTGGTGAGCTCGTCGACGCTGCCCTGGGCGTCGGCGACCTGCTGCTGCAGCTGGGCGATCTGCTGGCGCTGCTCGATGAAGATGCGCAGATTGGGGGCCAGCACGATCACCGCGAGGATCACCAGCATGAGCATCAGCACGGTGAACCCCGAGAAGCGGATCGTGCGCAACCAGTGCTCGGGCGCGCTCTCCTCGCGATCGAGGGTGACGGGGACCCGGCGGGTTCCGTCTCGCGTAGCCATGGGTTCGATGTTAACCGCTGATCGAGCTTGCCGAGATCTCGACAAGCTCGATCAGCGAATGATCAGCCCTTGAAGCGCGGGAACGCCGAGCGACCGGCGTAGACCGCGGCGTCGCCCAGCTCCTCCTCGATGCGCAGCAGCTGGTTGTACTTGGCAACCCGGTCGCTGCGGGCTGGGGCGCCCGTCTTGATCTGGCCGGAGTCGGTGGCCACCGCGATATCGGCGATCGTGGTGTCCTCGGTCTCACCGGAGCGGTGCGAGATGATCGTCGTGTAGCCGGCACGCTGGGCCATGGCCACGGCGTCGAGCGTCTCGGTGAGCGTGCCGATCTGGTTGACCTTCACGAGGATCGAGTTGGCGACCTTCTCGTCGATGCCGCGCTTGAGGCGGGTCGGGTTCGTCACGAACAGGTCGTCACCGACGATCTGCACCTTGTCGCCGAGCTCTGCGGTGAGGTGGGCGTAGCCGGCCCAGTCGTCCTCGGCGAGCGGGTCCTCGATGGTCGCCAGCGGGTAGTCCTTGACCAGACCCACCCAGAACTCGGTGAGCTGCTCGGGGGTCAGCGTCTGCTTCTCGAAGGAGTACACATCGTTGGCGAAGAACTCGGTGGCCGCGACATCCAGTCCCAGGGCGAAGTCCTTGCCGGGCGCGAAGCCCGCGGTCTCGATGGCCTTGACGATGAAGTCGAGCGCGGCACGGGCGCCGGGCAGATCGGGGGCGAAGCCGCCCTCGTCGCCGAGGCCCGTGTTCTGGCCCGCCTTCTTCAGCTCGCCCTTGAGGGCGTGGTACACCTCGGTGCCCCAGCGAAGAGCCTCGGAGAACGACTCGGCGCCGATCGGCAGCACCATGAACTCCTGGATGTCGAGAGCCGTGTCTGCGTGCGCGCCGCCGTTGATGATGTTCATCATCGGCACCGGCAGGGTGTGGGCGTTCGGGCCACCGAGGTAGCGGAACAGCGGGAGGTCGGCCGAGTCGGCGGCAGCCTTGGCAACAGCGAGCGAGACGCCGAGGATCGCGTTGGCGCCCAGCTTCTTCTTGTTGTCGGTGCCGTCGAGGTCGATCATCTCGGCGTCGATGAGGCGTTGGTCTGCCGCGTCGAAGCCCTCGACCGCGGGGCCGAGAACGTCGAGCACCGCCTCGACGGCCTTGAGCACGCCCTTGCCGCCGTAGCGGGCCTTGTCGCCGTCGCGCAGCTCGTACGCCTCGAAGGCACCGGTGGATGCACCGGAGGGCACGGCGGCGCGGGAGACCACGCCGTCCTCGAGCAGAACCTCGACCTCAACGGTCGGGTTGCCCCGGGAATCAAGAATCTCGCGGGCGCCAACTGCCTCGATCAAGGCCATGGGGGAACTCCTCAAATAGGAAAAACGTGTGGTGGGTTTCGCCTAAATACTAGCGCCGAGCCCCTCGGCCACCTCGCGCCGGTCGAGCCACCCGCGCAACGAGCTGTTGAACAGTTCGACGTTCTCGATGTTCCACTGGTGATGCATCCCCGGTGCGATCGCTGTCATGACACCGGGGATGCCACGACGCACCGCCTCAAGGGAGGCGTCAGTGATGGCGCTCGAATCCTTCTCGCCGGCAACCACGAGGGTGGGAACAGTGATGGCAGACAAGACTGCGGCGGGCACGCCTCGACTGATCTCGTTGTAGATGGTCACGGCGGTTTCGCGACGGATACCCAGACCGGTCGACACGAACAGTTCCGCATCCTCCCCCGTCAGCCCGTAGCTGCGCGCGAGTGTCGTCCAGAAACCGCGCTGATTCCAGAACGCGAGCAGCACCCGCGCGGCGATCATGTCGCGACGTAACGGTGGCGCGACCTGGGCGCTGGCGAGAAACAGGCTCGAGACCTGCTCCGGATGCCTCGCCGCAAGTTCCAGCGCGACGCTCGACCCGAGCGACAGCCCCACGACGTGAGCCGGCCCGCCGGTCGTCCGGATCAGCTCAGCCACCGCGTCTGCGGTAGCGGCGATCGAGACCCAGGGCTCGTCGTTGCTCGCCCCGAAGCCCGGATAGTCGGGCACCAGCACGTGGTGGTCGGCGAACGACGGAACTTGCTGTCCCCACATCCACCCGGCGACGTTGCCGCCGTGCAGGAAGACGAGGGTGGAACCCGGTCCGTCGAATTCGAGATAGTTCATGAGAGTGCCTCCTCGGCGTTGGAAATGATTCGGTCAAGTTGGGCGACCAGCGCGGGCTCGTCGACGCCCGCGTCGAGGCCGCTCTGGTGATGTTCGAGCCCACGCCACGCACTGTCGACGAGCACCCTGCCCGGCGTGGTGAGACGCACGATGTTCGCCCGCGAGTCGGCAGGATCGGGGGTGACTTCGAGCAGCCCGCTCTCGACCAGCCCCGACACACGCTGGGTCACGCTCGCGCGAGACACGTCGAGATTGCGGGCGATGGCCTGCTGGCTGGGCTCTCCCAGCACGCGAACCATGAGCAGCACAAGAAACGGCGCGTAGTGGATTCCGTGCTCGCGGGTGAGGTAGTCGTCGGCGATGCGGTCGATGAGCACGGTCGCGCGATGGAGCTTGAACGCGGTGCTCGAGGTGATGTCAGGTGTGTCGGTCATATTGTTAATAGCTTAACAATAGTGCCGCGGGAAGTCAATGATCTCGACAGGCTCGATCACCGGGGCGGCCGGTCAGGCGAGCGGACGGAACTCCAGCGAGTCGAGCGTCGACGCCGCCGTCACGTACGCGTACTCGACGAAACCGGATGCCTCGAGCTGAGCCAGCAGGGGTGCGATGTTGCGCGGCTTGCGTTCCAGTCGCACCCGCCGTCCGCCCGCGACGAGAGCCGATTGCAGGGCGGCGAGGGTCGCCAGGGGCACGTCAGCGTCGTGGACGAGAGCCGCGGCATCCGTCGCCCCTGTCTCGGGCAGTTCGACCAGGTCGACGAGACGCTCGAAGCCCAGCGAGAAGCCGGCCGCGGGAACGTCGGTGCCGAGGAAGCGCCCGATCATGCCGTCGTAGCGTCCGCCGCCGCCGAGCGAGTAGCCGAGCGACGGGTGCGCGACCTCGAAGATCGCGCCCGTGTAGTAGCCCATGCCCCGCACCAGCCACGGGTCGAACTGCACGACCTGCTCGCCCAGCACCTCGTTGACGGCCTCGCCGATGGTTGCCAGTTCCGCGACAGCGGCCGGGTCCACGCCCTCGGGCAGGAACTTCCTGATCGCGGCCTCACCGAACGGCAGCAGCTCCATCGTGACCGGCCGCGTGAAGAGCGCCTCCAGCGCGTCCACGGCGGCGGGAGTGACGGAGCGCTCCCGCAGCTCCGCGAGCACACCGGACTGGCCGATCTTGTCCAGCTTGTCCACGGTGATCAGCACACCGTCGAACTCCTCGGGAGCGAACCCGAGGATCGTGAGCGTGCTCGTGAGCAGCCGACGATCGTTGACCCGGATGACGCATCCCTCAAGCCCGAGCGCCCTCACCGTTGCCGCGGTCGCCGTGATCAACTCAACCTCGGCGACCGGCCCGGACTCCCCGATCACATCGATGTCGCACTGCACGAACTGGCGGTAGCGACCCTTCTGGGGCCGCTCGGCCCGCCACACCGGCGCGATCTGGATGGCACGGAAGACCGCGGGCAGTTCTGACCGGTGGCTCGCGTAGAACCGAGCGAGGGGCACGGTGAGGTCGAAGCGCAGCCCAAGATCGGCGAGCTCGAGCGGATCGACGGCGGCCGCGAGGTCTTCGGCCGTCAGACCGCGCTTCATCACCGCATAGGCGAGCTTCTCGTTGTCTCCGCCGAGGCCGGCGTGCAGGCGCTCACTGTCTTCGACAACGGGCGTTTCGATCTCGTCGAAACCGTGCGCCCGATAGCTGGCACGGATGACACTCAGGATGCGCTCACGCTGAGCCTTCTCGGCTGGCAGGAAGTCGCGCATCCCGCGCGGAGGATTCACGGGTGACGCCATGCGTCGATTGTGTCAGGTCGTGCGTCGTGGCGTTGGCGTCGACCGGCGCCGGCACGTGTAAAATTGAGGCTTCGCGCCTGTCGATGATGGTCCGGGCGCGAGTCGAAGCATCCACTTCGCCACAGTCGAAACCGACGGCTCGGGTAAGCCCGCCGGTTTCTCGGGCGCAGCATCCCTCGTGGACGCGCGTCCGGGTGCCCTCTCCATTCGGGTTGGGGAGGGCACCGAATCTCGCGACAGCCGGTTGAGTAGGTGCCCACACCGTATCGAAACCGCTCAGCTGGTCTCGATACGCCTGCGGCTACTCGACCGGCGGGCCAACCTCGTGGTCGCGGATCTCCCGCTGCAGTTCTCTCAAGGCCGAGCGCAGGGCGCGCTCCGAGTCAAGACCGTTCGCCTTTGCGGATGCCACGATCGCGAGAAGCAGCGGACCGAGTTCGTCTTCGTCAGTGACGTTGATCGCGCCCGGCTTCGTGGCATCCAGAAGGCCCACCTTGTGCGCGCGCCCGAGGAGCTTGTCCGCGAGCGCGAGCGCGGGCATCCCCTGGGGTATCCCGTCGAGGGCACTCGTGCGGTGCGGCTTCTCGGTCTTCTTGAGGTCGTCCCAGACGGCCATGACGTCTTCCGCGGTCTCGGCCGTGGTGTCGCCGAAGACGTGCGGGTGGCGACCGATCATCTTCGCGGTCATGTGCGCGGCGACATCCTCGAGGGTGAACTGGCCGGCCTCGGCAGCGATGTCGCTGTGGAAGACCACCTGGTAGAGCACGTCGCCGAGCTCCTCGATGAGTTCGTCGGTGTCGCCCGTCTCGATCGCGTCGATCAGCTCGTACGTCTCCTCGACGAGGTACTGCACGAGCGACTCGTGGGTCTGCTCGCGATCCCAGGCGCAGCCGCCCGGTGCGCGCAGCCGCTCGAGTACGGCGATCAGCTCATCGAGCTTCGGATGCGGCGGCGTGAGTTCGGTCACGCGATCGGCCGATCGGTGCGGTGCCGGCCTAGCGCGGCGGAGTACCGCTCGGTCAGTTGCACCATGAGGTCGGGGGTGTCGCGGTCGAGTCCGAATACGTAGCCGGGGAAGTCGAGGTCCTTCTGGATCGCCCAGATCGCCTCGTGCGCCTCGGAGGGCAGGATCTGGGCGGGGTCACCGACGGCCACCCAGCCGATCGGTACCGTCGACCCCTCACCCAGGTGGGTGCGCAGGTGCACGATCGCGTTGATGCGCACCTCGCTGCCACGGTCGATCTGAGCTCCGTTGAAGATGCGCACGCCGGTCGCGACGAACACCTCATCGCCGATTGTCGCGCCCGAGATCGATGAGAGCGGCCCGATCAGGCAGTGGTCGCCGATCCGCACCGGATTCGCGGCGCTGGAGCGGATGACGGCGTTCTCCATCACGATCACGCTCGAGCCGATCTCGATCGATCCACCCTCCGCGGTGATCACCGCACCGTGGAGTACTTGGCTGTCAGGGCCGATCCGTACGTCTCCGCTGATGACCGCAGTGGGCGAGACGACCGCGCTGGGGTCGATGCGCGGGGCAACTCCCTCGTGTTCGATGATCACGGGGCCAGACTACCCAGAGCGGCGACTCGGTGGATCATTCGGGCGGGCATCCCAGAGCCTGGATGACGCGCGCCCAGTAGTTGACCTGCGCCGCAGTGGTCGCGAGCACGACGATCTCGCGTTCGGTGAGAACCTCGCGAAGCCGCTCGCCGAACTCCTCGTCGAACCTCAGTGGCGTCGCGCTGGCGCGACGGGCGTACTCGATGGCGAGGCGTTCGACCGGATCGAAGCCGTCGAGCGAACGAAGGCCCTGCACGGCCTCGCGCTCCTCAGACGACATGACCTTCTCCCAGCCCTCCGAGTTCATGCCGACGCAGAAGGGGCAACTCACCGCGAACGACACCGCCATGCGCACGAGCTTCAGGGTGCGCTCGGT
>ENA-UOYA01002787-UOYA01002787.1-activated-sludge-metagenome-genome-assembly--contig:-NODE-2787-length-16426-cov-5.124977_pt1 | contig 16426 bp, 10 predicted proteins | sample MGYA00238163_ERZ764804 | MGnify/ENA primary metagenome ERZ764804 (study PRJEB28919, sample SAMN05720223) | activated sludge metagenome | isolation source: Anaerobic digester | place: Hong Kong... | reverse complement strand
CCAGCTGCGCCTGCGCAACCTCGGCGGCATCATCATCATCGACTTCATCGACATGATGGATGCCGAGCACAAGCGCCAGGTGCTGCGCACGCTGGAAAAGGCCCTGGCGCGCGACCACGCCAAGACCACGGTGTATGAGATGTCGCCGCTGGGGCTGGTGGAGATGACGCGCAAGCGCACGACCGAGAGCCTGGAGCGGCAGCTGTGCGAGCCCTGCCCCGCCTGCAACGGTCGCGGCAACGTCAAGACGGCCGAGACCGTCACCTACGAGATCTTCCGCGAGATCACCCGCGCGGTGCGCCAGTTCGACGCGGCCAAGCTGCTGGTGCTGGCTGCACCCAAGGTGGTGGCGCGCATCCTCGACGAGGAGTCGGCCGCGGTGGCCGAGCTGGAGGAATTCGTGCGCAAGACCATCCGCTTCCAGGCCGAAGAGCACTACTCGCAGGAGCAATTCGATGTGGTGCTGCTGTAGCGACGCGGCGCTCAAGCGCGGTGCCTGCGCGGGCCGCGGCGCCCGGCGACCGCGGCGGCTCCGCCGGGGTGCGCGCCCGGGCGGCGCCCCGTGACACCCTGGCGCCGCCGCCTGCGCCGCGCGCGCCTGGCCTTCACCCTGGGCGTCGCCGCCCTGGTCATCGCCGCGGCGGTGCTGATGGCGCTGCTGCAGCTGGCCCTGCCGCTGCTGGCGCGCCACCCGGAGAAGGTCGCGGCGTTCCTGGCCGAGCGCGTGCAGCGGCCGGTGAGCATCGATGCGGTGCAGGCGCAGTGGGAGGGCGCCGGCCCGGTGCTGCGTCTGTCCGGACTGCACATTGCCGGCGCGACGCCGGAGCAGCCGCCGCTGGCCATCCCCCAGGCGGAGCTGGGCGTGGATTTTTCCGCCTGGGCGCGGCACAACCGCCGCTGGAACGAATTCCGTCTGCGCGGGCTCGATCTGCGCCTGGAGCGCGGCGCCGACGGTGTCTGGCACCTGGCCGGCATGAGCGGCGGCGAGGGCGGTGGCGACAACCCGTTGCTGATGCTCGGCGCTCTGGTGGTGAGCGACAGCCGCCTCACCCTGGCCGACGATGCCCAGGGCCTGCGCCTGGTCCTGCGTGCGGACGAGTTGCGCCTGCTCAATTGGGGCAGCGAACACACCCTGCTGGGGCTGGTGCGCTGCGAGCAGCCCGGTGCGGGTCCCCTGCGCCTGGTGGTGCGCTACGACGCCGACACGCGCGCCGGCGAGCTGTACGCCGGCAGCGACCAGGTCGATCTGGGCGCTTCGCTGCGCGGCCAGTCCTGGCAGGGCGCCAGTCTGCAGGGCGGCAAAGGAAGGGTAGAGCTGTGGGCCGACTGGCAGGAGCAGCGCGTCACGCGCGCGCTCATGCGCGTGGACCTCGCCGGCCTGGCCCTGCGCAGCGCCGATCCGGCACTGGCCCAGCTCACTGGATTCGGCGCCATCGATCGGCTGCAGGGCGTGGCGCGCTGGCAGCGCAGCGCGGACGGCTGGAGTCTCGACCTCGCCGAGCTGCGGGTGCAGCGCGGCGCCGACCGCGGCCAACCCAGCGCCGCCGGCCTGGTGCTGCATCGGGACGATGCCGGTGCGCGACGCTACGAGTTGCACGTCGACCAGCTTGAGCTCGCCGTCGCGGCGCGCCTGGCGGAGCTGGCCGAGCCGCTGTCGCCGGCGCTGCGGCGCTGGCTGTTCCAGGCCGCGCCCCACGGCAGCCTGCGCGGAGTGGTGGCAACCTTCGGCCGCGGCGCGGACTTCAGCATCGATGGCGACCTGGTGGATGTCGGCATGGAGTCGGTCGCCCGGGCGCCGGGCATCGATCGCCTGAGCGCGCATCTGCGCGGCGACGGCGCCGCGCTCGTGCTCAGCCTGCCCGACCAGGCGACGGTGGTGCACTACCCGCACGTGTTTCGCAAGCCCTTCGCCTTCGCACGGCTGGGCGGCGATGTCGCCGCGTACCGCAGCGAGGCCGATCCGTCCGTCTGGCGCATCGAGACGGACGCGCTGGCCTTCGAGGGCGAGGGTTTCGGCGGCGAGTTGCGCGGCGCCGCCGAACTGCTGCCCGGCCGTCGCCCCTTCCTCGACCTCGCCGCCGCGGTGACGCACGGCGAGGTGCCGGCGGCCAAGCTGTTCTGGCCCCTCACCAGCATGTCGCCGCGAGCCATCGCCTGGCTCGACCGCGCCCTGGTCGACGGCCGCATCAGCCACGGTCGCGCCGTGGTGCGCGGCGACCTCGCCGACTGGCCGTTCCGCGCCGCCGAGGGGCGCTTCGATGCCGTCAGCGAGATCGAGGGCGCCACCCTCGACTACCACCGCGACTGGCCGCGCGCCGAGGACATCCGCGCGGTGGCCGAGTTCGTCAACACCGCGATGCATATCGAGGCGGACGCCGGGCGTGTGCTGGGCGTCAGCGCCAGCCGCGCGCGCGCCGACATCGCCGACTTCGGCGACGCCACCCTTGAGCTCGACGCCGGCGGCGCCGGCACGGGCGCCCAATTGCTGGGCTTCCTCAATGCCAGCCCGGTGGGCAAGCGCTACGCCGACGGACTGCGCGGCGTGAAGATCGGCGGCAAGGGCGAAGTGGCCCTGTCCCTGCGCCTGCCCCTGGGCGAGGACAGCGGCGAGCCCAGCCTGTCCGGCCGCGTGCGGCTGAGCGACGCCGACCTCGACGACAGCCCGTGGAAGCTGCACTTCGACAAGGCCAACGGCGAAGTGCGCTTCACCCAGGAGGGCTTCAGCGCCGGCCCGCTGCAGCTCGGTTTCCGCGGCCATCCGGCCGAACTGCGTCTGCAGGTCGGTCACGACGTCGCCGACCCGTCCCATGCCCTGGAAGCGAGCCTGCAAGGAAGCTTCCCAGTGGCCACGCTCTTTGCCGATGTGCCTGAGCTGGCGCCGCTGTGGCCGCACTTCCCCGGCAGTTCGCCCTGGCAGGTGGCGCTGGCCGTGGGCGAGGCGAGCGGGGGCAAGCCTGCCGCGTCGCAACTGGAGCTGCGCTCCGACCTCGTCGGCACGCAGATCACCCTGCCGGCCCCGTTGCAGAAGGACGCGGCCGCGGCCCTGCCGGCGCACCTGCGCGTTGCCCTGCCGCTGGATGGCGCCCTGCTCGACCTCGCCCTGGGCGAGGTGCTGCGCCTGCGCGCGCGCCTGCCCGCGGCGCCGCGCACGCTCGGCATCGCCCTCGCCTTCGGCAGCGAGGTACCGACCCAGGTTCCGGACGAGGGTCTGGCCATCAGCGGCAAGGCTGGCCACCTGGACGTGCCCGGCTGGATCGGCCTGGGCAGCGCCGGCGCAGGTGGCCTCGCCCTGCGCGGCATCGATCTGGTGGCGGACGAAGCGCACGTGGGCGAGCGCGTACTGCATGCCCAGGGCCTGCGCGTGCAACCGGGCAGCGATGGTCTGCAGATCGCGCTCAGCGGCCCCGAGGCGCAGGGCACGCTGCGCATTCCCGCCGGCATGGCCCTGCTGCAGCAGGGCATCAGCGCCGACTTCGAGCGCCTGTACTGGCCGCCCGCGCCTTCGGACGAAGCCGACGATGCGCCCGGTGCGCTGGCCGGCGTGTCGCCCGCGGGACTGCCGCCGCTGCACCTGCGCGTAGCCGACTTCCGCCTCGGCCACGCCAGTTTCGGCCAGGCCACGCTGGAAGCCGCGCCGACACCGCAGGGCCTGCACTTTGCCGAGGTGGTGACCAAGTCGCCCAACATCGAGATGCACGCGCGCGGCGACTGGCTCGGCAGCGCCGCCGGCAACCGCTCCGATTTCCACATCGAGCTGACCGCGCAGAACCTCGGCCGCATGCTCGATGCGCTGGGCTACGCCGGCGTGGTGGACGGTGGCGAGACCCGCGCGCAGATCCAGGCGAGTTGGCCGGGCAGCCCGACCAGCTTCGCCCTTGCGCGCCTGGACGGCACCCTCACGCTGGCGGTCTCCGAGGGGCGCATCCTGGAAGTGGAGCCCGGCATGGGGCGCCTGCTGGGCCTGTTCTCCCTGCGTGAGATCCCGCGCCGCCTCGCGCTGGACTTCGGCGATTTCTTCCGCACCGGTTTCAGCTTCAACGCCATCAAGGGCGAGTTCGCGCTGCGCGACGGCAGCGCCTACACCAGCAATCTGCACATCGCCAGCCCCTCGGCCGACATCCGCATCGACGGCCGCACCGGCCTGCGCAGCAAGGACTATGACCAGCAGATGGTGGTGGTGCCCCACGTCGGCGGCACCCTGCCGGTGGTGGGCGCGGTGGTCGGCGGTCCGGCCGGCGCGGCCGCCGGTCTGGCCGTGCAGACCCTCTTCAACAAGGCCATCAACACCGTCACGACCGCGCGCTATCGCGTCACCGGCAGTTGGGACAAGCCCGTCATCACCCTGGTCGCGCGCGAGGGCGGCAAGCCCCTCCCGAAGACCGAGCCCAAGCCCGAGGCGCCGCCGCCGACGAAGCCCACGGCGCCGACGCCGGGCAAGGAAAAGAAAGGCTGAGGGCTCTGCAGTCCGCGATGATCAGTCGCTGCCTCGCGGTGGCCTGACTCCGTCCGGAGAACGCAAGCCAGCACGGTGCCGCTTCGCGCCCCAAGTCCGTGACGCCCATCGCGCCCCACGCGGGCGCGGGCTTGAAGCGCGCGGACGCGCCCGACCGCGCGCGGAAGGAGGCGTCTTGCTCGGCGCCGGGTGGGCAGCGCGGAGGGCGGTCAGGGGTCGATCGCACCCAGGACCGCCGCGAGATAGACGAGATACAGGACCAGCAGGAGCATCCCGCGGCGGCGCTTGATGAAGCCGCTCCTCGGGGGGAAGGCGCACAGCACGGCCAGTGCGCCGAAGCTCAGCGTGGATGCCACACTGCGCAACGGTACGTCGATTGGGCGAATCAAGGCCGCGATCGCGACGATGAACAGGCCGTTGACGATGTTGCTGCCCAGGACGGCGCCGAGGCCAACGTCGTCGTGACCGCGTAGGCGCGCGACGATGGTCGTGGCCAGCTCCGGCATCGAGGTCCCGATGGCGACGAGGGTCGCACCGATGACGAAGTCGCTGATGCCGAACGTCACGGCTATAGCCCTGGCGCCGAGCACCACGAAGTGTCCGCCAGCAACCAGCAGGACCAGTCCTGCCGCACCGTACAGGAACGTTGGCCACGTTCGCTCGCCGACGGCCGCCTGCGTGGCGCGGTGGCGATGCCGTATCGCTTCCAGCACCGCAGCGCCCAACCAGGCCAGGAACAGCGCGAGCATCAGCGCGCCGTCCAGTCGCGACAGCACGCCATCGAGCAGCAGCACGGCGGTCGCCGCCGGCGCCAAGGTCGCCAGCGGAAAATCGCGCCAAAGGTTGCTGCGCTGACTCTGCAGGCCGGACGTTGCCAGGGCAAGCCCCAGGATCAGCGCGGTGTTGACGACGTTGCTTCCGAGCGCGTCGCCCAGGGCGATTTGCGGTTCGCCGGCGAGGGCAGACGTGACCGACACGGAGAGCTCCGGGCTGGATGTCGCGAAGGCGGCAACGGTCGCCCCCACGATGCCCGCGGGTATTCTCGCCAATCGTGCGAGTCCGACGGCGCCCCTGACGAAAAGCTCGCCGCCCAAGCCGGCGCAGGCGAGGCCGAGCGTCAATGCAAGATATTCGTTCATTGTCGCCTCGTGGCCCCGTCGCGTAGGCCGGTGGACCAATCAGATCACGGCGCGTGCCGTGTCGGGCATCCCTCCCGGAGGGCCGCCCATCGGTCCGCGTGGCGCCGGCGGTGCCGCGATTGGCCCGGCCGGGATGCGTCGATGCGGGCGCTGCTTGCACCCAGCGCACTTGTGGCCTACCGTTCCGCCCCCACGTTTTCGGCCGTTCCCGGCCTGTTTCGAGTGACCCCATGACCGATCTGATCGCGCAAGCCAGCGAGCGGCTGCTGCGCCCCGGTGGCCTCGCCACCGGCGATCTGGAGCGCGTGTTCGCCCAGATCATGGGCCCCGGCATCGACGCCGCGGACCTGTATTTCCAGCATTCGCGCGCCGAGCACTGGGTGCTGGAGGACGGCATCGTCAAGGAGGGCACGCACTCCATCGAGCAGGGCGTGGGCGTGCGTGCGCTGTCGGGCGAGAAGACGGGCTTCGCCTACTCCGACGAGATCGTGCTGCCGCAGCTCGCCGACGCGGCGCGCGCCGCGCGCGCGGTGGCCAAGGCCGGTGCCAACGGCGTGAACCGGGCCCTGGCCCTGGGTGATGCGCGGGCGCTGTACCGCCCGGTCGATCCGGTGGACAGCCTGGACAACGCCGCGAAGATCGCCGTGCTGCGCGAGATCGACGCCTATACGCGCGCACTGGACCCGCGTGTGAGCCAGGTGATCGTGAGCCTGGCCGCGGGTCTCGACACCGTGCTGGTGGCCGCGGCCGACGGCACCCTCGCGGCCGACGTGCGCCCGCTGGTGCGCTTCAACGTGCAGGTGATCGCCGAACAGAACGGTCGTCGCGAACAGGGCCACGCCGGCGGCGGGGGACGCTTCGATTATCCGGAGCTGCTGCGCGAGGACCGCGCCCGCGCCTGGGCGCGCGAGGCGGTGCGCCAGGCGCTGGTGAACCTCGACGCCGTGGCCGCGCCGGCCGGCAGCATGACCGTGGTGCTCGGTCCCGGCTGGCCCGGCGTGCTGTTGCACGAAGCCATCGGCCACGGCCTGGAGGGCGATTTCAACCGCAAGGGCACCTCGGCCTTCTCCGGTCGCCTCGGCGAGCGCGTCGCGGCGCCGGGCGTGACCGTGGTGGACGACGGCACCCTGTCGCAGCGCCGCGGTTCGCTCAGCATCGACGACGAGGGCGTGCCGACCGAGTGCACCGTGCTGATCGAGGACGGCATCCTCAAGGGCTACATGCAGGACAAGTTGAACGCGCGCCTGATGGGCACGCGCTCCACCGGCAACGGCCGGCGCGAATCCTTCGCCCATCTGCCCATGCCGCGCATGACCAACACCTACATGCGCCCGGGCTCACACGATCCGGCCGAGATCATCGCCTCGGTCAAGCGCGGCCTCTACGCGGTGAACTTCGGCGGCGGCCAGGTCGACATCACCAACGGCAAGTTCACCTTCTCGGCCAGCGAGGCCTACCTCATCGAGGATGGCAAGGTGACGCGGCCGGTGAAGGGCGCCACCCTGATCGGCTCCGGCCCCGAGGTGCTCACGCGCGTGTCGATGATCGGCAATGACCTGCGCCTGGACGAGGGCGTGGGTGTGTGTGGCAAGGACGGCCAGAGCGTGCCGGTGGGCGTGGGCCAGCCGACCCTGCGCATCGATGCCATGACCGTGGGCGGAACCAACGCCGGGAGTCGGGACTAAAGGCGATGGCGGGCGCGAGCCTTGCGCCACGCGCCCGCGGTCAATGGCTGCCGGTGTCGGTGTCGTCGGCGTCGCCCAGTTCCCGCAGTACTCGGAACAGCTCGCGGAACGCGTGCGGCGGGCGGTTGGCCTTGCGTTCGGCCAGGGCATTGCGCACCAGCTGGCGCAGCTGCTGGCGATCGGCCTGCGGGAATTCGGCGAGCAGTTGCGTCAGCGCCTCGTCGCCGCCGTCCAGCAGGCGGTCGCGCCACTGTTCGATGCGGTGCAGGGCGGCGGTTTCGCGCCGCGACTGGTCCTTGTCGTGCTCCAGCGCGGCGCGGATCGGCTCCAGCGCCTCTGCGCGCTTGCGCAGTTGCTTGGCGAGGAACTGCGTCTGGCGTTTGCGCGCGATCTGCTGGGTGATGCGCCGCGCGGCCAGCACCTCGGCGTGCAGATCGTCGTCCAGCGCAAGGTGCGCGAGCTGGGCGTCGGACAGCTCGACCAGGCGCTTGGCCAGGTCGAGCACGGCCAGCGCCTCGCGGCGCTCCTGGCTGCGGCTGGGGCCGTCGAATTCGGGCAGGTCGTCGTCGTGATCGCGCATGATGGGCACCGTACCGCAGCGCCGCGCATCGCGAGGCAGCGGATCGATAAAATGGACGGCGCCGGCACATCGCGCGGCGTCGCAGAACGCTAGAGGATAAGACGTGAGCGCAGCCATCGCCAAAATCGACACCAGCCAGGCCGAGCTGGACCGTCTCGCCGAGCTGGCCGAGGACGTGGTCCGCCGCTGCCGCAGTGCCGGTGCCAGCGCGGCCGAGGTGGGGGCCAGTATCGACACCGGCCTATCGGTGAGTGTGCGCCTGGGGGATACGGAGACCATCGAGCACACGCGCGACCGCAGCTTCGGCGTGACCGTGTACTTCGGCCAGCGCAAGGGCTCGGCCAGCACCGCCGACCTCGCCCCCGATTCCATCGCCAAGACCATCGAGCAGGCCTGCGCCATCGCGCGCTACACCGAGGCCGACCCGGCCGCCGGCCTGGCCGACGCTGCGCTGATGGCGCGCGAGTTTCCCGACCTCGACCTGTGGCACCCCTGGGACATCGACGTGGAGGGCGCCATCGCCCTCGGTCTGCAGATCGAGGACGCCGGGCATGCCGTGCCGGGCATCAGCAACTCCGAAGGTGCTGCCGTGCAGGCAGGCGAGACCGTGTCCGTGTACGCCAATTCGCACGGCTTCACCGGGCGCGAGCGCGGCACGCGGCACCTGCTGTCGGTGGCCCTGCTGGCCGAGGACGACAACGGCATGCAGCGCGACTACTGGTACGACGCCGTGCGTGCGGCCGAGGATTTCATGGACCCTGCGGCGCTGGGGCGCAAGGCGGCCGAGCGCACGCTGGCGCGGCTCGACGCGCGCCGCCTGAGCACGCGGCAGAGCCCGGTGCTGTTTGCGCCGGAGGTGGCGCGTGGTCTCATCGGCAGCCTGGTGTCCGCGGTCAGTGGCGGCAATCTCTACCGCAAGGCCAGCTTCCTGCTCGACCACGCCGGCAAGGCGGTGCTGCCGTCCTTCGTCGACATCCAGGAGGACCCGCTGATCGCCCGCGGCCAGGGCTCGGCCAGCTTCGACGCGGAGGGCGTGGCCACGCGGCGCAGCGCCCTCGTGCAGGGCGGCGTGCTGCAGCGCTACGTACTGGGCAGCTATTCCGCGCGCAAACTCGGCCTGCAGAGCACGGCCAATGCAGGCGGCATCCACAACCTGGTGGTGAAGACCGGCGACGATGACTTCGCCGCGATGCTGCGCCGGCTCGGCACCGGGCTGCTCGTGACCGAGGTGATGGGCCAGGGCGTGAACCTCGTCACCGGCGACTACTCGCGCGGCGCCAGCGGCTTCTGGGTGGAGGACGGCGCCATCGCCTACGCGGTGGAGGAAATCACCATTGCCGGGAATCTGCGCGACATGCTGCTCGGCATCGTTGCCATCGGCAGCGACGTGGACCGCCGCTCGCACATCCTGTGCGGTTCGATCCTGGTCGAGCGCATGACCATCGCGGGCGAGTAGGCGGCGGGCGGGCTTCCCTCCGCACGCCGGAAGCCCGGGGAAACATCGGCCGCGTCGCCGTTGCGGGCGCAATGGCCGCGCAGGCCAGGCGGCGCCATGGGCGATGCCCGGGCGGCAGGGGCCGGATTCCGCGGGGGCTTGCCCGGCTTGCTTCTGCGCATCGCGTCGACGCGGCGAGCGTTCGCGTTGCCTCGCCGGCGTCATCGCGCGCGCAGCGGACGCGGCGATGGCGGTGTGCCGGAGGTTGGCTTGACGGCGCCCCGGCGCTGGCGTCATCGTGGCGCCGCACCCACCACGGAGTTCTCCATGAGCGACAACGACACCGCTTCGCCGCCCAGCCCGCCGCAGGCGCCGCCGCCGAGCGCCCCGTCCGGCACGGTCAGCAACGACGAGCGCACCTGGGGCCTGCTGGCGCACCTGTCCGCGCTGAGCGGATTCGTGGTGCCCTTCGGCAGCCTGCTCGGTCCGCTCATCATCTGGCAGGTGAAGAAGAACGAGATGCCCTTCGTCGATGACCAGGGCAAGGAGGCGGTGAATTTCCAGATCACCCTCCTGCTGGCCCTGCTGGTCAGCGGCCTGCTGTGCTTCGTGCTGATCGGGTTCCTGGTTCTGCCCGTGGTCGCCGTGTACGGTCTGGTGATGACCATCATCGGCGGCATCAAGGCGAACGACGGCGTGAAGTATCGCTACCCGCTCACCCTGCGCCTGATCAACTGACGGCGCACGCGCCGCCGCGCGCGATCCATCAAGCCCCTCGGTTCGCCGAGGGGCTTTTTGTTGCGCTCAGTTGTCCCGTTCCGCGACGAAGCGCGCGAGCGCGGCGAGGTCGGCGCCGGCGGCGCCCAGCGGGGCGAGCGCGGCGGTCGCCTCGGCGGTGAGCTCATCCAGCAGCCGGCGCGAGGCCTCCATGCCGAGGATGGCGGGATAGGTGGGCTTGGCGTTCGCGGCGTCCTTGCCCGCGGTCTTGCCGATGGTGGCGCTGTCGCCTTCCACATCGAGGATGTCGTCGCGGATCTGGAAGGCCAGGCCGAGACAGTGGCCGTAGCGCTCCAGCTTGGCCAGCAGCGCGGCATCAGCAGCGCCGGCGGCCAGGGCGCCGAGCTGCACCGCGGCGCGGATCAGCGCGCCGGTCTTGTGCACGTGCATGCGCTCCAGTTCGGCCGGGCTCAGCACCTGGCCCACGGCCGCGAGATCGAGTGCCTGGCCACCGGCCATGCCGTGCGCACCGCAGGCAGCGGCGAGCAGACGCAGCATGCGTACGCGCGTCGCGGCATCCACGCGCAGGGCGGTGTCGGCGGCGAGAATCTCGAAGGCCAGGGCCTGCAGCGCATCGCCGGCAAGGATCGCCATGGCCTCGCCGAAGGCGACGTGGCAGGTGGGCTGGCCGCGGCGCAGGTCGTCATCGTCCATGGCCGGCAGGTCGTCGTGCACCAGCGAATAGGCGTGGATGATTTCCACGGCCGCCGCGGGTGCATCCAGGGCTTCGGGCGCGGCGCCCAGGGCCGCTCCGGTGGCGTACACCAGCATCGGCCGCAGGCGCTTGCCGCCGCCGAGCACGGCATAGCGCATGGCGCCGTGCAGCGCCTGCGGCGGCTGCTGCGCCGGCGGCAGATAGCGATCGAGCGCGGCTTCGGCGCGCGTGCTGGCCGTGGTAAGGGCCGACGGCAGTGCGGTGATGCGCTGCACGCCGCCGCGGCGGTGACTGCCGGCGGCGCTCATGGGCGGCATGCGTGCGATCTCAAGGCGCGTCGGCGTCGAAGCGCTCGGCCTGCTCCGGCGCAGCCGGGTCGAGCAGCAGCTTGACGCGCAGCTCGGCCTGCTCCAGCGCCGCCTGGCAGCGCCGATACAGGGCGACGCCGCGTTCGAAGGATTGCAGCGAGTCGTCCAGACTGAGCTCGCCCTGCTCCATGCGCCCGACCAACTGCTCCAGTTCGTCCAGCGACTTCTCGAAATCGGCGACCAGGTTTTTTTCGGCGGATGGCGGCATGGCGCGCACGCTAGCGCAGGGCCGCAGGGTGGTCAACGGCGCGGCGCGGCCGCGCCCGGCTGCCAGCGCAGGCGCAGACCGCGGCGTCCCAGCCATTCGGCGCCGGCCTCGGTCACCCACAGGTCGGCCACCGCCAACAGGGTCTCGCCGGCGTACACCAGGGGCAGGCGCGGACGGTCCCAGGGCGGCACGCCGACCTCCTGCAGCAGGTCGCGCAGCTCGCGCGTGTGGCGATCGCCCGCCGGCCGGAGGCGCTCGCCGCCGCGGCGGAAGCGCAGGTGCAACGCGGCGGGCGATGCGGCCGCGGGCGCACCGCCGCCGAGGGCTTCGAGTGCCAGGCGCCCGCAGTCGGCCGGCAGATCTATCGCGTCGCCGTCCCAGACGCGCTCCCAGCCGGGCGGTGGGTCCGGCCGGGCAGCCCGTGCGTAGAGCAGGTCACGGTAGCGGCGCAGCTCGGTGGCGGCAAAGGCGACGCAAGGCAGGCGTTCCGGCGCCGCGTCGCCGAGCTGGCGCTGCAGTTCGGCCACGTGCAGGTGCGTGGGTTCGTCCAGGCCGAGCGCGCGCAGCCACTGCCGCAGCAGCGGGTCGCGCAGGGCAGCGGGCAACTGCAGCCAGCCGCGCCAGTCCAGCGTGTGCGGGTCGAGTCCCTGCAGTTCGGCCAGGGCCCGGCGGGCCGCCTCGTCGATGTAGTCGGCGGCGGCCTGGGCGTGGCGCGCGGCGTGCGCCAGGGAGGCGTCCAGGGGCGGCCAGTGCCGGCGCAAGGCGGGCAGGATCTCGTGACGCAGGCGGTTGCGCGCATGGCGCAGATCGGCGTTGGTGGGATCCTCGATCCACTCCAACCCCTGCGCGAGGGCGTAGCCGCGCAGCGTCTCCCGCGGCAGATCGAGCAGCGGGCGCCACAGCCAGCCCTGCGGCAGCACGCGCAGCGCGCGCATGCCGCCGAGGCCTTCCGGTCCGGCGCCGCGCAGCAGCTTCAGCAGGACGGTTTCGCTCTGGTCGTCGGCGTGGTGCGCCAGCACGAGCACGCCGTCCGCGGGCAGCGCGGCGGCGAGAGCAGCGTGGCGCGCGGCGCGCGCAGCCGCCTCCAGTCCGCGGCCCGCCCGGTTGATCTGCACCGGCAGCACGCGCGCTTCCACGCCCAGGGCGGCGGCGGTCCCGCAGCAGTGGCGCGCCCAGGCGGCGCTCGCGGGATGCAGGCCGTGGTCGACGTGCAGCGCGACCAGGCCGCGCGCCCGCGCCGCGGGCAGCTGCGCCAGGGCGTGCAACAGGACGGTGGAGTCCAGTCCGCCGCTGTAGCCCACGTGCAGGGCGCCGCCGGGCGGCAGGCGGGCCAGTGCGGACCGCAGGGACTCAGCCAGGGGCACGGGCATCACAGAAATGGCTCGGCGCGGGGCCGCAAGCTCCCGGCGGCGGGCGCGGCGGCGACTCAGCCGGCCTTGTAGGCGCCATAGCGGCGCAGACGCTGGTAGCGGCGTTCCAGCAGGTCGGGCAGGGACAGGGCCTGCAGCTGCTCCAGCTGGGTGAGCAGGATGGCCTTGAGGCGCACGGCCATCGAGCGCGGATTGCGGTGCGCGCCGCCGATGGGCTCGCGCACCACCTTGTCGACCAGGCCCAGTTCAAGCAGTCGCGGCGCGGTGATGCCCAGGGCCTCGGCGGCGTCCTTGGCCTTGTCCGTGCTCTTCCACAGGATCGAGGCGCAGCCTTCGGGCGTGATGACCGAATAGGTGGCGTACTGCAGCATCAGCGTGGCGTCGCCGACGCCGATGGCGAGCGCTCCGCCGGAGCCGCCCTCGCCGATCACGGTGCAGACGATCGGCACCTTGAGATCGGACATCTCCAAGAGGTTGCGCGCGATGGCCTCGCTCTGGCCGCGCTCTTCGGCGCCGACGCCGGGATAGGCGCCGGGCGTATCGATGAAGGTGAGCACCGGCAGCTGGAAACGCTCGGCCAGTTTCATCAGGCGCAGCGCCTTGCGGTAGCCCTCCGGACGCGGCATGCCGAAGTTGCGGCGGATCTTGCTCTTGGTGTCGCGCCCCTTCTGGTGACCGATCACCATCACGCTGCGTCCGCCGATGCGCGCCAGGCCGCCGACGATGGCGGCGTCGTCCGCGTAGGCGCGGTCGCCGGCGAGTTCGTGGAATTCCTCGGCCATCACGCCGAGGTAGTCCAGCGTGTAGGGGCGCGCGGGATGGCGCGCCAGCTGCGACACCTGCCATGGGCTGAGGTTGCGGAAGATCTCCGCAGTCTTCAGCTTGAGCTTGTCCTGCAGGCGCCCGACTTCGTCCTCGATATTGAAGGCCTGGCCGTGGCTGGCGTGGCGAAGCTCCTGGATCTTCGCCTCGAGCTCGGCAATCGGCTGTTCAAAATCGAGGAAATTCGGGTTCATTCGCGGCAGTTCGCCCGGAAAAGGGGCGCAGTATAGCGGCTCAGGCCCACCTTGCCACGGCGCGGGCCGCTTCCCGGCGCCAGTGGCACGACGCGCGCAGGGCGGGCGACGGCGCGGACGGTGCGGTGCCCGCCTCAGTTGCCGCCGGAGGCGGCCGGGCGCGCCAGGATCAGTTCCGCGGCGTGCACGCCGGGCAATGCCTCCAGGGCGCGCTTGAGTTCGGGCAGGGCGCGCACGCGCCATTCCGCACCGAGGTCGAAGTCGGCCACGCCGCCGGCATAGCGCACGCCGGTCAGGCGCAGTGGCGTGGCGCCGCCGCGGTAGGCGGCCAGTGTGTGGCGCAGTGCGCCGAGGAAGTCCGGCCCGATGCCGTTCACCTGCACGCGCACCAGGCGCGCCAGACGCTCGCAGGCCTGCTGCAGCGACAGCACGCTGCGCGCGCGCACCTGGAAGGCGCCGGAAAAATCGTCCCAGGCCAGACCGCCCTCGATCACCAGGATGGCGTCGCGGGTCAGCAGCGGGCCGAATTCGACGAAGGCTTCGCGGAAGAAGCTGGCCTCGATGCGCCCGCTCCAGTCCTCGATCTGCACGAACGCCATGCTCTCGCCGCGCTTGCGCAGGCCGACGACCTGGCCGGCGATGGTCCAGGCGGTTTCCGGCGGCCGGCGGAAGCGGCTCTCCTCCTCGCCCTCGCGCTTGCGCGGCTTCGGCGGCGTGTAGCGCTGTTCGATCTCGCCCAGGGGGCAGGTGGCGAGCTGGCCGAGCAGGCTGCGCCAACTGTCGGTGGGATGGCCGGAGAGGTAATGGCCGAGCGTCTCGCGCTCGCCGGCCAGGCGCTGTTCCAGCGGCCATTCGTCCACGTCCGGCGGCATCTGCACCAGACTCGTCCGGCCCGGGGCGGCGCCGAAGATGTCCACCTGGCCGCTCTGGCGGTCGCGCAGGGCCTGTTCGGCCGCGCGCGTCGCCTCGGGCAGGTGTGCCATCAGGGTCGCCCGGTTCTTGCCCAGGCTGTCCAGCGCGCCCGCCTGCAGCAGGGCTTCCAGCACGCGCTTGTTCAGGCGCTGCGCGTCCACGCGCTGGCAGAAGTCGAGCAGGTCGCGGAACGGGCCGCCGGCGCGGCGCATGGCCACGATGTTCTCGCAGGCGCCCTGGCCCACGCCCTTGATCGCGCCCAGGCCGTAGCGGATCGCTCCGTCGTCCAGCGCCTCGAACATGTAGTCCGAGGCGTTCACATCCGGCGGCAGCACGCGCAGCCCGAGGGCACGCGCCTCGTCGAGGAAGTTCACCACCTTGTCGGTGTTGTCCATGTCCGAGGACAGCACCGCCGCCATGAACTCCGCCGGGTGGTGCACCTTGAGCCAGGCCGTCTGGTAGGCCACCAGGGCGTAGGCGGCGGAGTGCGACTTGTTGAAGCCGTATTCGGCGAATTTCTCCATCAAGTCGAAGATCGAGGTGGCGAGCCGGGCGTCGATGCCGCGCGCGGCGCAGCCCGCCTCGAACTTGGCGCGCTCCTTGGCCATCTCCTCGGGCTTCTTCTTGCCCATCGCGCGGCGCAGCAGGTCGGCGCCGCCGAGCGAGTAGCCGGCCAGGACCTGGGCGATCTGCATCACCTGCTCCTGGTACACGATCACGCCGTAGGTCGGCGCCAGCACCGGCTCCAGCAGCGGGTGCGGATAGCTGACTTCGGTGCGGCCGTGCTTGCGGTCGACCCACTCGCGGTCCATGCCCGAACCCAGCGGCCCCGGACGGAACAGCGCGGCCAGCGCGATGATGTCCTCGAAGCGGTCGGGCATGGCGCGCTTGAGCAGCTCGCGCATGCCGCGCGATTCGAACTGGAACACCGCCACCGTGTCGCCGCGGGCGAACAGGCGGTAGCTGGCGGCGTCGTCCAGCGGCAGCGTGGTGAGGTCCAATGCCGCCTCGTCGCGCCGCGCGCGGCGCGCATTGATCGCCTTCACCGCCCAGTCGATGATGGTGAGCGTGCGCAGGCCGAGGAAGTCGAACTTCACCAGGCCGACGGCCTCGACGTCGTCCTTGTCGAACTGCGTCACCACCCCGCCGCCGCCGGCTTCACAGTACAGCGGGGCGAAATCGGTGAGCGGCGAGGGCGCGATCACCACGCCGCCGGCGTGCTTGCCGGCGTTGCGCGTGAGGTCCTCCAGCTCGCGCGCGAGGTCGATCAGGGTCTTGACCTCCTCCTCCTGCTCATAGCGGGCGATGAGGTCGGGCGCGGCCAGTTCGGTCTTCTCGCGCTTCTTGGCCGGATCGCTTTCCTGCGCCGCGGAGAAGCCCAGTGCGTCGTCGAGACCGATGCCCAGAGTGTTGGGGATCAGCTTGGCGATGCCGTCGACGAAGCCGTAGGGATGGCCGAGCACGCGGCCGCAGTCGCGCACCACCGCCTTGGCGGCCATGGTGCCGTAGGTGATGATCTGGCTGACGTGGTCGCGGCCGTATTTCTGCGCCACGTAGTCGATCACTTCGTCGCGGCGATCCATGCAGAAGTCGATGTCGAAGTCGGGCATCGACACGCGCTCGGGATTGAGGAAGCGCTCGAACAGCAGGTCGTAGGGAATCGGATCGAGGTCGGTGATGCCGAGCGCCCACGCCACCAGCGAGCCCGCGCCCGAACCACGGCCCGGCCCGACCGGGATGTCGTTGCGCTTGGCCCAGTTGATGAAGTCCGCGACGATGAGGAAGTAGCCGGGAAAACCCATCTTGACGATGACGTCCAGCTCGATGT
>ENA-UOYA01002783-UOYA01002783.1-activated-sludge-metagenome-genome-assembly--contig:-NODE-2783-length-16441-cov-4.712010_pt1 | contig 16441 bp, 30 predicted proteins | sample MGYA00238163_ERZ764804 | MGnify/ENA primary metagenome ERZ764804 (study PRJEB28919, sample SAMN05720223) | activated sludge metagenome | isolation source: Anaerobic digester | place: Hong Kong... | reverse complement strand
CTTTTCCGTACTAAGCAATGTGGCAGGACGTTCACTATTGAGCATTACACCCATTGTATTTGTTTTTGCCCACACCACACATTTGTTTTTCATAGCATCATCCGATTATTTCTTTAGCCCACTCAACTCCTTCTCTTCCATCAAATGAATTATGAACGATTATCAAGTTGCCGCTTTCATGCTTAACTTCTGGTAAGCAGTGGCATACATAGCTTTCACGATGTTCTTTAGCATCATTAACCGGAAGCACATGAAATACTTCCCAATCGTGTCCACAGTTGTTGCAGTGTTTATCTTTCATTTGTCGGTAGTCAATTCCAATTTGACAATTTGGACAGTAATTCTGCTTCATAATTTATTATTTTACTGTTTCCCAATAGTCAGAAAAAGTATGCTTATTGTCAGGATACATCCTAAAAGCATCGGCAGCGGCTCTCCATGCTGCATAAGCAATTGTTCTTCTATCTGCCGTAGCATTATTGCGGTCAATAGTTATTCTTTCTTTTAATGCTTCATTTTGTGTTCGCAGAATTTCTATTTCTTTTTCTTGCCGATTAAAGTGTTCAATTAATTTCTCATGCCCTTCAATTCCGTTCTTTAAACTGGTTTTCAAATTTTGTATTTCATCGGTTTGCAAAATGCGTTGAGCCATAATTCCAGCGTTATACCAATCCTTATCGGTAAACTCTTTTTTAAATGCTTTCAACATTTCTATTAGACACGATGTGCTTGGATTAAGTAAAACATCATCATTGGCATCAGCATAATCAATAGCCCATAAAACTATTGCAGTATGTTCTGGGTTTTGTAATTCGGTTTCGGTAGTAACTTGTAACGTTTTCATTTTTTAATTTTATTAGTTAAGAAATTATTTTGCTCCGCAGCTTCAAAAACAAATACAACCAGCGACAAACCATTGTTCAACATTTGACCAGTCATTCACCCACACTGCTTAGTACATGGGGTTTGCCGCTATTTTGGCTGACGTACTATTATGAGGCTGACAAACATCACGGCATCTGCATATCTTTACTCACCTACTTGCCGCCAATTCCAAAACAGACGGCAAGCCCTGAACGTACCTGCTACCTTGCAGACCCTCTAAGTGAACAATGTAGCTTCTGTATTTGTCAAGGCGTTGTTTGACTTTTGACAAATCTTTTTCGATTTCTTCGATCCTATCTAAAGTCAATCTTTCCCCTGCTTTATATTCTTTTATTCCATACTCAATTGCTTGTTCAGCAGTAGGGAAATGAGTGTTTTCATACATACAAATTCCATCATCATCGGTGTTAGGCCATCCATAAGCATCAGTAATGCTTTCAACTAACTTGCCATCAGTAACGGTAAATACTGGCAAAGGATTTTCAATTTCATCCTTACCATTGATAATGTCTTGTATTTGCCCTGTTTCAATAAGTTCGTGTAGTTTATCCCAAATAAATTCAAGTTCCTCACTTTTAATTGACTTTCGGCCTTCACGAAAAGTATCTAAGGCATATCTTACTTTTAAAGTTTCCTTATTCACACTTATTAAATCGTGGCACATTGGAGAGCCTATTGCAATGTATTCTCTGTGGTTTGACACAGCGTATTTTGTATCATTAAGTAATTTTTTCAGCAATCTTGCTTTCATTTTTTTTTGTTTGTGTCCGACCAGATAAGGCAGCAGGTAACATTGTGTTGCCAAAAGCTGGGCAGACGGTTATAAATTCAACATTCGTGTTTCAATTAAGCTGTGGTGCAAGTGCCGAACTTTTGAGCCTTGAAACCCAGCCTTCGGCAACACTACCACGTTATGCACAAGGCTACAACTGGACATCTCCGAACGCTTTAGAGCCTACTAATGGCGAAAGTGAGCCGTGCAGTTTTGACACATTATTTTCATCTGACAGATACCAGTAAGCTAAAGTAACGGCACAGCCGAATATGTTGCCACTATGCCCATCGGATAAGCCTTCAACCATTTGCATTTGTTCGTCCCAATTCAGGCTTTTAAATTCCTGCACCTTTTCGGGTGTTTTGCAAGCGTTAGCAATCTTTACCGCTTCCATGCAGCAGAAAAGTTCATAACTTTCAAATTCAACTCTGAAATCAGGATTGTTTGCTCTGAACCTGTCAATGCGTTTTTTAAAAGCATCAGGCAATGCTTCATAATCAGCATCCATTTTAGCCTTGTTCTTTTCAAAACGTTCTTTCTTTTCACGCTCATTATTGGCAAGCCATTCTAATCTTTCTTGCTCCAGTTCTTCATCGGTTTTCCAAAAGATGCGGTTGCCGTTTAAGTCCATGCCTCTGATAGTTCCGAATGTGCCGCCTTTGGTGTGTACGGTTAGTTTATCTCCAATCTTAGGAGTTACGCCATATTTCTTTTTTAAACCACAACACATTCCATCTTGTGAAATTTCAAACCAATCTTCGCTTTCCCGAACATCTGTTATCGTTCTTGTTTCTTGATAATTATTAGTCATTGTTTACTGTTTTTGAAGTCGTTTCAGATAATGAAGAAGCTACAAAAGTTGTTTCATTTTTACATGAAATTGCAAGCCAAAGCGACATTATTAAATTAATCATTCTCATTGATATAGTTTTTTATTTATCCTTTCTTTTTGAATTTCAATTTCATCCCTATCCGATACCGGTATAAACCACTTTGCTTCATAACTATCTTCAAATCCGGCCAGGTAATAATAATCAGGACCATCTTTTTCAGTAACGTAATAAAATTCACCAAAAACAGGTTCATCACCTTTACCAAAAAAAAACTCACCAACTCTATCCCAAAATTTTTCTGCTTCCCAATCAGAATTAATACACAATACTTTCATTGTTATTTTAATTGATCTGCATATTCTTTAAATTGATGCAGCAGTTTATGTTTTTCTTTTATCAATGGTTCTATTTGCCTAAACCTTGCCACGGCTACCGGAAATATTTTCATTTTAGAAAATAAATCCAGGCGATGTGTTTTATTATGACATCCGCATCTATTGCCAGCTACTACATAAGCCAAAGGATGTGTAGCAATGGATTTAAAAAATTCTTTTGGTAAAATATGCGCTGTTGAATTTCGATAATCTTTTGGCGAAATTGGCTCCTTACATTCCCAGCATTGAGGATTTTTTGCTATCTCAATTGCTGCATCTTCAAAAAACTTTTTTAAATCTTTCAAATACTTCAAAGCTGCATTATCAACTATTTTTTCAGACAGATCAGAAGGCATATCTAAATTGCTACTTAATAGCAATATTTTTTTGCCTTGTGCTTTTGCTGATCTTTTATCTTTTTTTACCTGGTATGCAGGATCTTGCTTTTCATGCTCCCAGCAATAACCTCCAGCTCCAATTTTAGGCGGCATATCACATCCCGGAAATTTACAGGGCTTCCTTTGAATATATGTAAAAGCCATTATCTTAATTTTTTTACCTTAATCTTTTGCTTACCATTATATTTATTGGTATATGTTACTATAACCTTATTGTGATAAGGGTATTCTTCAACGCTTTCAGTCCATCTATCAAAAAGAAACTCGTACATCCGGTGCAGGGTGATCAACAATCTCATTTTTTCTTTGAATTTATTAATGGAGTAGCTATGGCATTGAGATATAAATAAACTTTTCTTCTGCTGGCCCCCACATCCTTTACAGCCTTTTTAATATTGGCTGCAGTTACTTTAAAACCTAATTTTTTGTACCTGGATACAACGTAATCAAGTTCATGCTTTTGGCTAATTGACACTTTGTATCGGTCAATCTTTGGATGCTTTACTTTCTTTGACATAAAATTATTTTAGAAGTGAAAATTTTAAAAATTGCTGCCCCTGAGAACAAGGGCAGCTTCTTTTACCCTAATAAAACCTTAAACCAGCAAACTTTTTATATTATTCATATTTTTTCATCATTTCAACTGGGTCGCTGCTATCTATAAACAACCACAGGAAAATTGCCATTAGCACACATATACATATTATCCATGCAAAATAATGTAATAAAAACTTCCAGATTGTCATCTTATGTTTTGGTATTCCCTGCAAAACAACAAAGATCAACACAATACTTGCAATTGCAACCATAGTTATAAAAAATGGATCATTAAAGTAGTAATGCTGTTCTTTCATTTTGATATTTTTAATAAAGGGCCGATTGTAGAAACAAAAGGCCGACATTGAAGTATTCTTTATTCTATGGCTCTGTTTTACCCTCAAAGCCGATGTAAAAATAGTGTATATTTTTACATGACCAAATATTTTGGTAAATTATTTTTATTTTTTTTGTTGGTAATTAAAAAACAATATACTTACTTTGCTTTATGATACCAATTAAAGGCTACAAACAAATAACATTTCCTGAATTTCTGGAGGCATTAAATACGGCATTTTCAAAATGCAATAAAAGTCATTTACAGGTTGCCGCAGATATTGGAGCTAAGTCAGTACAAACTACAAGGAATGCTCTCATTGCAGATGAATTTGGAGATCAGATAGTTTCTGATAATGTATTGACAAAAGTAATGGCTTCCTTGGAAATGGAAGGATTGATCGTTTATGCAAACGGTCAAAAGTTTTATTATGCAAAGTGAAAATAATTAAGGGGTTAACCAAATTAGTGATGTAATCTGAATCCCCCTTGATACCGCTACGATACTATTTCGTAGCGGTTTTTAATCTGCAATTTATATTTATATGGAATATACCAACCCAACCTTTGAAGAATGGCTTTACAGCAAGTACCTTGATGAAGAATTAAGCAGCTTCGATTGGAATCCCTCAATACGATATATGCCTATTGAATCAGTACGCAAAAAAATTGAGTTCATGCGTACTCAATGGAAAATAAAGGTAAACTACTATGATGTTTGCATTTCCTCCATCATTACTCCTGATAAAGATGTTTTTTGGACAGGGACCATTAGAGCTGAAATTATTTTACCGGATGCCTCTGGCGCTGGACCTGGTATTTTATATGCCAGCCTCAACGGTGCAGCAACTTTTTCATACGGGCAATATGCAGGTAAATTTACTTATGGGCAAATTGCCAAAAGCCTTGCCATTGTTAATGCATTTTCTTCTGAATACCCTCAATTCGGTAAAGGCATCAACAAAGAAGATGATTATGCATCTTTAAGCCAATACACACCAATCGGTTCTGGGAACAATCTTAAAAACGCTTTAAAGAATTTTGGTAAATAATGGCACTGATCTACCAGGATAATAGTTTGCTTACTTACGACCAATGGTTAGCAAATCGAATTGAGAGCCTTGGAGCAAGCGAAATTGGGGCAGTTGTAATTGGGTCAAAATGGAGTTCTAATCTTGAAATATTTTACCAGAAAGTTACCGGTAAGAAAAAAGATATGAAATCCCTTCGGTCTTATATTGGGCATCAATCAGAGAATATATGTGATGGAATGTACCCGTATTATGAAGGAAATGATGATAGCATTTGGATTAATAAAGAAAGAGGCCGAATGTTGAGAAAAATCATCAATAAAAACCGTACCATAAAAAACACTGATATTCCTCATATTACTGTAACTCCAGACAGAGAAATAGTTGATGATGATGGAAAAATAATTGGATGTGTTGAGTATAAAAACACTCAATCGTACATTGTAAAGCAATACAAAGATGAATTGCCTCCTGAAAATATTTATCAATTAGCCAGCCAGGTCAATGTTGGAAAATTTGAAAAAGGTGAACTATTTTATTTTTTGGATAACAGAACCTGCCGGTTATATTCAGCAGAAAAAAAATACTACCGGTCCATGTGGAACCAGATTTTAGATATTACTATTCCTTTTTGGGAGAATGTATATAAAGGACGGAAAATTTATAATGCCATCTGCGAAGCAAAAAGAAATTACAATATAAAATTAGCCAATCAATTAGAATTTGAATTGGCGCAACTGGAGCCGCCGCCTCAAATATCAGATGGGTATTTAAAATTTTTGAACGAAAATTTTAAAGATCGTTTTGCAGAAGGCAAGATTATTCCTGGGAATACCGATCTGTTAATTCAGGCAAAAAAATATCGTGACTTAGAATTAAAGATCAGTAAACTGGAAAAACAAAAGCAACAATCAGAAACAATTTTAAAAGATGCATTACGCCATCATAACAGATTGGATTTTGGTGCAGAAGGATTTGTTGATTGGAGACTTTATCCAGAAAGCGGCAGAAGAATTTTTAAAATTAATATGAAATAAACATGGAAAAATTTGAAGATCACTCAATAAAGATTTTAACTGAAATCACTTTAAGTAGTATTGCAGATATTGTATCTCACTATGAAAATATACATCCCCGAAAAATTGTTTGTGTTTTCATTCACCCGGAAATTTTTGTAAATATTATTGCATCAAATCTAAAAATAATTGATTCAATAGGTGGAAAAAGCAAATTGAAAATTAATCACTACCATATTTTACATTCGGAATCGGTAGATGATAACGAAATACTTATTTTCTAATTAAAAAAATAAAACAACATGGAACCAAACGAACAAATCCAGCCAGAGGAAGAAATTAAAGACATTGTACTTGCCAAGCAAGATGAATCAATCGTTAAAATATTCCAGCAGGAAGATATTGCACATCTTTCCGACATAATGAAAGAAGTGTCTTCCTTTAAACGTAAATACCATCCTAAAAAGATGATAGTTACGGATATTGAAAGTAAAGAACAAAAAGAAAACCTGCGGTTAGCCATTCAGGTGGTAAGAACAAAAAGGACCAGCCTGGAAAAAGAAAAAAAGGAAAAAACAAAACCATATCGTGACACTGTTGAATATATCAACAATGCCTATGATAAAGCTATTGATGCATTAAGAGCAGTGCAGGAGCCTTTAAATAAAATCAAAGAGGATTACGAGGCAATCATTAAAGCAAAAGAGGAAGAAGAAGAAATCAAAAAGAAAGAACGTGTTAATGGCAGAATAAAAGATGTGATTAATGCCGGGACTATATTTGATGGATCTTACTGGGCAATTGGCTCCGAAGAATTTGGGGTTGAACCAATTTCATTAGGTATGGTTGAAATAGAAACCATACCAGATGATGATTGGATTAAAATAATTGAATCCATAAAAGAAAAAGCCGCATTTATAAAAAATGCTGAAGAAGAAAAGAAAATTAAAGAACAGGAAGCCGCCGATAAATTGAAAAAAGACCAGGAAAATCTGGAGAATGAAAAAGCAGCATTAGCCGAGGCCGCCAAAAAAATCAAAGAGCGAATTGTTAACACACGTAGCAGGGAGTTGAAATCACTTGGCTTTAAAATTAATGTGAAAGGGGATGCATACGTGAATCTTTCCAGAAATATTTCCATCAAAGAAATTGAAGAAATGGAAGATGATGCCTGGGATCAAAAAATTAAGCAAGAAGAAAAACTTGTGGAAGATGATCTGCTAAGAGAAAAAAGGCATCAAGAGCTTATGTCAATGGGCTTATCAACAGTTACAGCTTACGAAAAATATAGTTATAAAGGCTATTATTTTTCAATTGCTGATTTAGCAACGAATGAAGCCGGCTGGGAAAGTTTTCAAACTTTAATTCTTAATGAGAAGAAAAGAATTGATGCAGAAGAAAAAGTTCAAAAAGAGCGTTATGAAAAAATTCGGCCTTATGCCGCTTTCTTTGATCATCATTTTTTAATGGAAAAACTATATCTGCAAACAGAAGAAGAATTTGAAGCACTTTTTAACGAAAAGAAAGCTGCTTATGATAAAAAAATTGCTGATGATGCAAAAGAGCTGGCTGATAAAAAAGCCAAACAGCAAGCTGAAGAATTGAAGGCACAAGGCGAAGAAGCTGTATTTGAAGATTGGAAAAAAAGAATTGCAGCAGTGGAGCAGCCAACATTTGAATCTGCTAAGTTCCAGGAAAAAGCAAAAGTTATTTTGAATGCTTTATCTGTGATCTTTAAAGCATAGTTTTTAAACTTTAATACTCACAAAAAAAATAAAAATCATGTTAATAGAAACTTACAAAGGCGTACAGGTATTTCACAATGCAAGCAAAGATGAATTTTATACTCACTTAGTAGTGATTGCTACTAAAGGGGATAAAAAAGATGAAATCTTAAAGCATCAGCGATTGCAAGGAATGCGTGATATGATAGATAAATACCTTGCTGTATCAACAAAAAAACCAACAATACCTAAAGGCTGGTACAAAGGGAAATACAGCAGCGACCCCTACGAAAAAGTAGATGTAATACTTTACAGTACAATTTCTGATACTGTTATTGTCAGAAAAGCCAATGGTAAAGAAGTTCAAATGAAAAAAGGCTATAGTAGCGGATATGATGAAGGTTCGCTGTATTTAGCATGTAAAAAAAATGAAGCTCTGATCAAAGCTATAGTTGAAAAACAAAAATCAATTGACAAAATTAAGAAAGAGGTCAGTTGCACTTCCGGCAAGTTACTACCATTTACAAAAGAGCATTTTTCTTAGTTACTATCCCATCACCATAGCACCATAAGGTTTGGCCTTGTGGTGCATTTTAAACCATCTTAAATTATATTTTATGTCAGACTTAAATATGTCACTTTTACAAGAAAAAATAAATGAAAGGGCAAAAGTGAAACTCGAAAATAAAATAAATGAAATCAGTAATTTCCTTTATATAACTCATTACAATTTTTTAGAGCCGCTTGAAGTGTATATTCAAAATCCTAATAAGCCAGGGGAATTTATTAAAAAAAAATTCAGGGAATTACTTGAATACCCTTCTTACCAAACATATAAAACAGTTTTTGATCACCACTTTGCTGAATATATAAAAAAGGAAACAACTGATTTTATCAATCAAGTTGATGAATTAAAACAAAGGGTAACAGATTTAACAGATGAAATTGATAATATCAGAGAAACCTTCTAAAAAATCCCTATGATACATTTTACAAAAGACATTTGCTTCATTGATATTGAAAGCACCAGCACAGATCCTCAAACAGCCCGTATAGTAGAAATATGCATTGCCAAATTAAAACTGGATGGAGAACGCATTGTAAAGACCCATAGGATCTATCCTGGTATTCCTATTCCTCCAGCAGCAACAGAAATTCACGGCATTACAGATAATGACGTAAAAGATAAGCCGCTCTTTAAGCAATTGGCCGCAGGAATACTTTCATTTATACTTGGATGCGATATTGCTGGCTTTAATTCAAACGCTTACGATGTTCCATTATTACTTGCTGAGTTTGAAAGATGCGGCCACACCTGGAATATTACCAAACACAATTTTATTGACTGTTGCAATATTTATAAAATTAAAGAACCACGAACATTAGCTGCAGCCGTAAAATTTTATACCGGTAAAGACCTTGAAGATGCTCATTCTGCCGAAGCAGATATATTAGCAACAATAAATGTTTTTCAGGCACAGATTGAACGTTATTTCGATGTACAAGAAAATACAATAACGGTTGAGGAACTGGATATTTTTTGTAATTATGGAAAGAAGCGCCTTGATCTGGATGGCATGTTTGCCTATCGTGAAGATGGGAAAACTATTTATTTCACCAGAGGAAAATATAAAGATCAAAATGCCACAGTAGATTCACAATATCTTCTTTGGATATGCTCAGAGAAAGCAACGTTTTCTTCTAACACAAAAATGATTGCCAGAAAAATTTACGATTCTATACCTTTTAAATAAATAACATGACCGACACAGACAGCAAATGGATTGAATTTAAAGAAGTATTGTCCAAAGGCACTACCAAAACATTTCAAATACTTGCTAAAGAAAATGGTGCCATACTTGGACAGATAAAATGGTATGGAGCATGGAGAAAGTATTGCTTTTGGCCGTCTCCTGGAAGCATCACTGTTTTTGAAACACAATGCCTGGGTGATATCATAAATTTCATAAACAAACTAATGTTTGTATGGAAAGCAGAGCAGCAGCAAAAGAAACAGAGCAAACTATAGAGGATGAAAAACGTCTTTATAATGTTCTTCACGTTGATGTAAACGGAGAGGCAAAAGAGCGTGTAACCATACAAAAAGGGAAAGATGTAAAGATGATGGCCGAAGGTTTTAAGGCTGCTTATGAATTAATATCCGGATATGGCAATTGGGAAATATTTTTTTTTGCAGAAAGTTCAATGAATAAAAATGGAACCAAAGTTTCTAAAAGGAACAACATTACATGAAAGACAAATGCGTTACTACAATGGTACCCAGTGCCCATATTGTAACAAGCCAACAGATTTTGTAGATAGCATTGAAGTTTACCAACAGAGCTATGGTATGATTTATTTATGCCGGCCTTGTCAGGCATGGGTAAATGTTCATCATCAAAATAGTGATCAGTCTTTTGGTTTTGTAGCACGAAAAGACCTTCGTGATCTCAGGCATCGTTGCCACCAGTTATTTGACCCTCTTTGGCAACTTAAAGTCACCGCTGGAGCCAAAAAACAAAAAGCCCAGGCAGATGCAAGAAAATGGCTGGCCGATAAATTAGGAATTAATGTTGTTGAATGCCACATAGGGATGTTTGATAATGACAAATGCCATAGAACTATAAGACTATGTGAGGAAGTTTACAGAGACTTAAAAGAAAAACAAGCTGAAAAGAATGCGTTTGAGGAACTGAATAGCCACTTTGTAAAATGGCATTGTGAAGAAAACAAAATTATTTTCCAGGAATTTAAAGCAGGGGGTACCCATAAATTTGAAATTGTTCATCCTGTCTCAAAAAAAGTATTTCATTTCTATCCACGTACACATGAGTACCACTGGGAAGGAAAAAAGAAACAGGAATTGGAACTAAGTATTGAATCGTTTTTATATAAAAATTTCCAGTGAGAATTATGAGTAAAGAATTTCAATGGACAGATAAAATTATAAAATCAAAATTTAATGGATAACTTCAATCATACAGAAAGCCAGCCGTTCTATAATTCAATTCAGCTATCCGAATCACAGTGGCAGGATGAAAATAAAAAAGCCCTGGCGTTGCAGGTTACTATCTATCATTTATTTCTCAGTAATCCTGTTAGTGAGTTTTCCGGATGGCTAATTTTTCATATCCTACGTGAAAAAACTGGTAAAAAAGTAAATCTTAATAGCATCCGAAGGGCACAAACTAATTTATTAAGCGATGGGATGCTGATTAAAACGACAAAAATGAGAATGGGGGATGAAAATAAGCAGGAACATATTTACGTGCTTAATTCGCCTGAAAATCGGCTTAAATACAAAGATCACGTTTACAAAAAAGGAGAAAAGACAGCCGCCGATCTTGCCGGAGAAATGCTATCTATTAGCAAAAATCATAAACCTGTAATAATTTTTGAGTAATGTTCCACAGGAAACTTATATATTTGAAACCCACAATTCAGTTACATAGTTTCGGTATGCAACTGAATTTTATTAATTCACTAAAGTCTTTGCATGATGGGCCGAAACCCCTGATTGCAGAGACTTTTTTATTTTAAATTTTTATGGCTCAGGACCCAGCATTTTTACTTTACTATAAGGATATTCTTGTTAGCTGTGCTGATTGGGATGGAGATGAATTAGGATGGTACGTAAGACTTATATGCCATCAGGCTGATAAACAAAAGGGATTAATTTTTAGTATGGAAGATTTAGCTTCCCTTGCCGGTGTAAAATATAGTCAATATCCAAGATTTTTACAGGTATGGGAAAACAGGATTAAACACAAATTTGAGTTAACAGAAGATAATCTTTTGGTAAATATAAAGCAAGCAAAAACCCTTGAAGAAAGAAAAAAATTCAAAGAAGATCAGGGAGAAAAAGGGCTTTTTGGGTACTACATGAAAATTGCAAAAAGGGAAATTTTGGCTTCAAATTTAGCTTGGGAAACCCTTGAACCGGCTATAAGAAAATACTTACATGAAAACATATCTAAAACACTAAGTAAAGAGCAAAATCAAGCAAATTGGAAGCAAACCCTTGAAAAAATTAAAACAAACCCTTCAAGCTGGGCTTCAAGCACAAAGGGAGATGGAATTGGAGATGGAGATGGAAATGGAATTGGAGATGGAAATAACAATATAAAGGATAGGGGTGTGGGGAAAGGAAATTTATTGTGCCCGGAAATGTTACGAACGTTTAAAAAAAATATTCCGTTGTATGGAGAAGATTTAAACCGAGATTATCAGCCACTATTGAGCATCGGATCATACTTATTTGAGTATTTTAAAATGCAGGGAGAGTTTTTATCAAATCAGCAAAAAATAATTGATGAATGGGATAAGGTTAGCAAATGGATTTCAAAAGATAGTTTTTACTGTCAAAAAAGTTTAGCTTCTATCTCAAACCATATTCAGGAAATTGTAAATAAATCTCAAAATGGAACTATCAAAAAAGAAATTAACGGAAAACATACAAGCGTTGCAAGTAAACAGGAAGCAGGATTTGCAACGGCACTTGCAAGAGGTAAGCAAAAATTTGCTGCCGCAGGAAATCAAAACATTGGAACTTAAATACGCAGCAAAAGTTTTTAAAGCAATGGATGCTATTGAGCTTGATTTAACAACTAACAGAATTATTATTAAAATTTCAATGATAACTGGATGGACAATACCGGCATCGGAAGAAATGTTTGATATGTTGGTAGATCAGCTTTCAAAAAAAATGATAGAATCCTATCCTAATCTTAATGAAGAAGAAGTTGAATATGCTTTTCGGAATAAAGGATTGAACATTAAGGATTGGGGAAAATCTTTAAATCTTGTGATGATTGATGAAGTGTTGATGCCTTATCTGGATAACAGATTTGATTTAAGTATGCAGGAAGAAAAAATAAAAGATCAACCACCTGTTTCACAAGAAACAAAGACAATGACTGATGAAGAATGGGAAGAATGGTTGTTGGATATTTCAAAATATTCAATCAATAAAATTCCATGTGATTCATATTCCTACCTTGAAAGAACTGGTAAAATAAAATTGACAACAGAGGAAAAGCATAATTACATGAAAAGATCAATTGCCCATTTATCCGGTATTCTTGACCCATTATCGAGAGAAGGAATTGAATTTTCAAAAATGAAAGTAGCTGGTATATATTCGGCAGAAGTTACAGGCTCCTTAATAACATACTCCAAAAGACTTGCTGTGTACGATTATTTTAATAAGCAAAATCAATAAATTTTATGCTATACAAACAAGCGCATGAGATAGCGATAAGATGTTACAAAGAACTGGAACCGTTCTGTGAAAAGATTGATATAGCAGGAAGTGTACGCCGGGAAAAGCCAGAACCAAAGGATATTGAAATTGTTTGTCAACCACGCCTTACCGTTATTAAAGATTTATTTCAGCAAGAAGTAGGTAAACATAGATCGTATCAATTCTGCAACACAGTAAAATCATTAGGTAAAATTTTAAAAGGCCACCCGTATGAAGATCGTTATGTACAGATTGCTTTGCCGGATGGAATTAACCTGGATTTATTTATGCCTATACCTGAAGATTATTATAGGCAATTGGCTATACGAACAGGTAGTTCAATGTATTCTCATAAAGTTTTAGCTATTGCATGGTTGAATGTTGGATATTGTGGAACACGAAATGGGTTAAGATTAAAATCTGAATGCTATGAAAAAGTTATTGGGCAACGACCAGATGGAACTCAAAAAAAAGAATGGATATGTAATGTTGAAAATCCAACACCACCACCAATATTTACATCTGAATATGATTTTTTTAAATTTTTAAAAATGGAATGGGTTGAACCATCAAAAAGAGAGATATGAGGTATAAAAATTTGTCATTAAAAAATATAGAAGAAGTAATAGATGATATTGTATATATTGAAGAATGGAAGCCCATTAAAAATTACGAAGGTGTATATGAAATAAGTTCTTTTGGACGAATAAAAAGTGTTTCTGAATATACAGAAAGAGGTAAATATGGTAAAGTTGGAATTATGAAACAACACATATCTAAAAAAGGATATTGTAGATTATCATTGCGTGGGTCAAAAAAATTTCAAGCGCATGTATTAGTTGCTCTTCATTTTATTGATAATCCTGAAAATAAATCTCAGGTAAATCATATTGATACAGTAAAAACAAATAACTTCTATAAAAATCTTGAGTGGAATACAAGCCAAGAAAACATTGATCACGCTGTAAAAAATTCTTTACATAGAAAAAATCATAAAAAAAATGATATTATCCTTATTAATAAGGATAATATATTAAAAATGATTGAACAAGGAGATTCTTACAGAAGTATAGGTAAGAAGTTTAATGTTACTCATAAAACAATTAAAAGATTAATTGAATTAAAATGAAAGAAAAATCAATTTACGTATTAACGATTTCTGAATTTTTTCCTTCTACTCATGTCAAAGCTGGCTTATCTACAGATTTTGTAAATGCAATTTCAAAATTGATTAAGATACATACCATTCGATCTAATTATGAGTTATGGAAAAAAAGAGCTGATAAAATTAATAATGGAGAGGCAATACTTTCAGTTAGATGCTGGACAGGTAAACCATATCAATCAAAACAAAGAGAGGTTTTTTCATTTGAAAAAATTGGTGTAGAAAAATTACAGCGTGATAATTTACTTGGTTGGTTTATTGATGATGTGGATAGCGATTATACTACAAAAGACTTTGCTAAAAATGACGGATTAAGTGTTGAAGATTTTAAAGAGTGGTTTAAAGGAAAAAATTTTAATGAACCAAAGGCAATAATTCATTTTACAAATTTTAGGTATGCAGTCAATTACTAACATACAAATTTTTAAAGATGGCACCTTTTTATTTCCGCTTGATGGTAAGTATTATCCTGAATCAGATTACTTACGAACAGCAATTGAAGATGAAAAAGTAAGATGGTTAGCAAACTGTGTTACTAAGTACAGGCACTCAAAAATTGTTTCCTGGAATCGTATGTGGGGTAAAGGCAGGAGAGGTGATGCATATAGAACTGCTGCAAACTTTGGAGATTATGAAGAAGAAAAAACAAAAGTGAATAACAGGGCAAAGCGCCAGATGATCAGGAAATGTTATCCGCTATTTATTAGCCTGGGAGTTGATGCTACACATTTTGCAGAACTTCAAAATACAGATTGGGAAACTATTGCAGTGGCAAATAAATTTTTAGAAGGAAAAGTTGAAATACCTGTATATGCAGAAAAATCAGATAAACGATTAAAAAGGAACAAAATGGAATCAATTTTTACAGATGAATCTTTTATGCCTTTTGGAGAACATAAAGGCAAAAAAATGGCAAACGTGCCCGATGATTATCTTTTGTGGTGTTATAAAACGTTTACTAACTGGAAATATCCTGCTGTAAAAAAATACATTGAGGATAATATGGATGTTTTAAAATCAAAAGTTAAAAAGTAATATGGAAAAACTAACCGATGAATCATTAATGCCTTACGGCCCCCACCAGGGAAAACCAATGAAAGATGTGCCAGCAAAATATTTGATCTGGTGTTGGGAAAAATATGGTGAATGGTCCTTTCCAGAAGTAAAGGTTTACATAGAAGAAAATCTTGAAGCATTACAAAACAAAGTAAAAAAATAACCATGGCCGTATATGATTTAAAATTTCCAGAAAGTGTAACCAAGTATAAAGAGCTTGCTTATTTAACAAAGCAATTGAGGTATTATGAAAAAGCATTTAAGCAGTTTAATCACCCTAATGATGAACTGGAGGCAATTAGATATCGGCAGCAGGTTGATTATTGGCTTGAAGATAACTTAATAAAAAAATAATTGGCTTTTTATTTGTATTCAATTTTTTAATCTCTAAATTTGATTTATATGGTAGTTGGTTATGTATTTTTCATTCTTGCAATATTGATTTTAATAGTCACTTGGCTATACATGAATTATGGCATGAATGGTAAAGCCAAAACACAACTTATTATTTATTTTAATCATCATTCAAAACACAAAAAAATCATGAAAGTAAAAGAAATTCTCGAAGCAAAACTGGGGCTAATTAACAAAGCGGACGGACAGCCTATTGAAGCAACGTTTTCTAACATTACCATTTCCAGTTCAGACGCCGGCATTGTAACCGCTGATACGGATGCAGATGCAGATGGCGAAACGGATATTGTGGGAGTTGCACCTGGTACCGCAACGCTTCATATTGAAGCTGTAGCAAGATATATTGACCCAAATACCAGCCAGGAAGTTGTTGCCGGCAAAAGCGCCGATGTTGAACTGGTAGTTACCCCTGCTGATCCCGAAGCTGCAGATACAGCGTTGGTGGTTTCTTTTGCAGATGCTTCTGCAAATAATACTACTTCTGGAGAGGTAACGGACCCCGGTACCACTAATGAAACAGCACCAGAAACAAATTTGTAATTCAATTCTTTTAGAATACCAAAAGCCATCTAATTTTACTTAGATGGCTTTTTTTATTACATTTATGATCTAAAAATTATATTATGAGAGATGAAAAAATTTCATTGCCCCGTAT
>ENA-UOYA01002781-UOYA01002781.1-activated-sludge-metagenome-genome-assembly--contig:-NODE-2781-length-16463-cov-5.889505_pt1 | contig 16463 bp, 15 predicted proteins | sample MGYA00238163_ERZ764804 | MGnify/ENA primary metagenome ERZ764804 (study PRJEB28919, sample SAMN05720223) | activated sludge metagenome | isolation source: Anaerobic digester | place: Hong Kong... | reverse complement strand
TAATGACCGAGGTATGTCCCCGATTGGAATGGGTATTCCTTTGTTGATGAGGTATGTCCCCAGTGTCTCAAGCTAGTTCGGCGCTAGCGCGCCTGTTCGATTGAAATCGAACCTACACTGCTAATTTCCTCTGATAATACCATATCAGTGGTGGGGGGCAGTTTGTACCAGGATTACGGCGGCGCATACCATAGCGCAGCCTAAAACCTGCAGTGGGAAAAGTGTTTCATGAAGGATTACCCAGGCTACAAAAGCGGCTATCACTGGTTCGAGGGTGCTGATGATACCGGCTATTACCGGGTGCAGGAAGTTCAGTCCTTTAAAGAAGAGCCCGAAAGGAATGACAGTCGCAAATATGGTTATATATAAAAAGAACAGCCAGTTCATGGCGGAGTGCCCTGCCGCCGCCTGCCAGGGCGGCATGTACAGGCTCCAGGCCAGCGCGCCCACACCGAAGCCATAAACCAGCAGAGTCCATGAGTTAAAGCGGGCCAGCCCCTTTTTGCCGTAAATCATGTAGAAGGCAAAAGCTAAAGCCGAGGCCAGCCCGCCGGCAAGACCTGCCGGGTTTACGGCCAGACCTCCGCCGGGATTTCCCCTGACAATGAAAAACCCCCCGCCAACTGCCAGTAACAATGAAAGAACTCTGAATATGTCCGGCCGTTCCCTTAAAAACACCATGCCGTAGAGAGCTGCCAGGATTGGCGCCAGGTACTGGAGGAAAACCGCAGTGGCCACATTGGTCTGGCTTATGGTAAAAAGATAGGTAAACTGGACCATACCCACACCAAAACAACCAAAAACAAGGAAATAGGGGATATCAGCAAAAGAGATCTTCAGAAGAGGACGGTTTACAGCTGCCAGGTAAAGGAAAAGGAAAACAAAGGAGAGGACCAGTCTTATTTCCACAAGTTCAAACGGGCTGACCCGCTGGTTAAAGAGATATTTGGCCGCAGTGCCGGCCACGCCCCACATGGTCGCCGCCAGGGCGATCAATAAAAAGCCCTGCCATTTGTTATTTACAGCCATCTATTCGTCACTGTCCGGATCCTGGTATGCCGCAGGACGGACTCCTTCCTGAAAGATCCAGGCGAAAGCTTTAGCCTTCAACAGGGCGTTGTAGGTGATCAAGGTGAACGGGCCCAGAATGAATCCGTACACACCTAACAGCTCATAGCCGGCATAGAGGGAGATCAGCACGCTCAAGGGGTCGATACCCATATTTTCCCCCAGAATCTTTGGCTCCAGAGAGTGCTTGATAACCACCACTATGGCAAAAAGGACCAGCAGCCATAAAGCCAGGAAGTTGTTTCCCGTCATCAGGTTAAAAACAATCAGCGGGATGAAAACCGCGCCCACACCCAGGACCGGTACGGGGCTGAAAAGACCGCCCAGGAGGGAAATAGTGACAATATAGTCGGTGTGCAGAAAAAGCAGGCCCACCATTATAACCAGGGCTGAAATAATGGAGAGAATGATCTGTGCTTTGATAAAACCGATGCTGGCCCAGTAAAGGTGGTCGGTCATAATCCGCAGTTTGCTGTGAAATTCACGGGGGATCAGCGATGCTACCCGGTTTTTTATTTTAACCAGGTCCTTGCTCAGGAAGAAGGTTGCGATAAGCATGATCACCACGATCAGAAACAGTGTCGGCAGGGTTGTGATATATTCCAGGGTATCCTTGATCAGCATGGACAGCTTGTCGGAAAGGGCGGCGGTAAGGTTTTCAATATTTTTATTAAAATGGCCGGCGAACTCAGGCGGGAGTCCTTCGGTAACCGATTGAAGCTTTTCAGCAAACAAAATTGACTGGGTCTCGATAACACGTGTGAAATGGGGCAGGTTGGCCAAAAACCTGGCCAGTTCCACAATCAGTGTTGAGATGGCGAGCCAGATGATAATGCCTAAAATGCTCAGGGTGACAAGCATAGCCATGGCTGTGGCTGCTGTACGTGATATTTTAAATCTCAAAAAAAGATTGACTACTGGATCTATTGCAACGGCCAGAATTAAGCCCAGGACAAAGGGAAGCAAATATGGTATTACCAGTTTAAAAGCAATAGCGGCAATGATCAGTGTCGCCACCAGAATAGCCACGTTGATGATCATGTTCCAGTGCCTCATATAAAAATCCCGCATTTTCTATTAACCCCTTAAAATATAATTTCAGCCCATATGGATATTATGATGCGGATTAAAAAAATCCTTTAAATAAAGTCAAATAATCTATATTATTGTCATATTTTGAAATTAAGAGTATTATCTTACAAATTTTTCTTAACAATCTTTAAAATAATCTTAACCAAGGTTGATTTATAAAGGGGAAGCAACAGCATTAGGGTGTGGTGGATTGTGGAAAGCTATAAAATTAATGGGGCTTTCCTCTTCGGGTCAGCCCCATAGCTTTTTAATCGGGTGTTTCTTCAACTTCTGTAACCAGCTTGTCAAAGATTTTTTGGACCGGCAGGATTTCCTTGATCTTGTGTACGTTTTTACCGGCAAAAACGACTCCGTCGTCTACCCGGCCGGAGCGTGAATACTCCAGCGCCTTGATGATGCAGTACTGACGGGAGCAGTCTTTCAGGCAGCCGTCGCATTCTACGGGCTTTTCCGCCGTTCCACCCAGGACTTTGGACACAAAGGGATTGCGCAGCGCCCGCCCGGGCATGCCCACAGGGCTGGGGATAATCACCACGTCATCAGCGGCAGCCTTTAAATACATCTGTTTAAAAGCGTCAGCCACAGCGCACTCCACGCTCAGGACGAAACGGGTGGCCATCTGAACCCCGCTGGCGCCCAGTTTAAGCATCTTGGCGATACCGCTTCCGTCAACTATGCCGCCTGCGGCGATAACCGGGATTTTTACACTGGAAACTATTTCGGGCAAGATTTCCTCGATAGAGCGGTTTGTACCCAGGTGCCCGCCTGCCTCCATACCTTCGGCAACAACAGCGGACGCTCCTTGTTTTTCAGCGATGCGGGCCAGTTTCGCGGAAGATACAATGGAGACAATAGGCACTCCGGCATCCCTGCCCCATTTGAAAATATCACGGGAAAAACCGGCGCCGGTAAAGATAACGTCTATTTTTTCTTCTATGGCAGTGTGGACCATAGTGGCGAACTGGCGCACGGCAAACATGATGTTGATGCCGATGATGCCTTTAGTGAAACGGCGGGCTGCCCGGATTTCATCTTTTAGTTCCTGAATGGTCATGCCTGTGGCGGCGATGACACCAATTCCGCCGGCGTTGGCCACGGCAGAGGCCAGCGGTGCTGTGGAAACCCGCAGGGCCATTCCCCCCTGGATAATAGGATAGCGGGGTACCAGGCGGCCAATCTTTAGTGAAGGAAATTTCATCATGTCTTTACTCCTATCCCGGCAAGTTAGTTAATATTATTTTTCTGTAGCACACACTATATTATTATCCCGACAGAAAAGGTAAATATAAGTAATACTTGAAAATATTATTTGAAAAGCGCTGACAGTTTGCACATAGCAGTTTTTTCTTGCAATCTTTAACTATTCTATGAAAAATAATATAATCCTGTAAAAAATTTAAGAAATCCAGTGAATATTTAATTTATTGTTGTATGTAAAACTTTAGTCTATATTGTAAATAGTTGTAACACTTTGTATATAATAGTTAGAAATATATGTAACACAGGGCAATGAGGTCACAAAATTATGGTATCTTCAAGGGAGGAAAACCTGAGTTAAATATAGGCGGTAACAAGTTACGGTCACAGCTATTATCTTAGCAAGCTGTGTGCCCTGCCCGCCAGGTAATTTACGCTGCTGGCCAAGCGCTTCGGCCTGCACCCGAACCACCTGGCCATCTTTTCTTTTCTTCTGGGTTTATGCTTGTTTCAACACTATGGACTTTGTATTATCTAAATTTATAGACAGCCTGGCAGGTTGATTGACAAGCGGATTTTTTTTCTATATATTGAATGTATAAAATTAATAATTTCTTCGTTAGGTGAGGCTTCTACACAGACACATGCCACTGCCCGGAAATGTCGAGAGACGCCTACGGGTTAACAGGTACTGCCGGCTTAAGGTTTTACTTAATGTGGCTGGGAATTTCCCTAGCTGTGTACGTGTCAAAACTTTTACGAGTGGAGAAGGTTTGTTGTAGTTATTATTGGGTGAAAAACCTTCTTTTTGGAAGGTTTTTTATTTTTTGTTGTGGCAAGCTAAAAGATGGGTGTTTGAATTTAATTTCTATTATCTTGTTTGACAGTCTGGGGTGTTTAGAATGATTAAGACTTACTTTTACAGCCACCTGGAAAGGAAAATGTATCACGATGTCAACCTGCAGGAAAAGGACAGTTTTCTGAAACACGAAGAAGACGTGTTGTGGGTGGATTTATTTAACTTCAACGATCAGGAGATAAAAAGGGTAGCACAGATTTTTGATTTCCACCCGCTGGCTGTCGAGGACTGCCTCAGCTTCAGCCCTCGTGCCAAGCTTGATAATTATGAGGACTACTACTTTTTTGCCATGCACGCCATAAGGTACAATGAAGATTCCGAAGAAGAGATAGCGCTGGAACAATTGAACGTTTTTCTGGGGCAGAACTTTGTGGTCACAGTTCACAGGCAAACGCTGCCGGTGCTGGGACGACTGGCGAAAATCAGCCTTAAAAGCCCTCAGTTTTTAAATAAAGGAATGGAGTTTTTCCTTTATGCGATCATCGACGGCAACACGGACGATATTTTCCCCATCATGGACCGCCTTGGCATACGTATCGACGAGCTGGAGGATGAAATATACGGTCAGCCCAGCAAAGAGATTACCGAGGAATTCTTATCATTAAAAAGAACCATTTTAACTGTCCGCCGGGCCGTGATACCTCAGCGCAGGATCTTTACCAGTATCAACGCCGGGGGGCACCCTTACTTTGACATCAGGGAAGATATCAAGCCATACTTTTTAGACCTGGTCGACCACCTGGAGCGGATTACCGACTCTCTGGACGGGTACAGGGACCTGGTAGACGCTTCCCTTACCACTTACCACTCTTTAATCAGCACCCGTACCAACGAAGCGATCCGTGTGCTGACCGTGATATCCACAATTTTCATGCCCCTTACCTTTTTGACCGGCTTTTTTGGAATGAACGTGCCGCTGCCCTACCAGGAAATGAGTTTTTCAACTTTAGCAATCTCGGTTATCCTTGCCGGTGTAACCGGGCTTATGCTCTTGTTGTTCAAGAGACTGAAATGGATTTAAAAATTAAACAAAGCATTTTTCATGTAATTTTCAGTTTTCTAAGTGAAAATCTAAGTACAATTAGTTGTAGGGAAATCTTTAAAGGAGGTTCTGTGATGAGGCTCTTCAAGTTACCAGCGGTAAAGATATTCGGCGCTTTCCTAGCGGGAGTGCTGGTTGTGATTGCTGTTGCCTTTGCCGGGAACTGGCCTGGTCTGCCCCACCTCAGCTGGGCGGAGGATAACGGTGTTGTGCAGGCAGCGCCGCTGCCGGGACTCGGTCCCGATGTGATTCCGAATATGGTGGCAGGAGCCGGCCCTGCCGTGGTCAGAATCAACACTACCACCATAAGCAATGTCAGCCAGAGCAACCCGTTCTTAAACGACCCGTTTTTCAGGCAGTTTTTTGGCAACCAGTACAGCATCCCCACGCAGCCGCAGGAGAGCCACGGTTTAGGTTCCGGTTTTATAGTATCGCCTGACGGCTATATCTTAACCAACGAGCATGTTATCAGCGGTGTCAGTGAGATTGAAGTGACCCTTTCCAGCAGGGAGAAACCGTACCCGGCCAGAAAGGTGGGGGCGGACAGCGAATTGGATTTGGCGGTGCTTAAGATTGACGCCGAGGAGGAGTTGCCCTACGTGACCCTGGGTGATTCCGACAGTGTAAGGGTGGGAGACTGGGTCGTGGCCATCGGTAATCCTTACGGGCTCGACCACACCGTCACAGTTGGAGTGATCAGCGCCAAGGGGCGCCCCATGACCATAGAAGATAAGCAGTACAGAAACCTGCTCCAGACCGACGCGTCCATTAACCCCGGCAACAGCGGCGGGCCGCTGCTTAACCTGAAGGGCGAGGTCGTAGGGATAAACACCGCTATCAACGCAGAAGCCCAGGGTATAGGCTTTGCCATACCAAGCAGCACTGTTAAAGCTGTTTTTGAAGACCTGGTCAACAAAGGAAGTGTTGATCATCCCTATATTGGTGTTTACCTCCAGGCTGTGACCAAGGAGGCGGCAAAGTATTTTGGGCTAAGTGACCTTAACGGGGCGATAGTAGCCTCGGTGGTAAGAGGCGGCCCAGCCTACACCGCAGGTTTGCGGCAGGGTGATGTGATCATCGGTTATAACGGCAACGGTGTTACCAACCCCAATCAACTGATCGAGCTGGTGCAGGGGACAGCTATCGGCAGTCAGGTTGAAATAAAGTTTATCAGGGGCGGTGTGGAAAATTCGGTAGTTGTCACAATCGAGGCTAAAAAAAGCTAAGTTTTTTAATTTACTACAGGTGTTACAGCGGGACGAAGGGTTTTCTTCAGAAAGGAATAAAGAATGGAGCGTAATCATGGTTGAGTTATAAACTTTTTCCTGTCGGGAAACTGATTAAAAGAGAACAGTTTACTATTGCACATATAATGCCGGACTACAGTCCGGCATTAAAGTATTTGGAGCTGTTCAGCCATGCGATAATATTTTTGGAATGGAATGAAGGAAATGACTTTTTAAGCCGTATATCCCATGTGAGGACCGGGCAAAGGCTTACAGCGTGCCGGGCTTTATGAAGGAATGGCCTGAGTGGCGGGTGGATGAAGTCAGAGCTGCCGCCGGCACTGGCAACACTGCAGGGCTTTAATCAGATGGATGAGTTTTTGTTTCAGACGAGAAAAATATCCCTGCCCATACCTGTCAAGGGTTAGATATGAAACGCCGGCTTCAACCAAATTCCCCAGTCTTTTATTTAGTTCGTTTAGTTGAAGAACATTGATGCGGCATTTCCATTAGGCGTGCTTACTTGCATTACAGGGGTAAGCGGAGCGGGAAAAAGCAGTTTGGTTTTAAAGACATTGTATCCGGCATTAGCTGAATTTCTAAACAACACTGATGATACTCCTTGACAAATGCAAATTTGATACGATAGACTATGTTTAAATAATATTAAGTTAGTAGGAATTGTAAACATAATAAGCGGTGGGTTTAAAAGGATAATTGGTCTTTCCATGGTAGCGGAAGGACCTGCGGGATAAAATATTGGGGGAAAGAGGGGATTGCAGGTTTGAAGTTTTCTACAAGAGCAAGGTACGGACTCAGAGCTATGTTAGAGTTGGCGCAGAATTACAACCCGAGTGAACCTACACCTCTGTTCCAGATAGCCGAAAAACAGGGCATATCGGAAGGTTATCTGGAACAAATGATGACCGTCTTGCGCAAAGGGGGGTTGGTGCGCAGTGTGAGGGGAGCCCAGGGGGGGTACCTGCTGAGCAGGGCGCCGGAGAAAATTAGCACTGGTGAAATTATCAGGTGCCTGGAGGGGCCGCTTGGCCCGACGGGCTGTGTCAGTGAAGAAGACCCCGAGATGTGCGGACGGTCCGATATCTGTGTCACCAGGGCACTCTGGGAGAAGGTCAGGAGTTCAGTGGCTGATGTGCTTGACGGGACCACACTGGAGGACCTTTGCCAGGAAGCGGAGAAGATGCGGCGGTCCAGGGAAGCGAACATGTATTATATTTAACAGATAAAGGTGGCATCGGGTATGACAGAAGAAAATGATAAAATCGTTAATCTGCCAGTAATCTTTTACAGGAAAAATGGCTTTACAGCGGGTGAGGACGTCCTGGTCAGGGAAACGCCGGTAACTCTTTACCTGAATGATGTGGAGTTTGTAACCCTGGTCTGTTCGCCAGGTGAGCTTAAAGAGCTGGCTGTGGGCTTTTTGTGTTCCGAGGGTGTTCTGCTAAGACGTGACAATTTAAAGAATATTACCATCAACGAGGATGACGGGCTGATCTGGGTCGAGACGGCAGGGGCGTCCCAGTCGCAGGAGATGTTTCTGAAACGCTTTGTTACCTCCTGCTGCGGCCGTGGCCGCGCTTCTTTTTACTTCATTAACGACACCAGGGGAATTTCCCCCATCCAATCTGATCTCAGAATCACGCCTAAGGAAATTTTTCACCTGTCCAACCAGCTTGAAAACCTTTCCGGGGTGTTCAGAACAACCGGCGGCGCCCACAGCGCGTCACTCTGCACCCGCACTGAAGTAGTCTGTTTTTATGAGGACATCGGCCGCCATAACGCAGTGGATAAGATATTCGGCAGGTGTTTTCTTGATGGTATTGCTTTAAATGATAAAATACTTGTTTTCAGTGGGCGTATTTCTTCGGAAATACTAATCAAAGTAGCCAAGATGGGCATACCTATGATTGTGTCCCGTTCGGCCCCGACTGAACTCGCGGTAAAGCTGGCGGAGCAGCTGGGGATCAGCGTGGTGGGCTTTGCCCGCGAGGGCAGGCTCAGCGTGTACGCCCACCATGAGCGGGTTGAGGGCGCGGGCTAAAATGCTTATTGACAAATCCCGAGTGTTTTAATATGCTATAGAAAAGCAATTCCGATTAAAACACTATGTTTAAGAGAGAAGAAAGAAAATCTATTAGTTTGGTGTGTCAGGGGGGCATTTTAGTGCGCAGAGTATATTTTGACCACAGCGGGACAACACCGGTGCACCCTGCTGTAGCTGAGGAAATGTACCGCTATCTTACCGGTGAAAATTTCGGCAATCCATCCAGCGTGCATTATTACGGGCTGCAGATTAAAAAAAAGATTGCGGAGGCCAGGGATAAGCTGGCACAGGCTCTGGGCGCCGGCAGCGGGGAAATAGTTTTCACCAGCGGCGGTACGGAGTCGGACAATATGGCTGTTCACGGCGCCGCATATACTAACAGGAACAAGGGTAATCATATTATTACCAGCGCCGTGGAACACCACGCGGTGCTCAACACGGTAAAGGCCCTGGGTAAGCAGGGTTTTGACATCACCATTCTGCCTGTGGACCGTTACGGTATGGTCAGTGTGGCTGACGTGGCTGCGGCGATTACCGACAAAACCATTGTGATCAGCATCATGCACGCTAATAACGAAGTCGGCACGATCATGCCGGTGGCGGAAATAGGCAAGCTGGCCAGGGAGCGCAAGATTATCTTCCACGTCGACGCGGTCCAGAGTTTTGGAAAAATCCCGGTGCTGGTAGATGAAATCGGCTGTGACCTGCTGTCAATATCTGGACACAAGATATACGGTCCCAAGGGAGTCGGCGCGCTGTACATCCGCAAGGGAACCCGCTGGAAGCAGAGCCTTTTCCACGGCGGCGCTCAGGAGCGCCTGCGCCGGGCAGGGACGGAAAACATCCCGGGGATAATGGGATTGGCCAAAGCGGTAGAGCTGGTTACAGCTAATTTGGTGCAGGAGAGCGCCAGGCTGAAATCTTTGCGTGACAAGCTGATCAAGGGGTTAACCAGCCGCATCGAGCATGTTAGCCTGACAGGCCACCCTACCATGCGGCTGCCGAACCACGCCAGTTTCCTTTTCAAATATATTGAAGGGGAGTCAATGCTGCTCAGCCTTGATCTGAAAGGTATTGCCGCCTCTACCGGCTCCGCCTGCACCTCTGGCTCTCTGGAGCCTTCCCATGTGCTGCTGGCCATGGGGGTTCCCCCTGAAGATGCCCATGGCTCCCTGCGCCTGACCCTGGGCAAGGACAACACCGAAGAGGACGTGGACTATTTCCTCGACGTTATGGGACCGATTGTGGAAAAACTGCGGGACATGTCCCCGCTAAAGGACTGAGATAATATGGACCAAGAAAAGATAAAACAGCTGTCAGATGAGATTAAAAGGTTAAAAAAGGAGCGCAACGCGGTTATCCTGGCTCATTTCTACCAGAGGCCGGAAGTTCAGGAGGTGGCCGACTTTATCGGTGACTCTCTTGGGCTTTCCCAACAGGCTGCGGAGACTGACGCCGATGTGATTATCTTTTGCGGAGTCCACTTCATGGCGGAGAGCGCTTCCATCCTTTCACCCGGCAAGATTGTGGTACTGCCGGATGAGCACGCCGGCTGCCCGATGGCCGACATGGTCGACGCGGTGCAGCTGGAGCAAAAGAAAAAGGAGTACCCGGACGCTACTGTGGTCTGCTATGTAAACACTTCCGCTGAAGTTAAAGCTGAATGTGATGTAGCCTGTACTTCCGCCAACGCTGTTAAGGTTGTGGCGTCACTGCCGAAGGATAAGCCGATTATATTTGTGCCTGATAAGAATTTGGGGCATTACATATTTACCCGGACCGGCAGGGAAATGATTTTATGGGAAGGATACTGCAACACCCACCACGGGCTGACTGCCGCAGATATCCTCAAAGCAAAAGCCGAACATCCTGATGCTCTGGTCATGGTGCACCCGGAATGTCACCCGGATGTAGTAGCCATGGCTGATAAAGTAGCTAGCACAGCGGGCATGATCAATTTTGCTGTGGAAAACGATGCCCGTGAATTTATCGTCGGCACGGAGATGGGCATTCTTCATATGCTTAAGAAACGCTGTCCTGATAAACAGTTTTATATGGCGTCCAAAAAACTGGCCTGTCCCAACATGAAAAAAACAACACTGGAAAAAGTGCACCAGGCTCTGATCAATCTGGAGCCGCGGGTTTCAGTTCCGGAAAAAGTGAGAAAGCAGGCTATCCGCTGTTTGGAGAGGATGCTGGAAATTACTTAAAATTTCATAGATTACATTTAAATAATAGGCGCCTGATACAGCCCCTGTCTATTGGGGCTTATCTTATTATGGTTAAAGAATATAATCTTCGGTTAAAACAATATAAAGAAGGGGAGGTAGTTATGACCAAGATCGCCGACAATCTTACTGATTTGATCGGCAACACCCCCCTGCTCCGGCTACGGCGCATAACAGGGGGAACAAAAGCGGACCTGGTGGTTAAACTGGAGTCTTTCAATCCCGGGGGAAGCATCAAGGACCGCATCGGCTGGAATATGATCCTGCGCGCGGAGGAACAGGGAGTGCTTAAGCCGGACTCTGTGATTATCGAGCCCACCAGCGGCAACACCGGTATTGCCCTGAGCTTTATTGCGGCCTCGCGCGGCTACCGCTTGATCCTGACCATGCCTGAAACCATGAGTGTTGAACGGCGGAGTTTGCTCAAGGCTTACGGTGCGGAGCTGGTACTCACGCCGGGGTCCCAGGGGATGAACGGCGCGGTGCAGAAGGCCGCGGAGTTGGCCCGGGAAATACCAGGTTCATTCATGCCGCAGCAGTTTGAAAACCCGGCCAACCCGGAGATTCACCGGCTCACTACAGCGGAGGAGATCTGGAGAGATACTGGCGGGAAGGTGGATATTGTCGTGAGCGGCGTGGGTACCGGCGGCACTATTACCGGGATCGCCCAGGTGCTAAAAGAACGCAAGCAAGGACTGAGAGTAGTCGCGGTGGAGCCTGCCGATTCACCTGTTTTGTCGGGAGGAAAACCTGGCCCGCATAAAATTCAGGGTATTGGCGCCGGGTTCATTCCCAAAGTACTTGATCCCGGGCTTGTTGATGAGATTATCAGGGTGAGCAACCAGGATGCCTTTGACACAGGCCGGCGCCTGGCCAGGGAGGAAGGCCTGCTGGTTGGTATTTCTTCGGGGGCTGCAGTTTTTGCGGCACTGGAGCTGGCACTGCGCGAGGAAAATCACGGCAAACTCATTGTGGCCATCCTGCCGGATACCGGGGAGAGATACCTGAGCACGCCCATGTTCCAGGATTAAATGAGGGGGATAGCTATGTTTAACAGGTTGCGCCAGGATATCCGGGTGGTTATGGAACGGGATCCGGCCGCCAAGTCGGCCTGGGAGGTTGTCCTCTGCTACCCCGGGTTTCACGCCATTCTGATGTACAGGTTGGCCCACAGGTTTTACCGCTGGGGCTGGTTTGTCACTGCCAGGTTTATCTCGCATGTTGCCCGCTTTTTGACTGGTATCGAAATACACCCGGGCGCCAAAATAGGGGAAGGACTTTTTATCGACCACGGTTCCGGGGTGGTTATCGGCGAGACAGCAGAGATAGGCAACAACGTCACTATTTACCAGGGAGTTACTCTTGGCGGCACGGGCAAAGAAAAGGGCAAGCGGCACCCGACCATAGGCGATAACGTGGTGGTAAGCGTCGGCGCTAAAGTGCTGGGTTCCTTTCCCGTAGGGGACAACACCAAAATCGGCGCGGGGTCGGTAGTGCTGAAAGCTATCCCGCCCAACAGCACAGTGGTGGGAGTGCCCGGTAAGGTGGTGGCCCGGAACGGGCAGAAACTTTCCCGCTCGGAAGATGAAGGAATCGACCTGCGCCATGACCTGCTGCCTGACCCGGTGGCGGAAATGATCCTCTGCCTGCAGAAGAAGATTGACATGCTGGAAAAAAGGATCATGCAGATGGAGGAAAACAACAGCCTGCCGGTGGAAACTGTTTGTGAGGATGGAACGATTAAGTGCGGCGAAGGATGTTTTTTTGTCAAGCAGGGTGAAGGCTGAGCCGGTATTAGAACGCTTGCCTGCTTGAACATATTATTGCCATCGGGCAAAAATTTAATTATAATATTACTATATCTATATGATATATAACTTTAATATAATATTGATCTGGTCCGCTGTCAAATTTGCTGTTTTGTTTCCAAGACTGTTTTAGCAGATTGTGGTCAGGATGTTTTTTGGAGGTAATTTTATGCAACATGAAGATGAAGATAACTGCGTGTACGAGAGTAAGAGCCATCCCATGGACATGGAAGCACTCAGGCACATGTTCCTTGAAAGCCCGGTCAAACATGGTTTAGAGTATTATCTTGCTAAAATTAAGGAATGGGAGTACTGTTATTGCGAAGATTGCAGGGAAATAAGATTCAGTAAAGACCTGCAGGCAACTGAGGAAGGGGTCCGTTGCTCCAAATGCAAAGGATATAACCTGGAAGCCCCTGGATGGGTTAAATGTCCTCACCACAAAGATTCTGTGGTAAAATGCCCCCGGTCGGGCAAGGGAATAAGAAAGTTAAAATATGAATATGTATGTAATGACCATTGCAGTTTTCGGGTGTTATAGAGTCCTAAAATTATGATTAAATGTAAAACAATTGACAAAAAACAGTAATCTAAAACATAATGGAACTAGACAGCAAAAGCAGATTGAAGGCCTGCGGCAATTATCAATAAATGGCGCAGGCCTTCTTATAATGAGCCCGGTACGGGAAGCAGCAAGGCTAAATTTTTATTGACAAAAGGAATTTGCCGCAAATATAATTATACTAAACATATTAAATTAATAAGAACTATGTAATTACTAATATTAACCAGGAAAGGGGGCAGGAAGCTATGAAACCTGGGTAATTTGATAGTCATTGAAAAAACTCAGGTTTTTTAGTAAGCTGTCAAATTTACTGTATTGTTTTCAACAAAATAAAAAAGCCCCCAGGCAGACAAATAATTTTTATTTCACGTTTGTGCCGCGCGAAGGGCGGAATGGAGGTTGTCATGAATCAAAAAGAAATTATCGAAATTAACGGAATGGAGGATCTAATAACTCAAAAAGAAATTGACGAAATCAACGAAGGTATACCTTTCGTAGATACAAAAATTTATTGGAAAGAAAATTATGGCTGGACATCTCAATATTGGGACAAATTATATAAAATGGGCTGGAGAATGGTTCAATCAAAAAAAGATCCAAAAATAGTTATCGCTCAAGATGAAAACGGTAATTTTTGTTTTTCGGCTCAAGACAGGATCGATTTGTTGAAAACATTAGTTCACTATTTTATTGGAGGGGGATAGGATTAAGCTTTTTAGACCGGCGATTAGTAAGGCGTAGTATTGAATAATGGAAGTTAAACAGGCAGCAAAAAAGTATAGGTTATTGATTTTAAAGAGGAGAACAGGTTCCTGTCTCAGACGGAACTTAAAGGGGTGTTAGCGGGCTTGAGTTTCACAGACGACCAGATAGTACGCTATACCAGGCATATTATCTTACCCGGGGTGGGTTCCAGCGGTCAGAAAAAAATCAATGCCGGCAGGGCACTGCTTATCGGAGCGGGGGGTTTGGGCTCCCCCGTGGCCTATTACCTGGCTGCAGCAGGTGTAGGAACCCTCGGCATTATTGACGATGATGTTGTGGATTTGAGTAATTTACAGAGGCAAATCCTGTATTTCACAGCCGACGTCGGCAAGTCCAAGGCTGTTTCCGCCAGGGAAAAGTTAACAGCATTAAACCCCGATTGCACGGTGGTTGCTTACCAGGAAAGATTAACGGCATCCAATGTAATGGAAATTATTAAAGAATATGATGTTGTTGTTGATTGTACCGATAACTTTAGTACCAGATTTTTAGCTAACGATGCCTGTGTCATGGCTAAGAAGCCGCTTTTCCATGGAGCGGTGCTGCAATTTCTCGGCCATGTTCTGACTGTCTTACCAGGGGAGGGGCCTTGCTACCGGTGTGTTTTTCAGGTACCGCCGCCCGGCTTTACACAAACCTGTTCGCAGGTGGGTTTATTGGGAGTTCTCCCGGGGACGATCGGTCTAATCCAGGCCACCGAGGTTTTAAAGTATTTCTTGGGGATCGGAGACTTACTGGTGGGTAAGATGCTGACCTACAATGCCCTGTCTATGGAATTTAGCAAGTTTGATGTCCGGAAAAAGCCGGACTGCCCTGTCTGTGGGATTAACCAGACGCATATTAAGATGGAAGACTGTGAACAGAAGGTTTTGTGATTTGAAAACAAAGTAAATATTTTGTGGAATCTTTCCGGGGATATCAGCAAATAAGAAGGGGATTATATTCACAAAAGCGCACCGTTTCTGGCGGTGTGCTTTTTTCCTACAGTAAGAAAAATTACATGTTCAGGTTTATAAAAGGAAATTATGCAGATACTAACATGCGAGGAGGTGAGAACATGCTCAACAAGCAACAGCTGCAAACCTGTATTCAAAAGTGCCAGTCTACTGCCAGTGAGCTCAGGACCATGGCTGCGGATGCCGCGGCGCCGGCAAAACATTCTCTGGATCAAGCCTACATGTCCATTGACGCCTGCATCAAACAATGCCAGGACGCTCTAACCAAAATATAGGGTCATACGGTTGCAGCAAGGAGCCTGTTAACAGGCTCCTTTTTATGTCGGGGGATAGCCAAAGTGTTTCCGGCCTGTTTGTCGAATTAAGATATCAATGCGTTTAATTACCGGGCTATATCCATCGATAAGGGCAAAAACCACAAAGTATGTTCCGGTTTCATAATCAAAACATCTGAAACAATCAAACCAAGATATGGCTGCGACAAGTGTCAGGTAGGCGTTCCCTGTGAAAGCGGCATCCCTAAAAAGTAAAATATTTAGTGAACCGGTAATTAACGCCATACGTCAGATTAATATAAGTAAAGATCGACAGATGACCATGCCGCTGGAAATGGTTCGATCCACTGGGGACATTCCTCTTTAGCAGGTGTGTCCCCTTTCCTCTGGGGAATTTCCGGGGATAGCAAAATTTTTTGGGAAAGGAGGCAAGGCGCTGCCCAAATACATAGACGGTTAGTTTTATGTAAGGAGGAATAGCAATGTTTTTCCGTTTTACTGGCATCAAAACTTTTGGGGTCTGTCTGGCTGTGGTTTTACTATTTTTACTGCCTGGATCGTCACGGGCTGAAATTACCCCGGCTGATACCCAGAGTGGCAGGGATGTTGCGACAGTTCAAGCCTCAGACGCCAGCCCTTCTGAGGCGGGGGAACAGTCAGCCGCTGTCAGCCTGGAACAGGCGATCAGGATCGCCAAGGAAGCATTTGCGGTACCCGAAGGTCTCAGCCAGTTTACAACAGGGTTCGACCAGTCGGGTGACCAGTCTTTTTGGAACCTGCGCTGGTATCGTTCCGGTGACTACGGCGGTGAAATGAATGTACGGGTAAATACCCAAACAGGTGAAATCTGGAGCATGAGTCAATATGTCCCTCCTGCTCCAGGCCAGGAGTACCAGGGACTGCCGAAGTATAGCAGGGAGCAGGCTGAGAGCGTGGCAGCCGCGCTGGCTGAAAAGCTGCAGCCGGAGCGTTTTAAACTCACCAGCCTGCAGCTGCAGCAATATTATTACCAGCCGCTTACCTTCCAGAAGCGGGGGCAGATAGAGTACCAGTATAACTACGCCAGGATTGTCGACGGTGTGCCTTACGCGGAAAACGGGATCAGTGTCTCGGTAAGCGGTGATACCGGGCAGGTGATTCGCTTCGACCTGAGCTGGGATGAAATAAAGGGCTTTCCGCCCGCCGCCGGCCGGATCAGCCAGGAACAGGCCGAGCAGATATTCAGGACGGAGGCCGGGCCGGAGCTGACTTACTTCCGGGAGCGCACGCCGGGAGGCAGGGAGGTGTCTCTTAAACTGGTGTACCGCCTGCCGGGAT
>ENA-UOYA01002779-UOYA01002779.1-activated-sludge-metagenome-genome-assembly--contig:-NODE-2779-length-16477-cov-8.434844_pt1 | contig 16477 bp, 15 predicted proteins | sample MGYA00238163_ERZ764804 | MGnify/ENA primary metagenome ERZ764804 (study PRJEB28919, sample SAMN05720223) | activated sludge metagenome | isolation source: Anaerobic digester | place: Hong Kong... | reverse complement strand
CAAGTTCATAAGATATGCCGACCTTGAAGAGTTTCTTATTCGGTACCTATTCAAATCCTCAATAATTCCGCCAATATCGGTTATGCCTATGCCATGACCGTAATAACGTCCGTAACCCATATCTATTACATTTTCGCCCTGACACTCCGGACATTCCTCGCTGTAATCCGGATTTTTCACATACATCCTGTCCCCGGGAAGATAGTCCGGATACTTTTTCATTCGGCTTACTTCAGCAATAAGCTTGTTTAGATAATGCCAGTTTTTAAGCCTTATGTTCTGAAAATACCTGTTGAAAAGGCTTTTGCCAAGCACGTTCAATAACGCCTTGTGGTAAATAATTGTAATCGCTGTTGAGCATTCCGTTGCGTATCTCCACGAATTAATAAAAATATCGTTTATTGCCTCCGACGGACTCACCCAAGATTTAAGCTGAAAACTGCCATCGTTAAGCCGGTACCAGTATTTTGTATTGCATCTTGAATTGTCAAAAACCTCAAACCCAAACTTGCTTTTTGCAAGCTGTTCAGCTGATTTTATTATTTCATTTCTGAGCTTAAGCTCAAAAATAAGCTCTTTTTCAGAATTGTATCTGTAATTTGTTCTGCTTGAAGAAAGTATATCAAGCACCTGCTTCTGAACACCGTTCAGCTTATTACTGCTTATAATTTCATTAATGTCAGCTTTGCTTCCTCCTATTGTCAGCATACCTGCACCTCCCTGAATTTGCACTGACCGTACTACATAATATTCAGGAAATTTTTTCATGTGAAGTGTAATGTGACAAAATCACGGAGTAAAATTGATCAATCGGGTATAATATATACATCACAAAAAATGGAGGTGTTTACTATGCTGAAAAGTCAAAACGATACCTTGCTCAAAGTAAACGTAAACCGCTGTCCGCAGAATCACCCCTGCCCGTCGGTAAAGGTTTGCCCTGTCGGCGCTCTTTCTCAACGAGGCTATTCCGCTCCCGATGTCGACAACGACAAATGTATAAAATGCGGCAAATGTGTAAAATTCTGCCCCATGAAGGCTCTTGTTCTTGAATAAAATAATTAGGTTTGGGTGAAAATTTATTTTTCACACAGCTATTTGTTCCATTTCTGCAAAAAAAACACATCAAAAAATTTGCTCTCAAAAATCGGAACAAATAGCAGAAAGGAATGATTGTTCGAATGTTTTTAGCTAATCTCAAAAACAATAAGTACCTGTTTTTGATAACAATTTTATATTTTGCTCTTGGCTTTATAAACATACATCTTGCTTTGCTTGGATTTATATGTATGATTCTTCCGCTTGCACTTCTGTTCAGAAACAAAAGGAAAACATGGTGTCAGGGCTACTGCCCCCGAGCAAGCCTTTTTTCCTCCTGCGGAAAACGAATTGGTCTTTCACGTAAAACCCCGGACTTCTTCGTCAAGGGAAGCATGAAGTGGATAATGCTTGCTTATTTCTGCTACAGCCTTTTCAGCATCATTCTCTCAACAGTAAAGGTTGCCCTCAATAAAATGCAGGCTTCTGAAACCGTCCGCTTTTTATCCTTTATTCCCGTGAAACGTCATCTGCCACAGCTTTTTGAAGCAAAAAACGTTCTGCCCTGGATTACACAGCTTTCCTACGGCTTTTACTCAATGATGTTCACAACAACGATTCTCGGACTTATCCTTGCCCTTGTCTATAAGCCAAGAACATGGTGTACAATATGCCCCATTTCAACCGTTTCGGGACTTTATCTCAACAAAACCAAAAACAAAGGTTAGTCCTTTTTTTCCTTCTTCGCGTTCTTTCCGGGTGCCCTTGTATAGATATATGCTCCAAGCAGGGTTGTGAACGGAACAGTTATAAGAATACCTATGCTTCCGATAACACCCTGCATTATCTCACTAATTATCATTTCAAGATTGAAAAGATAGATAAAGCTGTTTTTATACGAAACAAGCAAAAGAACCGTTGACAGCGACCCGCCTATATACGCAAGAATAAGCGTATTTGTCATTGTTCCTATTGCGTCACGTCCTATGTTCATGCCGCTTTTGAACATCTTTGCAAACGTCTTTTCGTGTATATTTTCCGAAAGCTCATTCATTGCGGAGGATATCGACATCGCTATATCCATGACCGCACCCAGCGAGCCTATCAGAACTCCGCCCCATACAAGAGCGTTCATATCAAGCTTTTTCCCCGAATCAAGGAAGTTCATGAAAATATAGTCCTGGTCCACAACTCCGGTAAGCCCCGCAAGCCTGCTGAACACAACGGCAAGCACTCCCGCAACGGCAACTCCGCATATGTTTCCCATAATAGCACAAAGCGTTTTTTTGTCTGCCCCATTAATAAGCAGCAGGCTCATCAGTATTATAAACACGCTGACAACAATAGTGGACAAATAAATGTTATAACCACTTAATACTGATGGTATAAAAACCATAAATATTACAAGAACGGTTATCCCAAGGGAAATAAGCGTTGAAATACCCTTTCTCCTGCCTATTACAAGTATCAGAACAAAAAACAGCACACACAACCCAATTACATACGCAATCCGGTTGTAGTCAACAAAGTCCCAGTAGGTAACTCCCGCATCACTGTCCTGGATTCTGCTTACAACAATATAGTCATTTTCTTCGACTTGTTTTTTCTGAAAAGAATAAATATAGTCGATTTTCTGCTGCATTGATATTTCGCTGTCCTTATAGCTCCCTGTTGTTATTTTTGCGATAAAGCTGACCGTCCTTGCCGAAAGAGTATCCTTTCCGTCCTCCATCTGAACGGTTTCGTCCTTTATTTCGCCTATTGAAACAACCCTTGCAAGGTAATATTCAGTCCCGCTGCTGTTGTTTGCCGTATCGGTCCTGCAGACCATATTTCCTATCACTATAAACAATGCGGAAAAAATCAATACCCCCGCATAAACAGCTACATTTATAATATTTTTTCTAGTCATAATTTCTATTCCCACAAATATTTTTTGTCATAATAATTATTATTCTTCTTCTTTCTGCTATTTGTTCCGGTCTTAAAGCTGAACTGAGTTCAGCTAAGCAAAATTTCTGCTGACTTTTTTGCACAAAAGGGAACAAATACCTACGTGAAAAATTTATTTTTCACTCTAAGACAATAACATTTTATTTTATCCTAATATTATTTTCAATGCATTAATTGTTAACGTTTGTATTATTTTATAAGAAAAATCGTACTTCCCTGATTAAGTCCAATAATTTTCTTTTCAACACGTTTATGCGTATATTCGCTGCGGACAAACCTTTGCAGTACGCTTCCCCTGTTAAAGCCGTGGATAACAACAAGCTCCGCCGTACCCTTCGGCATGGCACAAATGTAACTGTCAAGATATTTTTTTGCTTCTCTTACAGTCATCTGGTGCAAATCTACTTCAAAGGTTTTCATCATAATTCATGACCATACTTTCCTTGAGCCTTTGCTCTTTAAATCAAAGCCCTTTTCTTACACAAAAAAGCTTAAAATTATGCTCGGTAACGCAAGCCTGTCACGTTACCGAGCTTATTTTTTGTTCTTAATAATAAGGCCTTAGAACAACATTACCTCTATTCTTCGCTGTCCAGACTGTCCGGTTCGTCGGATTCTTCCTCTTCAATTTCGTCCTCATCGTCGGGAACCGGCTCCTCTATAATAACCTCGTTCTTTTCCTCAAGCTCTGCCTCAGCAAGCTCGGCGGCAAGCTCTGCCTCGGACGGCTCTTCAATCTGCGCTATTTCTGCGCTGTCGTCATGCTCTGTCCTTGTGAATGCTACAACCCTTACATCACCGCTTACTCTCATAAGCTTTACTCCTGTTGCATATCGTCCCATCACTCTGACATCGCTTACCCTTATTCTTATGATTACTCCGTCGTCCGAAATCATTATTACATCGTCAGTTTCGTCAACAACCTTTATTCCGCAGACATATCCTTTCTCCTCCGAAACCTTATAGTTATGAATACCATACCCGCCTCTTCGCTGAATACGGTAGGTATCAAGCTCCGAACGCCTGCCGTAGCCCTTGTCGCTGACGGTAAGAACTGCCGCTCCCTCACGTACTCTTGCCATTGAAACCACATAGTCGCCTTCTCGGAGCTTTATTGCCTTTACTCCGTGTGCAATTCTTGACATTGGCCGAATTTGTGTTTCCTCAATCCGGATTGCGTAGCCGTTTCTTGTGGCTATAATAAGCTGTGCCGAGCCATCGGTCATCCTTACTCCCGCTATTTCGTCCCCGTCGTCCAGACTTATTGCACGAAGTCCGTTCTTGCGTACGTTCTTGAATACACTAAGCGGCGTCCTCTTTATTTTTCCGTTCTTTGTAACCATGATAATATACTTGCCCTCATCAAAGTCGGTGGTCTTTATCATGGCGGCAATTTTTTCTCCATCTGCAAGAGCAAGCAGGTTTACAGCGTTAATCCCTCTTGACTGCTTTGAGCCCTCCGGTATTTCAAAGCATTTGAGCCTGTACATATTCCCCTTGTCCGTAATAAACAGAACATGGTCATGCGATGAGGATACGAACATTTCCTGAACAAAATCCTCTTCTCTCTGCTTCATGCCGGAAACCCCTTTTCCGCCCCTGTTCTGGGTTTTATATACGCTTACCGGCTGACGCTTTATATATCCTATATTTGTAAGTGTGACAACACAGTCCTCAACCGGAATAAGGTCCTCAATGTCAACCTCTCCGCTCACGGCTTCAATCATTGTTCTTCTCTCGTCCCCGAACTTATCCCTTATAACCTTAAGCTCCTCCGAAATAATGTTCAGAATCTTCTGGCGGTCGGCAAGAATTTCCTCAAGCTCTCTTACCTTTGCCTCAATGGAAAGCAGCTCGTCCACGATTTTCTGACGCTCCATGTTTGAAAGCTGGTACAGACGCATCTGCGCGATAGCCTCCGACTGAGGCTCCGAAAGCTCAAACCTTTCCATAAGCCTTGCCTTGATTGCCTGCTGGTTTTCGGACGTCCGGCATATCTTTATTACCTCGTCAATGTTATCAACAGCAATTGCAAGTCCCTGCAGGATATGCTCCCTTTCGCGAAGCTTTTTAAGGTCAAACTGTGTGCGCTTTGTAATGACCTCCGCCTGGAAGTCGATATATTCCATAAGCATCTGCTTTAGCGTCAGAACCTTAGGCTCCCCACGTACCAGCGCAAGCATGATTACTCCCACAGTATCCTGAAGCTGCGTATACGTGAACAGCTTGTTAAGCACTATCTGCGGAACAGCGTCCTTCTTCAGCTCGATAACAATTCTTACCGAATGCTCCTTGTCGGACTCGTCACGGATATAGTGTATCCCGTCAATGCGCTTGTCCTTTATAAGCTCGGCAATATGCTCGATAAGCCTTGCCTTGTTCACCATATACGGAAGCTCCGTAACTATTATGCAGGTGCGTCCTTTTATTTCCTCAATACTGGTAACACTTCTCAGGGTAATCTTTCCTCGTCCTGTTCCGTAAGCCGCACGTATTCCCGCCCTGCCCATGATAATTCCGCCTGTCGGGAAATCCGGACCTTTTATATGCTCCATAATCTCGTCAAGCGTCGCATCGGGATTCTCTATCAGCAGCTGGATGGCGTCGATTGCCTCCCGCAGGTTGTGCGGAGGTATGTTTGTAGCCATTCCAACAGCAATTCCAGTTGAGCCGTTAACAATAAGGTTTGGAAACCTTGACGGCAGAACAACAGGCTCCGGTATCGTATCGTCATAGTTTTTCCCAAACGGAATAGTTTCCTTGTTTATATCGGTAAGCATTTCCCCTGCAATTTTGGACATTTTTGCTTCGGTGTAACGGTAAGCGGCAGGCGGGTCGCCGTCAATCGAGCCGAAGTTCCCCTGTCCGTAAACAAGAGGATAACGCAGCGAAAAATCCTGTGCAAGCCTTACAAGAGCATCGTAAACAGAGGCGTCACCGTGTGGATGGTACTTACCTAGAACCTCTCCGACAGTATAGGCGCACTTCCTTGTTTTCTTTTCAAAGGTGTTCCCCGCCTCGTTCATGGTATAGATAATGCGCCTGTGAACCGGCTTCAGACCGTCACGGACATCAGGAAGCGCACGAGCAACAATAACAGACATTGAATATTCAAGAAAAGATTTTTTCATTTCCTTTTCAATATCAACGGGAATGACTTTGCTGTTGTCATTATACAAAATTAAACAACTCCTTAACAGAAAATTATCGGTTTAAGTCAACAACGCTGTCAACATATAAATCAAAAAAAGTAATTAAACACTATAGTTCATAACTCTTAACAGCAGGTATTTTTTAGTCTTTTATCACGTTACCGAGTTACTATTTTTAGTTAAAATCAAATTGCAATGCGAAATGCCTGCCTGCTAAACCGGCTTGTATCTTATCCCCATAAGTACCGAAAGCCTGTCCTTGATTTTCATAACATCATATGGCTTGAACGCCTTTTTCGGAATGATGAATACGTAGGATTTTTTTACGCAGACAATAAACATATCGTCCTTATCAAGCAAATCCACAATATACGAGTTAAGGTGGATTACTGTTGCCGGAGGCCCGTTATCCTCCTCTTCCTCGGCTTCAGAGTCAGAATCTGCCTTATTTTGTTCAATTTCGTCCGAGTTTTCAAAGTTTTCAACATTGTTTTCAACAATTGTTGAAATAACAAGCTTATCAGCAAAAAACTGTGCCTTGTACTCTGTTCCCTCAAGCTCGGAAAGTCCGGCTTTAAGCTTTTTCATATTTGCAATAGGCTGCTGAACAAAATAAACCGCAATAAATGCCGCAACAGCAATAAAGAAAAAAGGTGCGGCGGCTCTTTCGCCTGCTTTCTCATTGGTAATAATCATAAGCACGCACGAGGCTATTGCAAAAAGTACAAGCACAAGCCTGAAAAGCATCCTTCCCACGACATATTTTTTCTGATAAATCTTGTAGCCTGCGATTATCTGGTCAGCCTCGCTTTTGTAGGTGCCCTCAGCAAGCAGCTCTTCGGCAGGTGACGTTCTTCCGTCGTCGTAGAAATCGTCGCTTCCTTCATGAAACATTTTACTAAGCATTTTATTATCTCCAATATTTTATATGTCAAGATTTTCAACATATTTAGCATTTTTCTCGATAAACTCTCTTCTAGGCAGAACCTTATCCCCCATGAGTATGGTGAAAATTTCATCAGCTTTTTCGGCATCCTCCATTTCAACCTTGAGGATAGTTCTTGTTTCAGGGTTCATAGTTGTTTCCCAAAGCTGTTCTGCGGACATTTCTCCAAGACCCTTGTATCGGGCAACTTCAACCTTTGCGTTGTTTTCGCCTGCAAGCTCTCTTATATACTGGTCCCTTTCAGCGTCCGAAAAAGCATAGCGCACCTGTTTTCCCCTGAACACCTTAAACAGCGGCGGCTGTGCTATATACACATTCCCATTCTGTATAAGCGGCCTCATAAATCTAAAAAAGAACGTAAGCAGAAGGGTTCTGATGTGCGAGCCGTCAACGTCGGCATCCGCCATTATAATGACTTTTCCGTAACGAAGCTTTGAAATGTCGAAATCCTCGCCGATAGAGGTCCCAAGAGCGGTAACAACAGGCATAAGCTTTTCATTTCCGTAAACCTTGTCGATACGTGCCTTTTCAACGTTAAGCATCTTTCCCCAAAGAGGAAGTATTGCCTGATATCTTCTGTCGCGTCCCTGCTTTGCTGAGCCTCCCGCTGAATCTCCCTCGACGATGTAAATCTCAGTAAATTCAATGTCCTTCTCGGAGCAGTCGGCAAGCTTTCCGGGAAGCGAGGCCGATTCCATAGCTGATTTTCTGCGAGCGGTTTCACGGGCTTTTTTGGCTGCCTCTCTTGCTCTTTGCGCTGCAAGCGACTTGTCGAAAATAGCTCTTGCCTGTGCGGGATTTTCCTCAAGATAGCACATCAGCTTTTCCATAACCATGTTTTCAACAAACGGCCGAACCTCAGGGTTCCCGAGCCTGCCCTTTGTTTGTCCCTCAAACTCGCAGTCGGTAAGCTTCACGGACACTATTGCAGTCAGTCCCTCTCGAACATCCTCTCCGATGAGCTTGTCCCCGTCCTTTAGCAGACCGAATTTCTTGCCGTACTCGTTTATAACCTTAGTTAATGCGTTCTTGAAGCCTGTTTCGTGAGAGCCTCCGTCAATGGTATGGATATTATTAGCAAATGATAATATAACCTCGTTGTAGGAATCGTTGTACTGCATAGCAATTTCAGCGGAGGAATCCCCTTGAATTCCGCTTATATAGATAACCTCAGGGGTAAGCGGTTCAAGACCTCTTGTGTTGTGAATATGCTCAACAAACTGCTTAATTCCGCCCTCATAGTATAGCGTTTCGGTGACAGCCTCATCATTTCGTGAATCGGTAAAAACAATTTTTATTCCGGCATTTAGAAAAGCCTGTTCACGAAGTCTTTTCAGCAGAATTTCAAAGTCATACTCTGTTGTTTCCTCAAAAATTTCGGGGTCAGCCTTGAACATAACAGATGTTCCCGTTTCGGTTGTGTCACCTATTATTTTAAGCAGCTCATCGTAATGTCCTCTTTCAAACCTCTGGAAATAGACATGAGTACCGTCCTTAACGGTAAGCTCCAGCCATTCCGAAAGTGCGTTGACAACGGAGGCTCCAACGCCGTGCAGACCTCCCGCAACCTTGTAGCCCCCTCCGCCGAATTTTCCTCCTGCGTGGAGAATGGTGTAAACGACCGTTGCAGCAGAAATCCCCTCCTTTGGGTGAATACCGACAGGAATACCTCTTCCGTTGTCTGAAACTCTTATGATATTCCCCGGCAAAATTTCAACGTTAATCTGCGTACAATAGCCTGCAAGCGCCTCGTCAATGGAGTTGTCAACAATTTCATACACAAGGTGGTGAAGACCCTTAGGTCCTGTCGAGCCTATATACATTCCGGGACGTTTTCTTACTGCTTCAAGCCCCTCCAGCACCTGAATCTGGTTTTCGTCGTAAGCCTGCGAATTATTGACAATGGTGTTGTTCTGAATATCAGACATAGTTAGTAATCTTCCTTTCGGTTTTCGGATAGAATTTTATAAACAATATGTATAATAATTATCAATTAAACAAATTGTTTATAATACAATCTATATTAACAATAACTATTTGTATAATAATATTATATTATAACGTATCATACTGAATTTTAGTTCTTTTAGTCAAAGTAGCAGCTGAAACCTGTGAAACATACACAGTCTGCTTTTTGTTCTTATCAGAGCAAACAACGAAAGCCTTCGGCATTTCATATGAAACGTTGTAAATCCGGTTGTTTTTGCCGCTATGCGATAAAAAATCCTTTGTAATCCTGCTGACGGAGGTATTTTCAATGTCAAAAATCCCGATTATATCGCCGTCACGGACAACAGTGTTTTCGCCAAGATGTAAATACATAAACTTTTACCTGCCTTCAACTTGTCCGTTTTTGATGTAGAACACCTTTCCCCCGGACATTTCGGAAATAAATTTGCTGTCACAGCAGGTAATAAGTACCTGCATATCGTCAATTGAGCCAAGGATAAACCTCTGCCTGCTTATGTCAAGCTCCGACAGAACGTCGTCAAGCAGCATAACCGGAGCCTCACCTGTTTCAGCAGTCAGAATCTGTGCCTGTGCAAGCTTCATAACCAGTGCAACCGACCTTGCCTGCCCCTGTGAGCCGAACTCCCTTGTGTTAAGATTGTCAATCCTTGTAATTATATCATCACGGTGAACTCCTGCAAGCGTAAAGCCTGCTCTTATATCATCATCAGCGTTGTTTTTGAGCCTGCCGTAGTATATCTTAAAAAGCTCGCCGTCGTAATCTGTTCTGCCGTCAAGCTCCTTGTAAACGGTTGACTGATAGTATAACTGTAAATTTTCTTTACTTTGAGTCAAATTACTATACAGTTTATTTGTATAATTATTCAGCTTTGTACAATAAGTATATCTTAATACTGATATATAAGCACCAGTTTTTGCAAGCTGTTCATCCCATATATCGAGCGCTGACGGTTCAGCAAGTCCCATTCCAATGCTTTTCAGAAGAGCATTTCTCTGTGAAAGAATGTTGTTATACTTATTCAGCGCGGCAATATAGGACGGTTTAATCTGTGCAACGGAGAGGTCAACAAAAGTTCTTCTGTTTTCTGGGGAACCCTTTGAAAGCTCAAGGTCCTCCGGCGTAAAAATGACCGCCTTGAAGCTGCCAAAAAGCCGTGAAAGCAACGGCAGCTTCACTCCGTTAAGTGTAATGGTCTTATCCTTTACATTAGCTTTTTTAACCTTAAAGACTATTTCCTGAGTACGTTGGCTGTCTGAAAAATCAAGGCATATATCTGCCGCTTCGCTGTTAAAGCCGATAAAATCCTTGTCACGGGTACCTCGAAAGGACTTGCAGCCAGTGCAGAGCCAGATTGATTCAATGAGGTTAGTTTTGCCCTGAGCGTTGTCGCCGCAGAAAATATTCAGCTTTTTGTCAAGAGCAATATCAATTCCGCAGAGGTTTTTATAACCATCAGCTTTAACACTGTTTATATTCAAAGTATTAACCCCACAAGCTTATACATAATGTATTATTTCTTAGAAATCTTAAAAAGCCCTAAAACAACAAGACCTATAACAACGATAACTACAATAATAAAAATACCACTTACAGCCATTTTACAGCACCTCAATTTCCTGCCCGTCAATAGAAACAATATCCCCTGTACGGATTTTTTTTCCTCTCATGGTGCAAACCTCGCCGTTAACCAAAACCTGTCCGCTTAAAATTATCTCCTTAGCCTCCGAGCCTATTGAAACAGCACCGGCAAATTTTAGCAGCTGGTCAAGCTTAATAAACTCAGTTGTGATTTTAACTTTATTATCCATAATAACCTTTCTGCGTTAATCCGCTTTAAGTCTTACCGGAAGAACAAGGAATGTATACGCATCGCCCTCCAGCGGAATAATTTTCATTGGTGCAAGTCCGCCGTTGAGTTGAAGTCTGACCTTATCGGAATAAGTTGCCCTAAGAGCTTCAAGCAAATAGCGGCAGTTAAAGCCTATTTCAACCATTGGCCCTGATATATCCACATCAAATTCATCGTAGAATTTCCCAAGCCCGGTAGCGCAGGTAATAACAACCTTCCCGTTGTCAAAAAGACATTTTACGGGAGCCTTAAATTTGTCGTTAATCAGGAAAATGGATCTTTCAAGGCTGCTTATAAGCTGTTTTGTATTAACAATAACCTCAGTAACAAAGCTTGTAGGAAGAGAGCCCTTGTAGTTGTGAAATTCCCCTTCAAGTACACGGGTTATTACCATATATCCAGAAATTTCAAAGGTAACGTGCTTTTTTGAAACATATACCGTAACCTTTTCGTTATCATCATCTTTAAGAAGCTTTGAAACCTCGCTCAATGCCTTAGCCTTGATAACAAAGTTAAATCTGTCATCAGTATCCATTTTTTCAGTTCTTATAGCAAGCCTGTAGCCGTCAATGGCAACAAGATTGAAAACTCCGTCGGATATATCAAACAATTCGCCCATAAGAATAGGCTTTGTATCAATAACAGCAACAGCATAAATAGTCTGATTAATCATATCCTTTAGCAGCGACTGAGGAAGAGTAAAAAAGTTGTCCTTGTCATAAACAGGAAGACAAGGGTATTCATCAGCACTTAATGCAAGAATTTTGTATTCCGAGATATCGCCCTTTATAGTAGTTATCATTTTATCGTCAATTTCAAAGACAAGCCGTTCTGACGGCATTTTTCTTACAATCTCGCCAAGCAGAAAGGTATCGAAAACGAATTCTCCGTAATCCTCCGATTCACATGGAATAGTGGTTTGAATTCCAATTTCCATATCATAGCCGGTAAGCTCAAGATAATTTTTATTGATAAACATTTTTATGCCCTCAAGAGCCTGAATAGGAGATTTTGCGGCAGTTGCCTTTGAAACGTTGATAATTGCCTCATTAAGTGCGTTTTGTTCGCAGGTAAATTTCAATTGTAACACCCTTTCATATTAAAGCATATGATTACAAGAAGTTGCACCAAAAAATGCAACCTGACAAAAATTCTGTTATGCAGAATTTTACTTTTTTAAGCTTTCCACAGTCGGACTTTTTTTTAGCAAACGAATTTATATTTTTTATAATATAAAATAATATAATTATAATAATAAAACAGTAACAGCAGTAGGCACTGTTGAAAATATGGAAAACTCTATTTAAGCCCGATTTTTCGGTAGTAAAATTTTCAGCACATGTCCTGCTGAAAAAATGTTGAAATGTTTAAAAAAATTTGCATCCGGAGCAAGCTGTTGAAAGTATGGAAAAAATGTTGGTTGAAAGTTGAGAAAAGGCTGAAAATTATGTTAAATTCCAATTAAAGGCATAAATTCTTTTCACAAACTGTTGAAATAGCTTTTATACGATTGGTAATCTGCCTTATTTTTTATAGAATTTAACTGCCTTGAAAGTTTTCAACAACGTTTTCAACACAGTGTTGAAAATAGTGTTTAATACTGAAAGTAAAGGTAATTTTTCGCTTATAAATCCGCTGATAAACTGGTCAGATAAAGCTTAAAACCTCGAAAATACGTGATTTCCAAGCTATTTTACCAGTTAAAATCAGCGGCTTGTTAAAAATATACTGAAAGTTACTTATTTCGTATATTTTTGATAATATCTTCTATCATTTCCTTTGCATGGTTATCCTTTTTCATGTTTGCAATTACATCATCAATATAGTATACTATTGTTGAATGGTCCCTGCCGCCTATTTCAAGGCCTATTGCCTTATAGGACATCTGAGTGATTTCCTTTACAACGTAGGCGCTGACCTTTCTTGCTGTGGAAACCTGCGAGGAGCGCTTGTTTGAGCGGATGTCGTCAACCGAAACTCCGTAAACGCTTGCAACCTCGTTCAGAATCCTTTCAAACGTAATCGGCGCAGGAGTGTCGTCCGACAAAATTTCTCTTATAGCATTCTGAGCTTGGGCAATAGACGGCGGGGTTCCTACAAGATGCTTGCTTGCTTTAAGCTTTTTGACGCACCCCTCAAGCTGCCGGATATTTGTTTTAAGACGGTTTGCAATATATTCCGCAACGTCGTCCGGAATGATAAGGTCAAGCAGCTCAGCCTTTCTTCTTATGATAGCCACTCTTGTTTCAAAGTCTGGAATTGATATGTCGGCAATAAGTCCCCATTCAAAGCGGGTTCTTATTCTGTCCTCGAGGGTTTTGATGTCCTTTGGAGGACGGTCAGAGGTAAGTACAATCTGCTTCCCGACCTTGTGAAGCTCGTTGAAGGTATGGAAAAATTCCTCCTGAGTGGATTCCTTTCCGGCAATGAACTGAACGTCGTCTACAAGCAAAACGTCGGCTGTGCGGTATTTCTGGTGGAACTGCGAGGTGTCCTTTTTTTGCTGAATGGCGTTGATAAGCTCATTTGCAAAGGCTTCTCCGGTTACATATATAATGTTGGAATCAGGCTCCTTTGATTTTATTTCATTGCTTATGGCTGTCATAAGGTGAGTTTTTCCAAGCCCTGACGGTCCGTGAATAAAAAGCGGATTGTATGTACTGCCCCTGTGCTTTGCAACGGCAGTGCAGGCAGCATAAGCAAATTCGTTTGATTTTCCGACGATAAAGGTATCAAAGGTATAGTCGTATTCGGCGTTTGAAAAGGATTTCTCAAGCTCCATGCGTTTAACAACAGGGGTATTTTCGCTCTCCTCCGGTTCAGCGGGAGGAACGATGTTATCCTCAGGAGTTTCAATGCTTATTTCAACCTCGAAGCCAAGCACGTTCATAAAAGCTTCCACGAGAATTTTCTGATAATTTTTCATTATGACGTCGCGTTGAAATTCGGACTGAACGCTAAAGCAGGCAGTCATTCCGTCCAGCCGTATAGGCTGAAGCGATTTAATCCACAGCTTATAGGCAACGTCGGTAAGCTCGCCCCTTTCGACCTTTTGAAGGCAGTATTCCTCTACCCTTTCAAAAACCTCAACAAAGGATTTCATATAAGAACCCATCCATTTCTCTTTATATATAAAATTATTTGCGAATTAACAAAAAAAGCTCCAACAAACTATCTACAATTATAGCACATTTCAGCATTAAAATCAAGCAATATTATATAAATAAATGCCTATACTATAATTATTGTATAATTTGACGCAGGATAATCATGCAGGAGGTTTTTTTTCAGCAAATGGCAAATAAAATTTGAAAAAACACTTGACATGGGCCGGATAAATAGGATATACTGTATTATTGATAGGGTGTCTTAAAAGGAGTATTATGCTTATCTGCATAAAATATGAGTTGTAGTAGAAGGAGGAGATATTATGAAAAGAACTTATCAGCCTAAAAAGCTCCATAGAAAAAAAGAGCATGGCTTTATGAAGAGAATGTCCACAAGAAACGGACGCAAGGTACTTTCAAGAAGACGTGCAAAGGGAAGAAAATCTCTTACTTATTAATTGTCTTTTTAGTGCAGAAAGGGGCGAAAAGCACCTTTTATGACTGTTTGTGTGCAGTTATATTTTTATTGGTGCAGAGCTTTTTTCTGTACAAGTATCGCGAATGTATAAGGCCACAGCTGTTGTGGTCTTTTTTCTTAAAGAAAACAGGTTGCAGGTGTAATGAGATATACGATAAAAATTAATAAAAACAAGGATTTTGTGAATCTTTACAAGAGAGGCAAAGCTATTTTTTCAAAGGCCTGCGTTGTATATTACCGGAGGAATGGCAGGGAATTTAACCGTATTGGAATAACAACGGGGAAAAAGGTTGGGAATGCTGTTGACAGGAGCAGGGCAAGGCGGATTATAAGACAGGCTTACAGAGAGTGCGAGGCTATTTTCCCGAAGGGATATGATATTGTTATTGTTGCAAGGGATTATGCTGCTGAATGCAAATCAACATATATAAAGAGCTTTTTGGAGAGCAAGGCTATTGCTGCTATAAAGAATGATAAGACCTGATGTATATTATTGTTGTGTTATAACAGATGGTATACTGTTTTGTATAAAATAAAATGAGATATATATTAATATTTATTGTAAAAATTTATAAGAGATTTATATCGCCGCTTAAGCCGCCATGCTGTAAATATTATCCTACCTGTTCGGCTTATGCTGTAGAGGCACTGAGGAAGCATGGAGCAGTGAAGGGCATTATTCTTGCGGCATGGAGGCTGTTAAGGTGCAATCCTTGGAGTCTTGGCGGAATTGATTATGTTCCGGACAAATTTTTTCTATACACGCTGAAAAGCAGGCAAAGACGTGAAAAAAATGCAGTTCATACTGTTTAATTTTATATTATTTATACTTTAAGTAAACATACGGAGGTCAAAATGGGAGTTATCGCGAATATTATAGGTTATCCTCTTGGTTGGTTAATGTATTTTATCTATTATTTTATTCCTAATTATGGGATATCAATTTTACTGTTTACTCTTATTATAAAAATAATTCTTTTTCCTATATCGGTTCATCAGCAAAAATCCCAGGCGGCTATGGCGTCTTTTAACCCTAAGCTTGAGGAGCTGAAGAAAAAGTATGGAAAGAACCCTCAGAAGCTTCAGGAGGAACAGATGAAGCTTTATTCCGAAGAGGGAATAAATCCAATGGCTTCATGTCTTCCGACTTTTATACAGCTGTTTATACTGTTCGGAGTTTTTGACGTTGTTTACAAGCCTATTTCACATATTCTGCGCTACAATAAGGATACTATTAACCAAGCTAAGGAAATTGCAAGGCAGTTTTTTGGCACTGAAAAATCTTTTGAACACCGTGTGGAGCCGTATATTTTAAAGGCTGTGAAGGAGCATGGTGATGCATTTTCCTCTGTTATGCCGGATTTTTTCAAGGATGCAAGCGTTTTTCACAATACATTTTTAGGGATTGACCTTAATAAGGTTCCTACCTTCCACCCGGACAAGTGGACAGGAGAGGCTGTCGGACTTATTATAATTGCACTGTCGTCGGCTGTTTTGCAGCTTATACTGACAATTTATATGCAGTATAACAACAAGAAAAACAATCCTGCTGCTGCTTCAGTTCCCGGAATGAACGCTATGTTTTATATTATGCCGCTGTTTTCGGTGTGGATTTCAATGTCCTCACCGGCAGGTCTTGGACTTTACTGGGCAGTTTCGTCACTGTTTTCTCTTATACAGCAGGTAATTTTATTTAAGATTTATACACCTGAATATGTTGCGGTTCTTGTTGAAAAGGATAAGGCTAAGAAAAAGAATAAAAGAAAAGGCCGTCCGTCTATGCTTGAAAAATATCAGCAGATGATTGCTGAACAAAACGGAACTGTTGTTTCCGAGAAAAAGGAAAACGATGAGCCGGAAACTGAAGAAACTAAGCTCTCTAAAGCAAAGCAAAAGGAAATTGAAAGAAAAATTATTGCAGAGGCAAGAAGACGTCAGGCTGAAAAGTACGGCGATGAATACGATGATTCGGAAGAGGAATA